>Ga0157364_1001518_pt1 | contig 19892 bp, 12 predicted proteins | sample AttsexASBM2_FD_111476 | JGI IMG/M metagenome (GOLD analysis project Ga0157364, IMG submission 111476) | Fungus gardens microbial communities from leaf cutter ant in Ribeirão Preto, State of São Paulo, Brazil - Atta sexdens ASBM2 | ecosystem: Host-associated > Fungi > Mycelium > Unclassified ...
AAATATATAAATATAAATATATATATATATATATATATATATATATATATATATATATATATAATATATATATATATATATATATATATACAATATATCGACTTATAATATTATTTTATATTATATTATTTTATAATAGAATGAAGTTGAGTTTCTAAAATTGGATTTAAATCTTATTTCATTGATCAGAACTGTATTCGATATTATATCCTACTCTTCATATATTATATTATCTATATTATACTATATAATATAATTTTATTTATAAATATCAAGTATATAAAAAACTAAAAGCAGAAGAACTGCTGTATAATCGGCGCGCCGATGTCTGCAATAGTATCGATACTATCGACATATATCGCATTATCATCGTTATTTAAATAATAAGCGTCCATAATGGACGCCGATGCTTCCCCCACTCCAAGCGCTACCATAAAAAGCAATGCACACAGCGGGGCAGTCGAACAAGGCGAAGCACCGTGCCGATTCGCGACGTTTTGCGGCGCGTTTTACGTCACGGTCGCTTACAGTTCTGGCACATTTCGTCCAGTTTCATCGCCTATTACTTGTCGCATGTTTCTCATCCGCGACGAAGATTTAAGACAAGGTTGTCACTAACAAGCTTGGTGCTTCGCACTCAATACCATTCGGTCCATTCGGGCAGCTCACAACTTTCCCCTCCCGGTGATGTTTTGATACATTCTCGTCTCTGTCCCTCGTTTTCCCTCTTTCATCCATCCTTTCTCCCTCCATCTCTGCTGAAGAATACCGCGCGACTCCGTCCCGTTGACAGAGGTGTGACCATTTAATTCCCAAGATTTTACTTTGGTTCTGCGACTTTTCCGTCTCTTTTCGTGAGAACAAGTGTAAGACTAATTCCCCTGGAGCTTATTATGCTACACTCGACATCACCGTCGCCGTCGCCGTCGTCCTCGCAATAGGTGCGGAAAGTTCATGGGCACGTGTGTGTGCGTGTGTGTGTTTGTGTGCGCGCGCATGTGTATTCGCGACGGATGCGTGTGCGAGAGTGTGCATGTATGTCATTTGCTTATTTGTGCTTATTTGCAAATTGATCAGGAGCCGAGGGCCTTGCGTTCTCGCGCGATGCTGGCTCGCGCTCTGGGAGATTGTCCTTCAACACGTTGCACGACGTGTACATTACGAATGTTTCACACGCTCACTCGTGACTTCTTAAGATATTGTCGATCGTCGGGTGTTCCTCTGGAAAACTTAACAATATCCTCCAAGCACTGATTTTGTCTCATTATGCGGCGACAAGTTTTAGTATAAAGTGCATTAGTGACGATACAATCCCTTCGATTTGTGACTTTGCACTGTCTTGCAAAATAATTAAAAAATGTCACTATACCTAAGATTTGACATTATCTTATCAAGTAAAAGTTGAAACAGTCTATAATATATTTTATCATAAATTCTAGAGTAAAAAGTTATTGCTGTATTGATATGTTATGTTACATTAATATAATATTGACATTGCAAATTTCAAGGATAATACTTCGGCTGTGTTTTTAACATGTGTTTGCTATTTGCGCTAAGCATATGCTAATAGCATATGTCTGACACAATATTAGTATACATTATATATATAGCACGAACTCAATGTGTTAGAAAAACAGTCAATGTGTCATCCTTAAGTTTTACAATATTAATATATCAATGTATAATATCCATTACAAATAAAACACAGTAAGTATTTTTAAAGTTTGAGATATCTGAGAACACTGAGCATTGTAAAACAATTTTAAAGTCTAATCATGTAACATTTTGTATTTTGTAAATTACATTGTGTGATAATCTCTATAATATAGCATGCAGCTGCGTAAATTTGTTCTTGGGCGAATGAAGATGTTCTTTATCTTGTAAAAACTCAATGACACATAAATTAAGAAGTTGTACGTTTTTTTTCAGATATGACTCTCTTTGTAAATACATCGCGTAATTGCTCAAGAAATTATTTAATACCTACGAATGATGACCTATGTGCTGTTAAACGACATTGAGGTGAACACGCTGTGATGGGGTGGACGATATCCACCACAGCATGGATTGTAATATGGAGTTGCCTGTTGCCGGGCTTCTATTTAGCTCCACAGGCATCTCCAAAACAAGTGCCGTGCGATAAGACGAGAAAAGTTTTCACGGAGTCATGGGGAATCATCAGCGATGGGCCAATGGGCTCGAATTATACTCAAGATTCTCATTGTGAATGGCTCATTAAAGGTACGGATGAAAGAACTTATTGTTCTTTAAATAATAAAGTAAAATTATAATATAGAATTTATATTCTATATCTCGTTGTAGCTAACCATAGCCGCCAATTTATTACATTAAGTTTTCGGACAATGGGCACAGAATGCAGTTATGACTATGTGTTTGTTTATGATGGGGATTCCTTTCGTTCACCACTTCTAGGTAGCTTCAGTGGTAAGACAGAACCGCAGCAAGTGACATCATCATCTGGTTATGTAAGTATATTCCACAGAATAACATTAGATAATGTTTTGCAGATTTATGATTTCACGATATCGCATAGTTTACATTAATAATTAATGTTATGAATTAATAATTAGTGGTGTGAATTAAATATGAAAAATTGTTATTAATAAGAAATTACGAAAACTAATTATAAATATAAAAATATATAACGAAATAATATAATTGAAATATAATGTAAATTATTACTAAACTCACGCAACAATAATGAATAAAAGTGAAATATTACACAAAATATTATCATGATATAAAATATTTTGTATTTTATAAAATATTCTAACGTTACTATTTTTTTTACAGATGTTGATATTATTATATAGTGACACAAATTACGTCCTAGATGGTTTCCATGCAGAATTTTCGGTCACGGATTGCCCGAACAATTGTACTCATCACGGAAAGTGTATTAATAATACGTGCTTCTGCGAAAATGATTGGGGAAGCAAAGATTGTTCCCGAGCTCTCTGTCCAAACAATTGCAGTCAAGCGGGTATTTGCGGGATAAAAAGATGCAAATGCAAAGATGGATACTCTGGACAATCTTGTTCGTTGCACAAAACGCATCCTGAAGGAAATCGGTATGTGTTATCCTTAAATTACATCTTTGTGTTTTTGTACTTATGTTATTATTTAATAACAAAATAACAAATTTTTCTTATTTTTTTTTTGTATTAAATTTTGCATACATTAATACGTAAAATAAATGGATGAGACATATACAAATAAAAAATTTCAATAATCTAATTATTTATGTAGGTGGCATTGGCTCTCACATTCAGAAGGTGGACTAAGGCCACGCGCAGCTCATACAGCGATTTATGTTCAAGAAACAGACTCACTTTATGTTTTTGGCGGCTATGATCTCAATTATATACTCAGTGACTTAGAAGTATATAGGTTTAGCACAAGTGAATGGGAAGATGAATATGGAAGTATATTAGGTAAATTAATGCACAAATTTCACGTAAGAATTTCAAAACATCTCTTATTTATAATTTCTTTGCAATTGTATTTTCATTATATTTTTGTTTTTTTTTCTAACGTGTATACAATAATTTAATTATAATGTAGAATGTCATAAAATTCTTTCTACTTTGAATATTAAACATCAAAAAATGAAAATAACTTCTCAACATTGTTTTACATTTACAGAAGGCGCCGCATCTGCTGAATATTTAGATCCTACATTGATCGCTACCGAATTACAACGCCATCCTGGTGCCAAAGAGATATACGGCCTACCAACGACATCTTTATTCTGGAAGGTGCTTTATAGTATTAAAGATAACAATACTTTTGGCCTGCTCGATCGGACTGCTGACAGTCAACACTCGCGAGAATTCAGGAACATGCCTAAGGAAACCGAAAAAAGCAGAAGCACCATTAGAATCGATAGGAATGGTGATCCAAGAAGAAAGCATCCGCGAAATATAAGACCGCGATATTCGCAAATGTCAACAAGGTAGTAAGTGACTCACTCATTAATTTAATATCTTGAAAACAATCTTGGAAATTGGGGACAATACATTGTTGATTTTATATTTTGCTTATGTAAAGATATAAAAGATAATGGTAAGATCTATATATACATACAAAAAACTTATTATCATATTCTTTTAATTGGAATTTAATTAGAATAAATAAAAACTCGTCAATTAGTCAAAAGTGATCGTTAGAATAATTTCGTTTAAAGTTTTGTATGTCTGTAATTTTTTTGCTTTCTATTTGTGCAGTTAGATTTAAATTAATATTTTATTACATAATGTTTGTATTTATTAAAGATATCGCAGAAACTTGGAAAACCTGTATAGAGAACGTGATGCAACAGATATGCAGAACGAAGACGTAAAATGGGAGGAACAAATCGTAGCGGGATCCGCGGAGGAGAATGTTTTTGTTCCAGAATTTACAGATTCAAAATTAACTACAAGTGATTCGTTGAAAGAGGAAGTTACAGAGCCAACTGTTGACGAGTTGCCTAAACCGAGTCCTCGATATGGTCATGCTGCGTGCAAATACCAAGGTCTGTCAGCATTTATTATATTTTTTATATTTATATTTATTATATTTTTTAGTTTAAAATAAAATGAATAGTTGTTGACCTTGTTTCAGAAAACATTTCTATTTTTATTTTATTTGAATCAATATCAAAACTAGTTTGTATTGCGTTGTGACACAATAAATCTAAGAGTGAAAATAAAAGAAATTTTTTATAGTAGCATTTATTAAAAATATAGATGAAAAAATAAAAAAGATTATATAAAATTACTGTTATTTATTATCATTGCATTATTTAAACAAACTAACGTATGATTTATAATCATAAAATTGTAAACAACACTTTAAACAAATAAAATCTTTATATTTTCAGAAGGTTTTGTGATCTACGGAGGAAAGGTGGAAGATGGTACTCTATCGAACGAATTGTGGCATTATAATGTGATAAAACGCATGTGGACATTACGCGCTAAAAACTCCCCTTTCTACCCGCCCAACCTCACAAGGCACACTCTAACTTTGGCAGGTGACTACATCTATCTATTCGGAGGCAGTACTGTTGACGGAGAGTTTTCATCCAGCTTATATAAAATCAAGTTGCGCTTATGTAAGTTTAAGTTTATTGCCAATTTATTAAAGCAAAATCTAAAAAAGCAATCTAAAAAATGTATGTTTATATAATTTCTATATATGAGATATGTACAAAAAAATATTAGCATAATTAACTCATAATTAAAGCGGATCCTACGGCGATTAATGAAAGATGGATAGAAGTACGACCTCGAGGCGGTAAGGAACTTGACGTACGCGTGGTAGCGCATTCGACTGTATATCATCGTGCTACCAATTCCCTCCTGGTGTACGGCGGCGTGGTCGCCAGCGTCGCCCGTTTCAGTAAATTATCGGATCGAATGTTCGTCTTTCAATTAGATAGAAAGGTCTGGTCCGAGATTCATTATCCAAGAGCGCACTTGCGAGAGACATATGTGCCAAGAGAACGCGCCTTCCACACATGTAATATCATAGGTAATTACTTGTTATTAAATAGAATAATTTTTAGAAATAAAATATATGAATGTATTATATATGTAAAATACATAATTTTTTATTTATTATTATGACAGGAAATTATCTGGTGGTATTCGGCGGATATTCTCATAGACATAACAAAGAGGAGATTTGTTACGATAATCAAATGTATCTTTATCATCTTGGCTGTCACACTTGGGTGAGCCACGAAGTGTTAGGCTTAAATGATAAAGGTAAAACAAATTAATTTAATTTACACATTTTACACATGTTATACGTTTATGTCGATAAATTTTTTTTTCACTTTTAGATTCTCGTTATCCTAAGCAACAAGGTGTATTCGCTCATGCGGCAGATGTGCGTAACGGAAATACTTTGTTGCTCGTTGGTGGATATCATGGCAATGTAAATGCAGATCTTCTTGCATACACTTTACCACCTATGTTAGCACCGGGAGACGAGGATTACATCGAGCCAGAGCAAATTTGCTCGAGGCACAAAAGCCTAATGGAGTGCGCAGCAAATCCAGAATGTGGCTGGTGTTCCGCGGATGAGGTATTTTATTCATTAATCTCGTTATACTTATTCATAAAATTATATAAAGTAACTTTTGTTTGTATGCTCTGATGTATGAAATTTCTTGACACATTGCAGATATGCTATGGTCGGACGATAGGCAGTAATTGTACGACGAATTTACAAACGACGCGCTGTCCGGGAGTTTGTCCGGCTCTAGGCGATTGTCATTCTTGCCTAATACACGGTCAACCTGGTGGTGGTTGGGGCACGAATTTTCGCGGCAGGAAATCCGTCTCAAATAAGCTAAATTTAGGCACGTGTACTTGGTGTGTCCAAAATGCCCGCTGTCACCACAAAGATGATAATTACGGGGTATGCGGCCTGCGAGACGACACGCCTTCGCAGATACCAGGCTGGTGGGGCTCAAAAGGCACGGAGATTACCAAGGCCGAAGAGTGTCGAGAAATGGATAAAAGGCCGGGTTTGACTTTTCTCAAGTACAAGCCACCAGTGAACTTCAGCCAACCTGACTCAGTCGCTATAGTGAATGCGACCACGGTTGACTTTAATGTTCCATCCATGCAAGGTGCGAAGACAGAATCTGCATTGGGCGGCGAAATGATTGCCAGGTTGACTGGTTTTCTTAGACCACCAAATTATTTTTGGGACAGCGCGGCGGAGCACCTGAAAATTTGCGTCAGTTATAACAGCGCGACACTTCACGTGTCGCGAAATGATGATCCTGATAAGCTGGTGAGTTATTCTTATTATTTAGCAACTTTGATAGTTTCTAATTGTATTGGAAAATAAAAGAAATAAAAATTATAATAAAAATATTACAAGACAGTGTGTGAAAGGAAAAAGTAGATTTAAAATCATTTAAAATAATTTTATTTTTATTTATTGAAGAGGAAATTTGTTAATATATTGAAATATTCTTGTTCGCGCGCATGAACTGGTCAAACGACTTCGATATTTTCAAGTTCTGCTGAAATTTAACTACCCATAATTTTTAATTTTTACTTAGGAATTGGTCGCCAATCTAACTGCGGAGACATCACAGTGTATACCGACGACATGGCCAGGTGAAGATTCGATGGAATTGCAATCGGGTCGTTATTTGTTGGACTTCGAATCGAAAAGAATGGTGACCACGAGCTACGCTTATGCGAGTAAAATGGAAATCGTACATAACAAGAATATGGAAAATGGAAAGGTCTTTACTTTCGAATACTTGGAACCCTATCAGAACGGTTCTTGCCATCAATACAGTAACTGTCTGCATTGTTTGACTGACTCTTCGTGTGGTTGGTGCGATATTACCAACGAATGTCTACCGCGCTCCGTCAATGAAACAGAGAGCTGCGTAAAAGATATAGAGTGGGATAAGGAGCGCGGCGAGACGATACGTGAATGGCACTACTTGACGATCACGCCTTCAGCGTGCGCTAACTGTTCCAATTACATCTCCTGTGAGTCATGCGTGAACACTAAACTATGTGAGTGGTGGACGGAAGAGGCGAGATGCGCACGAATCGGTCGATTGCCTAACGCCGTGGTGAGTCTGTACGAATGTCCGATTCCATGCCGACAACGCTCCAACTGCACAAAGTGCCTAGATGAGCGTGGCAGATGCGTGTGGTGCGAGGCCACGCAGGAATGTTTCTCATTCTCGGTATACACATCAGAATACCAATTCGGTCTGTGTCGAGAATGGATGGACCAGGCGGGCCTAATGGGTGTCACGTCGCGCAGTGGTTCGTCGCTCACTGGTAATGATCAGTGCAAGAGTTGCAGTCGGCACTCCAACTGCTCCAGTTGTCTGCATTCACTCAGCTGCGGCTGGTGCTATAGTCTGGAGAATCCTATCACTGGCGTGTGCGTGCAAGGCGACTTCAATCAGGCTCATGTCAATTGCAGTGCGATCATCAACGAGTATCGAAACAGCAGTCTGAACGCTGATGAGTCTGGCTGGGCATACGCGCAATGCCCGGATGTGGATGAATGTGATCTCGGCCTGCACGATTGCCATCCCGATGCGCTTTGCACCAATACTCACGGCAGCTTTAGTTGTCAATGCAAACGCGGTTTTAATGGCGATGGCAAAGAGAATTGTACCAAGACTTGCTATGAGAGATGCGTCAACGGATATTGCAGCGAAGCGCCGGATTACAAGTGTGAGTGCAATCTGGGCTGGACCGGACCGGATTGTCGAACCAACTGCGGCTGTTATAACCATTCTACGTGCTTGCAGGTAAACAATGATCGCATATAAAAAATACAATGGATTTTGTGAATTTTCGAGAATTAACAATAAAAAAATGAATTTGTTTTCAAAATTCACAAAATCCATTGTATTTTTAATTAATCCGTAATTGGAACATAGTCCTGGTGATGTTGGGAATAATTTAAAAAATATTTTTACAAATAATAAATTCTATCAATAATATTTTGTTTCCAAAAATATATGTTTCCAATACAGAATAACAATATTACTATTAATTTTTTTGTCATATGTTTAAGCATCTTAATTTTTGGATTTTCAGGGACCAGGCATTTGCGACGAGTGTCAAGACTGGACGATTGGACGTTATTGCGAAGAATGTAAGGCAGGAAGTTATGGAAACGCAACGACACCATTGGGCTGTCGCGAATGCAATTGCAATGGGCATGGCGATGTGGAGCTCGACGTTTGCGATCGGCAGACTGGTATGTGTTTTTGCCGCGATAACACTGAAGGCGATAAGTGTCAGCGTTGCAAACGGGGCTATTACGGCGATCCGCGTAATGGCGGGATGTGTTACTACGGCTGCATGTCTCGAGGTATGTTGGGCGGCGAAGGGAATGGTAAGCAAGGTCTTGGTAGTCGACATTCGCAATCTTCGCTTTGGGACAATTACGTAGGCGACTCACCGACAAGAGAATGTCTTTGGATTGTTGGCCCCGAAACGGAGCTCTCTTTAGATGCGACCACTCCGACAATTCAAAGCGTGATACAATTCACTATCCATGATGATATTAACGTAAGTTGCCAGGAGAACAGCGTGTATGTGTATGATGGTCTGCCCGAATTCGTCTCATCTACCGGTGGTCATCAGAGCCAATTACTGGGCGTGTACTGCACTGAAAGCACCAATTATCCAGTCACGGTGGAGGCCAAATCCGGATTTTTAACAGTACACTATAAGCAACTGGACGAAGTGGAGGGTTTTAATGCGAGCTATGTGATAATGACGTGCAATAACTGCCCGGGAAACCGCGAGTGCCGCAATGGCAACTGCCTCTGCAAATCCGGTTACGTCGGCATCAACTGCAATGTGGAGATCTGTCCGGAAAATTGTACTGCTTCCGAGAAACGCGGCGTCTGCGACAAGGGCTATGGACGTTGCGTTTGCGTGCCAGGTTACGGTGGACGCGATTGCTCTATCCCACTCAAAAACTATCAGCTAACATTCACGGAACTATTCAATTCAGAATATTTGGCCGATCATCAGGATCACTTGAGAAAAACGTTGCCACGCTTCGGACACAGCTTGGTGGCTGATCGACGCGGTAGTCTATGGATGTTCGGCGGTTATTCGCTCAGTCACGGACCTCTGAATGACATTAGACTTTTCGACACAAAAAACAATACATGGATGCAAGTAACAGTAGAATCTACCTCAGAGGCGTCCATGCCACAGGGTCGCTACTTTCACGCAGCTGAAATTGTGCATAGTAGACAACAGATCTACGTCTACGGTGGCCTGTCAATGAAGGACGAAGATGTACAAGGACTGTCGAACAATACTCTCAGTGACTTTTGGAAATTCAGTTTGCAGAACCAGCGATGGAGTCAAATTGTGCAGGACGAATTAAAAAAGGAGCCACTGCCTCTGGCTGGTCATACGTTGACTTTGCGTAGAGATGGAGAGTCGGAAAGCCTGATTCTGATTGGTGGATTTAGTCCTAAATATGGATATCTTGACGTGATCTGGGAATTTAATCTAGAAACTGAGACTTGGGACACAGTGAACACTGTAGGGAATGGACCTGTAGGTGTTTACGGTCATTCCACAGTATATCACAGTAAGTCTGATAGTCTCTACGTCTTCGGTGGCTACACTTATGCGGTAAACAGAACGTTTATTTCGAACAGATTATATGCCTTGAATTATAAAACACGAACGTGGTCAGTACTACCACCATTTGAAGACGAAATTACCGATGGCAATAGTTTACCTCAAGCTAGATTTCTTCATTCCGCGGTTACGACGGACGAATATATGGTGATATTTGGCGGCCGACAAAATCCTCACAACACTTCGGACTCGTTAATAGCGTACAAATACTCATGCAACCTGTGGATACGTTTGATAACGAAAGATACAGAGACGATCGGCAGTCCGCCACCACCAGCTTACGCCCACGCAATGACCCATGCCGATCCAGAGTCAAACGCTGTTTACGTTATTGGCGGCTTTGACGGTGGTATTAAGAGTCACGTCACATTGATTAACATACCGGAGGATTTATGCAATCTTTGGAAGGATAAGATCACATGTAGGAAATATTTCGGTTGCTCGTTCTGCGCTGTCACTACCCTCAATGGCACCAACATTTCCCTCTGTTTCTCGAACGAGGTATCAAGCAATCGAGGTGACAAGTGTGACATCAACGTGACTCAAGCACAACGATCGAACGGAATATTTTGCAATTCGGACTGGATGGCGAGCAGAAAATGCCAGACCTTCAGGACATGCACGGAATGTCTGGCGGAGTGGCCGTATTACAAAGACAACGAGCCTGTTTGCAAGTGGTGCACTAATTGTCCGCACGGTAAGTGCATCCCATCGGACAAAGATTGTAACGATCAGACACAAGACATGATGATTAGATGCGACACATCGGTAAGTAACGTGAATCAATGCGGGGAACGCTTGTGTCCAGCGAGCGATTGCGAGAAGTGTTACGGTTTGGATGAGTGTGTATGGACGAGGCAGGTATTGAAAACTAACGAATTGGGAATGGAGCTGACGGGCGAGCCTGTCTACGATTGGAATTGCGTGAAGATTAATATCTTCGAGCGGACTAGCATCAAAATGAGCAGCACTCAGTGTGAAAAGAGGTGCTCCGACCACAAAGATTGTAGGAGTTGTCTGAAGGGTACTGGAGCCGAAGGTGGATGGAGCGAATGTAGATGGTCTACGCAATTGAACGAGTGCATCTCACCATCGTATCAACCGCTTTATTGCGCTGGCGGTGTTTGCGGTTTAGTGTTGCGTAACGCTGATATGGACCACTGTCCGGAACCATGCTCAGTGTTCAAGCAGTGCAGCACCTGTCTGAAGCATTCGCATTGCGGCTGGTGCTCCTTGGACTCTGCTAATGTAACCGGTCAAGGAATATGCACAGAAGGATCACTTGAAGCACCAGCGGATCATCCAGCGGGAGGTACCTGCGAAATGCTTTATCATCAACACTTTCCAGAAGTCGAGCCGCCAATCACCACAACGTTGCATCCATATCACGTGGACTCTTCAGAAGCACAGGACAATATTACGATGTCGTTGCTCACCACGATATCAAAACCAGATTTCTCGTGGCATTACGTCCGCTGTCCTCCGGAGAACGAGTGCGAGAACGGACATCACACGTGTTCACCGAAGAGCGAGAAGTGTTTTGACTTGGAGGAGGGCTTCGAGTGCAAATGCGGGGATGGATATAAGACCGAAACCACCTGGGGGAATGATTTTGGTAAGAAAATTTGCGTGCCCATGTGTACACAGGGCTGTGTGAGAGGCACATGTGTGAAGCCCGACCTATGCCGTTGTGACTTTGGTTACGTCGGTTCGAATTGCTCCATCCAATGCCAATGCAACGGCCATAGCGATTGTGCTGGTCCGGACAAGCTCGATAATTGCACAAAATGTCATAATAATACGATGGGAAAACAATGTGAAAAATGTCTACCATTATACGTCGGCAATCCTGCGGACAACGGTCAGTGCGTGCCATGTCTCGAATATTGCAATGGACACACTCGGATCTGCATCAACGACAACGTGACCGTGCCCGATCCGAATTCGGTAGACAAGATGTCGATAGAGAAGTTGAGTAGGCAACTGGAAGAAGGACCGGTGGCAAAAGCGAAATGCATCAATTGCGGGAACAACACAAGGGGCGACAAATGCGGCGAATGCATGACCGGATACTTTCGAGGGACAGAAGACCTCCGAGACGTGTGTCGGTCTTGTGAATGTCATGGCCATGGCTTCACGTGCGATCCTGTCACTGGCGAGAAGTGCAACTGTGGCAACAATACCGAGAGCGAACCTTCCTGCACGAGTGGTCCTATAAAGGGTACGAATACGGGCGGCACACCGTGCTGGATGGTGCAATGCAGCAAATGCAGAGAGAATTATGCCGGCACCCCGACAATGGGCCATCAGTGCTACAAAACCGTCACAGTCGACAATAAAATGTGTTTCGACTCAAAATTAATAGGTGAGCATACAATCTTGCAAACAGATTAAATCTTCATATCATCATAACGATAACTAATATGTCTAACGCACAAAAATTAATATTCTGTACAATTTTTTTTATTTTTTAATAAATTTTACAGTTCACTCATAATAATACATTTTTATTTCCAAGTAACTTAGGTGCTGTTTTTTTTCTTTAATATGAAAATAAATAATGTTAACGTTAATATATACTAATCAATATTACTTCGATTAAAAATACTGATTACAATTTTGACCTCACTTCAATATGTATGTTTGTACTCATTTGACACTTTTGTCAAGTAATTGTTTTTCTTAAATTGCAACGTTCTATTTTGTGGGAGCATCTTACGTATCCTTCGGTTCGTATCTTCTTTCTTCTACTATAAGCTGTTTGACAGTCTGCCATTTTCGCGTATCTAAAAGAAGACCTTACTTTTCCCTATTTCAGACGAATGCAAGATGAAGCCGAAGCCTCTAAACCCTGGCCAAACCGTCTTCTACATGGTGCAACCACGATTCATGAACGTGGACATCAGAGTGATGGTGGATGTCACCCAAGGTGCTTTGAATCTGTTCTTGAGTCCGCGAGATGATTCCTTCGTTGTCATTTTAAATTCAACGACTGGATATCAAGAAGTACGTTTAATCTTTTAATCTTTTCTATTCTATTGTTTTTTTTTTTACTATTTTGTATTTTAAAGCTCGTTTTATATTTTAAAATTTTTAATTTTTAAACAATCTATAATTTTGGATTTTTTTGCCTTTATGCTAATATCAAAATCAATATAAGTTTGTACATCAAGTTTATCATTCATTATATGTAACAAATTTATGATTTTCGCACATTTATAAATTTTATAATGCATTTATTTATCTATCAAAAAAAAATGTCTAAAATATTCATTATCCGCAGGTTGAATTAGATAACAGGTTCAGATTACGGCCTGATCAGCCTTCTAACAGATTCCGGATTGTTGAGTTTCATCCTCACCTTGGTGCGGCGGTTAATGGCTCTACCATGGAGCCGATTCGATGGAACACCGGACAACAGTATTTCGTGATGGAGCATTGGCTAGAGGACAATCTTGCCAGCTTTCTGACGATCGAGAGGCGAAACACTTTTCTGGTGATACATAATCTAACAAATCGATTGGTATTGACATTGCCACAAGACAAACATGAGTTGGGCCAGACCAAGTTTCACATCGTGCTACAAGCGATCGATCCGGTGAATCCGGAGCTGAATGGTCGCGCCGCCTACGGGATGATTTTCTTTCGTCAGGATCAGTTACACATCGATTTATTCGTCTTCTTCTCATGTTTCTTCTCCTGCTTCTTTCTATTCTTGGCGGGGTGCGTGGTTGCGTGGAAGGCAAAGCAGTCGGCAGATTTACGTCGTGCTCGTCGTCGACACGTCGTAGAAATGTTGCATATGGCGAAGCGACCGTTTGCCTCAGCGACAATACTCTACGATCGGGACGGCGGCGAGTGTAGCCCGAACTCGCCGCAGCGTAAGGGCAGACGAGGCAAACACGTGAGCTTTCACAGCGATGTGAGACCGGTGGCTGTCGAGCCCACCGATGACGGTGTTGCGGCAGTGGCGACAGTGTTCATCAGGTTACCCGGCGGTCGCCAAGCTCCTGTCAAACTTGCCCTGGGTAGTTCGCTCATACTCTTGACTAGAGTCTACCCTGTCAATAGCAGAGTGTTTTTAAGACGTAGAAACAGTCATGCGACGAACTGAACTCACGTTACAGTGGAATCTCGATCTCGATGGCTTTCGAATTCCACATCTCGGACACAGATATTCTCGTTAAACTCTTCTGAAGCATCGATAAGAGTTACCGACGTTTGAGCAATTTGCTACAAATTATAGCTGTAATAAAATTTGGGTATAATGGACCTTGAATTAGTATGTAGATTTAATGGGCAGCTTTCCTTTTTTGGGACAGTTTTAACTGATGATAAAGATAATGGACGAGATGAACTCAGGATATAACGTGAATTTTAACAAAATATACGTATTTTACTATCGGAATATCTTGCATACCGTTTATCCTTTTATCTTTTCTATTAGAAAACTTCTCTTTTTTTTTGTTGATCTCACACATTGATTGGCAACAGGAATAGTAATATTGAATCTATAAAAAAAATGCAGGCATATAAAATAAATATTAACTGTAAGATTCTATCGAATTTTATTAGATTATACAAATGTTAAATTCATGGATTTGGAAACTGTTAAAAAAGATTTTCAAAATCATGGATAAAATCTATATATGTAAAAATTCGCAAATTTTTTAAATTTGTCTATTAAAATTCTAAGATTTTTATGCAATTAGGATTCAAATAAGAAAATACATATATTTTATAATTTATTGAGATTCAGAAAAACGTGCTAAAAATTCGAGTTCTTCTAAAGAACATAACGAAAATAACGGATTCAAGGATCTTGTATCGTAGGTCTGTGAATCGAGCGATAATTATTGTTTTTTTTTTTTTAACTAGAGATTTAATGTATACGTAGTACAAGAGGATTGATCGTAAGATTATTTAATCTAAATATATATAATATATTGTCGTATACCATTCCATGACGAGACTGTACGTTTGTATATACAACAATCTGTAATTATATATTAATTCGTACTTTATACATTTTTGTAGAAACATTTTACGAGGCGTGGCTTCGCGTCATGGAACATTCGTGACTATTCTCGGAAAAGAAGATGAAATCGATTTTTTTCGATTTGTATCGGTTGAACGAACAGTATTAGAATTGTTGATTAGAGATGGAGCTCAACGATGTGTGTACGTTAACAAGGTTCCTATGCCAAATTGATTAGGATGAATACGTGTTGAGCGTCCTAATATATAATATATTATTTATCGTAAGTGGGTAAAGGAAGAAGGCGGAAAGTTTTATTCAAGAAAGAAATGTACATATAAATACATGAAAATTGCGAATGCGTGTTGCAAGCTTTTATAACTGGCGTTTGCGTACTGGTTGAAGGCATACTTATACTCAGTAGGTTTGTTATCAGAGACATAACGACTATGTATTAATCAAAACGTATAAGTAATGTGAATGCCGTAACGATATTGGCATTGACGTGCTTAATAGTTATCGTCGGAGGCACAAAAATGGGATAATGCAGAGATGGCGTTTTATTTCAAGTTCAAAAGTTAGAAAAATAAAAATAAAAAATATGTAATAAAGTGATCACCGATGAAGCGAAGTAAATTCTGTGGATAAAAAAAGATACAGCAGCAAAAATTCATAAAATTAGAATTTTGTTTTTACAAATTTACACGAAAGATTAAATTTGTATATATATAATGTGTATGTAAAAGATATCTATGGATAAAAAAGCTAGGATTTAGGAAAATAAGAATGTATAGATAAACGAGAAATAGAATTAATATTGTAACATCGAAATCTGTGAAATTAAAAATTTATGATTTGAAAATAAAACCTGAATACTTCGCGATTACATATCACAAATTTAAATCTATCTTACATATAATATTATATTATAGTATCAATATTATAATTGTGTGACAAATATGCAATATTTCATGCTGGACTTTTTTGACTTCACAAAAATGAGCTGTCTCTTCTTTATCTCATTTATGTGTTTTGTTCGTATCCTGTATTAGGATAATGTAATGATGTTGAGTAGCAGAATGAGAATCTAAAGGCCTCTTTTATGCATGCGTTTTCTTGTTGTATATCGCATAAATGAGGCACGCATAAGCAGGAGTTCCGGTATCCTGTGTGCGCCATCAAATGATTGAAAGAATGCACGAGTGCTCCTCGACCTGGAAATAACATTCGTTGATTAATTGTTAAGCGAACACATCGACGATACGACGCGACCAATTTGTTGAATCTCAGAGTTTTTTCTTGTCACATAAGTCTCGTCATTACGCGCATGAATTTTTTTGTTACGTCACAAATATCCTTCAAGTGCAGCTACGTGTTCGAAAGAGTTTCTCTCTTTCTCTCTCTCTCTCTCTCTCTCTATATTTTGCGATATATTTGGATCCGAAAATTCACGGTCTTTATAACAAAATAGAAGGCATAATGTTTAAAATTAAGAATAGAAACTTATGAATTTATAAATATAAAAATTATAAGAGAAATTATGAATTAAGAAGTGATTGTTTTCTAAATTAAAAATGACTCTAAAATGAAGATTTAAAAAAATATTTTTATAAGTCCATAAGTTTATAAAACTAAAATTTATGGATTCTAAGATTTATATAAAGCTTTACATAAATAATAAAAAGTTTACAAAAAATTGAATAAAATTGCGTCCATAACATCAGACATTCATATGGAACCAATAAATTTTAAGAATCCTCAATGCCTCCTTTGAATAAGACCGTGGACGTTCAATAATCTAAGATACAATATATAAATCCTTCGATTTTCAATATCGCCTATAGATCCTTAAAAATTACGTAAATGTCGAGATTTAAAGTTCCTCCAAACTCATGTAAAGTTCAAGAACTTCGTAACCCGTATACATTTTAAGGATCTCTATAGGATCAAAGAGATTGTCAAAAGTAGAAGAATTAACATTAATTTAATACTATCCGCGTAAAGTCACAAAATATCGTTACAATTCTCGTTTGTTCATTTGCACGCACGAGCAATCGCGCTGTCCTAAATACTCATTCGCGTGGTGCCGTGTAAGCATGTAAACTCAACTAAGTACACAGAATCGACAGTATATGTACATTTACATAGGTTTACATTCATAGAGATATATTATATATATATGAAAAAAGTACGATTATAAATACGAGACCGGTGAATGTAATTTTTCGGTTGTACAGATCTGAGCGTTATTTCCGAAATATTCTATTTTGTATATTATTATTACATCGCGTCGTCGACGGTACAGAGCGATAATCTTCCAATGCCGGCATTGTATCGCAAAAAAAATCGAAGAAGCATGATCAAGGACATGACACTTCGTAACGAAGGAATAGGTTGTGAAACGAAAAAAAAAAAAAACAGAAAATAAATTATCAAGCGGCATTTATCGAACTTTCGGTATAAAAATGTAATGTATCTTATAGTTTATGCCGCGAGGGGAGAAACATAAGGTTGTGCAAATGATGATTAATAAATTGTATTGCGGAAGCTTTAATAAACGTACGTAAAACCGAGCTTTCATTCGAAACTTATGATTCCTGTATATATTGCGTTCTTTCAATCAAATCATAAAGTATACATACGTCTACTTCTTTCATCCTTTTTCATGAATAGATGTGTGCATGATTAGAATGTAAATCATATAATTATTGTTAAATAATTATTTAAAATGACGTCTCTAATCTATAATTTAACGGCGAAATAAAATCAACGAGATACAATTATAGCGATTACAAATCGAAGTAAAAAAAAGACGGACTAGGATTTGTATAATCTGAATGTGATTGTTTAATTACGAATTAAATTCATCCGATACATAAATAAAATCATACGCAATATTATCTCAGCTTTAGAAGATAAATTTAGCGTCAAATGTGGAATGTAAAGCTCTAAAGATAACAATGAGCGAATGATGCTGGGGGTGAGAAAAAAATATCGTACTGCGATTATAATTAAATCATTTTTATTCTCTCATACGTCGATTCGGTAAAATCTCTTAAACTCAATCTGTATCTCTCATATACATATATAGAATTTCTCTTTCATATGCTACATCTATTCTCAGAACATTCGTAGAACGTTATTACCGGTTCGGCAATAATTATTTACATATTTTAGATTACCACGCACATTCACACGCGTCATCCATCCTCACACACACAACACACACGTGTGTACACCGAGTGCTCTAGGAGTCATCAAATTGTTCCCAGAGCACTGAAAAAGAGTTTCCTTACATTTTCAACAACAATAAAGGACTTGCAAACAGTGTCACCGGTGTCTAGAAAAGATATTCCAAATAGATAACCTCGAGTTTTAGAAAAACAGATGTACACACAAATAAGCAGCTCAAGTATCGTAAGAATTTCGATTTCGAATCACTTTAGATCGAAACCATGAATTTGTACCCGTTATTGTACCAATTTATAATTACATTATCTCTAACAAACGATATACACATTTTCTTTTTACATAAAATTATAAATTACAAAGATTAAACATCAAGAATCAATGAATTCACTTCCTCCAGATATTTTCGCGCGCCATAAGCGACGAAAGAATGAAGTAAACTCAGAGCGTGGTACTTCAAAAATATTTCCGAATTGTAAAATTAATTCTTCGAATTTTCTTGCTCGCAGCAAAAGAAAATCATTGCTTCTCCATCAAACGATTGAATTTGTCGCAAAATCAACGAGAGATTCGTTACAGATGCGAGTGTAGACAAAACCTAAATTTCGACCCTCTCTTTCCCGGTATAATCGTATTAAAATATACTTGAATAGAGAAATCGCTACAAAAATCTTGCAAGATTTATAAATTCTTTTTCTAATATTCAAACGTATGTTTTAGGGAATGACAGGACAGAAAGGATCGTCCTTCGACTTTGTACGATTAACGCTTTGTACAATTTCGGTCCGAGTTACAATGTCCGCGATCATTTCTGGACCACGGCTTTGGAGCATGGCATAGTTTTAGGATTAATATTCGCATTTCACTGGGAAATAAATGCGCGTGCAATTGCAATGTCATAAAATTATTATATATAATTCTCTATCACGCGGGAAACTGTACATGTCACAAAAAAATGAAACACGCTCTAATTGCACGCGCAACATCTGATCTCTCTCGATAAAATTCTCAGTTTATCAAAATCACTTTTTGGCGGGTTTAATTTATCAGATATTTTTTTGGCAATTCAAAATGTTGCTTTGAGACGTTTGTCAGAATATTTCAATGGAAATATTGGCGCAAAATCTAATAGACAAGTACAACTTATTTTGTTTCACCATCATCCGCTTGGTCAAATACATAGAAGAATACCAAAAATTCAGCGATTATTTGTTACTTATTGTCAATAGAATACATAGAAATTTGCGCTTGTTTACTGTTTGATAAATTGTAAGCTGCAGAGTAAAATGCCATAATTGCACGTACAATTATTACTCAGCGCGAGACAGGTACAAGAATGCTTGTAGTTGTCCGTCGCAAGGGCGACGATCTTATTCTACATAACATTAGCCACTAGCAACGTGGCGAATATATATATATATATATATATATATATATATATATATATATATATATATATATATATATATATATATATATAATATATATATATATACATAAAAATGATAAAATATATATACATATATATATATATATATATATAT
>Ga0157364_1001519_pt1 | contig 19891 bp, 10 predicted proteins | sample AttsexASBM2_FD_111476 | JGI IMG/M metagenome (GOLD analysis project Ga0157364, IMG submission 111476) | Fungus gardens microbial communities from leaf cutter ant in Ribeirão Preto, State of São Paulo, Brazil - Atta sexdens ASBM2 | ecosystem: Host-associated > Fungi > Mycelium > Unclassified ...
ACATCACGAAAATGACGAGCGACATCGATGGAAATCCGTCGGCGCGCGACGGGCCGACTGTCTTCATGATCGAACGATCGATCGGTTGAGATACGCGACCGATACTCCGATCAGATACCCGAGGCCACCGGAGGGGTGGATGCGATCGTGGGGGGTAGCCCGCGTAGCGCGAACTTTTCTGGACGAGCGATTGATGGAAGAAACGGACAACGGAAAGAGCGCTGCTCCGTGTCAGCTGGCCCTTGGCGGACTAGAGGATCCAAAATCTGTTGAGAAGAGGATGGCACGACGAGGGTTCTCTTGGGATCCCAGGGACGATTCACGGGGTGTGGCGGGTCGCTTCCAGCGGGACTTCTGGTTGGTTCACGGGCGGAGCCACCCCTATCGCGTCGGGGTCCCCACCAAGGCGACTACAGCATCCCTCGGGAGAGCGAGCGAGAGGAATGTGGTGCTTCGGCGGTGGAGCGTAATGCGACTGTCTGAGAGAACGTCTGAAGAGGGGGTAACAGGGGAGGGGGTAACGTAACGTGACGCTGATAACGAAAGATATTTCGCGGTAGCTGAATGTCAAAGAAAAAACATGAGATTCTTTCTCCGAAGATTCAAAAGCCGAGGAATTAATTTTAATAAAGAGAGACGTCTCTGAAGAATGTATGTGTGTGTAAATTTTTTATTTTTTTTATTTTTATAAAATTAATAATGTATTATTAATTAATGTCAATGATTAATTATTAATTTATTTAATTTGTAAATGTCACTAATAAACAAGAAATTTAATGAGATATAATAAATTAAAATATTCTTTGATACAATAAATTAAAACATTCTTTTACTTTATTATTAGATTATTTGTTTATTTAAGCTGTACATTACATTAAATCATAAAGAAAAATTTTCAGAAAAACGAAATTTAAAAAGAATAAAAGAAATATATAAAAATTATAATATCATGTATCAATTTTTAAAATAATAATTATATAAGTATACCTTTACTTTTATAAAAAACTGTTTTTACATGTATGAAATTTAAATTTTAAAAATTTTTATAAACTATAACAATTTAGATATTGACAAAGATATTTATGCAATCGACCATTTAAATCTCTTTCTGCTTTCAAATTTGACGAACACCAAAATATGTCATACTATATTTCCTACATCAACAGTTTTTCTTACTAACAATTCACGAATAAGCGCAGAGTAATGCAAGACTTCATTAGTAGTCAGCGGTAAAATGTCAACGCACTAAGATTTTTTATAACAAAAAATCTCTCTATCAAAAAGCACTTCTATGAAGACGCAGGGAAGAAAAGACCCCACGCAGAGACGAGGTCAGCGGGATAGCCACCAAAGTTCTTATTGGACAAGGGCGGCCACTTTTTCACTGCGAAAAGTCGCTGTCAAACCTTTCAGTCAATTCTCCATTTTTTCCAACTACGCTCCACAATTTGCCGCGATTTGTCCATCGACTCAACTTCAAAGTCAATCGAAAGAGTATAAGAGTATCGAAAACGCCAATCTCGCGTATTGTTGCGCTTCACTTTCTGATGAAAAAAAATATCTTTCTGTATGTAACGTCTTAGTTAAGAAAAAACACTTGAGATTTCCCCAAAAATCGTTACAGTTATAGAAAAACGGTTGAAGCAAACTTTTTCAGTTGCATTCTCATGAATCCAATTTTTTCTAAATTTTTTATTTATAGGTGACCTATAAAAATATTTCACGTAACGAAATCTCGTTTCTTCTTTCATCTCAGAAAATTCAAAATCAAAGAATATATACATGTAATATAATATAACATCAGAAAAAGGAAGCAAATACAATATAAAGAAATAAACTTATATTTTATTAAAATAACTTTATTAAAAATGTATCTATATAAAAATAATTATTTTTATCTATCGTCCTCCTTTCCCATCTTACTACATACAATCAGTTTCTATTTGCATTTCTTTCTTTTTTGGAATTGTCATCCTTGACTTTAAGAAACATGAAGATAATCGAGAGTTATTAGTGCACATTTTCCTGCCGGTTTATTTCCAAGGCGAGCAAGCACGATGATTTAAATCCTACGCCATAAAATCGGGACGACCGCGGATAAAGCCGCGCAGGAATATATAACGGAGCCGAAAGACGGCGAAACAAATCTTCATTTCTCTAGCCGGGGAAGGCGCGCATGGAAAAAGGAGGCAGTAACGACGATATGACTGTGTTTCGCACCCGGGAAGACATGTGTCGCGTGCAGTTATATCATTCTTTATGGCCGGTAACGCTGGTGCCCTTCGTTCATTCGGCGTCGACTTTGTCCTTCGCGCAATATTTGGAGGGGCTTGATTTACACTGGTATAAAAATGTCTCTACGTTGGATGTTGATATCACCTACTGCGCGCACCTTCGTTTCAGCGCGATAAGAAAATCGTACCCTTTAATAAAACGGAAATGCTTTTCTTCGCGAATTTCTGAAACTATTATCTTATGAACTCTTTACATACATAATCAAAAAATTAAAATAATAAAATTTTCAAATATTAAAGTAACAAAACGCATATATAAAATTTAAAATTTAAATAATAAAACATATAAAGTAAATTTATTAGAAGTACAGCTAAACAATTTAATTATACACATCGAAATAATTAAATAATAACGTAAATATAATTAAATAGTAAAAATCGGCATTTCTGAAACATTTATACATGTTTATATAACGTTTATTTGTAATGCATTATTTCTATGTTATATAGTGTGTACTATTTAGAAATTTTGCACATATATATTTATAATTAAAATATTTATATATTATTACACAAAATTAAATGTTATTACACTCTAGCTTTAGTAATAATTAGATATTTATTATTACCTGCATAAAACACATTTCTGCGAAAACACGTAATGCCGCTTAATTTCATGATTGTTGCAAAAATATCGGCCGCTATAATCATGTATTCTCTCACGTTCCGCCGATATGTCATTTATTCGTTTTTCAATCTTTCAGGGAGTCCTATTTCGTAAAACTACAAGACCTGTAATTCTAGATGTTTGAAGGAGGGAAGAGGGGGAGGGATATGTTGATTTTACTCATAATATTACCTTCAAACATAGTACTTCATAATATTACCTACAAACATATTAGTCACACGTTACGACTGAAGTCAAAATCTAAAATTATTTTTAATCTATTAAATTCATGTGAAATTCCTTATGTCTCATTTATTTCCAATAATCATCAAATATCATAACCGTCGTTATCCAGTTGAGACGCGAGGATTCAGGTAACCTGAAGATCGAGCTCGATCGATTCTCACGCATGTGACGACGGCGCCAACGATGTCGACTAACTACGAGAGGGCAATAAATAACGGGAATATCAAAGGGTTATCAGATCTAAGCAGACCTCCTACGTCTGGCGCAACTTCTGACACGTGGAGTGACGATGCTGTAATGTCGACGGCAAAGTGTACGCGTGCAGGGTGAGTTTGTGCGAGTAAAGAGGGAGGATCGGGAGAGAGGGGAGGGATGAGGAGGTAGGTAGGCGCGAAGCTATTAAACTGACAGAAACACTTGCCACCCCCTCGTCGTTGCCCCCGGTCTACTGCTACCCCCCTACACCTCACCCACCGCTCACGACCTCCCCCTCGAATATGCCATCCCTTACTCGGGAAGCCCTTCGTCCTTTACTCTGCAACACCGGAGTTATTAATATTTTTCACAACCCCCGAAAAATTGTCTCTCTCTCGTGCGGCAGCCCAGCTTCCATGCCGGAGAAGCAATTTTGCGGGCGTGTCGCCCACTGCCACTGTCAAAGGATGGAGCGACAGATAGAGAGACGCTTTTCCCTTGCCGTTTACGACACGTTTGGATTGTGTATTTTAATGAACAGTTAGCATTGCAAAATATATATAAAATCTGTTTTAATTAAATTACTAAGTTCTATATAATTATTGTACTATAATTATTGCGTTTATAGCTATCATATAAAATACTGTTTTAGACTTACTGTTGACATTTTGTTTTGTCTGGTTTAACATTCGTTAAAGTTCAAGACTTTTATTCTTGTTCGAATACATTCTAATCTTATACATTTAAATCTTTATCGTAGACTTTCAAAAATAATTTTATATATTATTTTATTAGAAGAACAGATTGTACGGAATGGAGAATTAAATTGAAGAAATTCCAATACCTTGTCTAAATATAATATTTAAGATTGATTTTTACATGACACTTGAAGTATACAATATCTCATTATGCGCTTCATAGTTCGATTGGGAATCTGTCGAGATAGAGAGCAGATTGCTTGACGACGAGACTGAGTCGACCGTTAACGGTCGCGCGGAGATGAAGTTGGTTGATCGAGACAAAAAAAGAAGAAAAGAAGGAGAGCTCATTGCAGAAGCAAAAAGAGAGAAAGAAGTCAATCCTCGAGGCGACCAAACAATTGTCTCGCGCTCGAGTGGCCTCCTGTAAATTCACGTGGTCGACTCCTTGATATATCCCGAAGCGAGTGACGCGTCTCCCTACAAAGACATCGAGCGAGTAGAATGAGAGTCGAGGCCGGGCCAGGCGCGCGATCCGCTGAGAAGGATCGAGATTCGAAAGACGTGCGTGTCCGTGAATGCCATTGCCATGCTCGCGAACAACGAGTACAAGTACATAGCCATAAGCTCATATATTTTGAGTGGCCGAAATAGCGAATGGCGAATCTACGAGTCGCCGAGTCAACGGTCGATTGGGGAGTCTATAATTTGTGTTCGAGTCGAAGAATCGTATCGATCTCTCTTTTTCTCTCTCTCTCTCACACACACACACACACACACACACTTTCTTTCTCTTTTGTCTCATCAGTGTTATACACGCACACGATGCCTCGCCTTTTGAAGTGCTGGCTTCTAATGTGTCATTGAGGACCACGTTACGTGGCATAAGTAGTCGAAAAGAAGAAAGAATGGGAAGTGGAGACGAGGAAAGCGAGACTGGCAGTACCGCCCTCCCGCCTGGAGGAACTTGAGACGCGATTGTTGTGCGCCGCATGCACAGCGTGCACCAAGAGCATTGTCCCTCGTTAGAGGCCACCGGAAGTCACCGGAAGACGATGAACTAACGGAAGACCCTGTGCCGCGGGGCTCCTCCTGTTCGCGCGCGGAACGCCCCCCCCGTCTCGATAGATTCAGCAGCTTGTCGTCGTCAACCCCCTAGAGAGATTCAGTCGACTTAACGATTTTCAAAGTCGAATGAAGATCGTTTCGAGATAAAGCGCAATGATTTTTATAGAAGCTTTCTTCTCTAGATTGATCAACATTTAGATCTCTTTATGAACAATAACAAAAAACAATACTTAAAAACTTAAAGAAAAAACACACAGAATATTAAATATCTATAATAATATGATTTTATATTTTGTTTCCAAAATACATTTGTGAAATTTATTATAAAGATTAATATAAAGATTTAATTTTACTATAAAAATGCTATGATTCGCATATATTTTCCATCTTACCGACTGTATCAATTCATGACATATCAATAGAACGAAAGAATCGTATTTTATTTAAAATTCTGTATTACACGTACGTGATTTGGTTAAAAAATATTTATTTGACAGATATTAAAGTAAACCAATTAATCGATATTGACAAATCGACTTCACAGGATAATAAACTATCAATCACTTAATGATGACGCAATTAATTGAAGAAAAAGATTTGTATCATGGAAAATTGGGTTACGCGGCCAAGATCGGCAGAAGGAAAGATCCAGATGTAGACGATAGAATTGCGGCACGCGAGCAACCGGAAGTTAGTGAAGTAGGGAAAATCCGGTATATGTCGAGCCCTCTTTCACTCGTGCAACGCCCTCGTTTCATCGTTTCTGCTAGCTTTGCAGAATATCTTGTATGTCCTATGCGTCTTAAAAAGTTACAGACTCCATGGTTTTCTAGCTCAACTCACAAATATCAATGTTGAGTCTATAACTCCTTGAATTTAACGCCGAATATGATTGTTTGATATTTATTGTGAAAAATAATATTTTTCATGTTTTTATAAATATTACAAATAACAAAAGTTATCCGTTATTTATTCAGGTAACTTTCATTCAATTTATTTTGTTACACTTTAAACTGTTGCAACAAAGTATAACTATCATCGCATACAGTTGATTCTTATAATGTTACATTGAAAACACTTGCAGTTAATGCTGCAAATTATACTGGGCGCTTAGTATATATCTTTCCGTGGCAAACGAAAATTCGCTTATGAATTAATCCTGAGTAGCACGCGATTCGTCAGTTCGCAACTACGCCGCGATTAATTCAGGTGGGTTTGTGCATCGAGTTTACCACGCGCAAGCGGGGTGGCGGTGCACACCGGTTAACGTATGTCCAGGTAAGCGTCCACCGAAATGAGCGAACGAGCGAGCGGGAGAAAGAGAGAGAGAGAGAGAGAGAGAGAGAGAAGGGGGGGGGGAGGAGGGAGAACAAGAGAAGGAAAAATCGACCGGTAATCAACAGCGATATACTCGCGTAATATCGGGTGTAACAAAGTGCGAGCTTATTGGAAAGCGCGGAGCTCGTGCGCCGCGGCTGGAAGGCAGGACAGCGTGCAAATATTGATGCATTAACAATGCAGGCTAATTATGTTTTGGTTCGAGCGTGGCCTACCCGCGCGCGCCCCGGCGATGTTGATGGTGGTGAAGCGTGCGGTGGTAGTGGTGCTGACGATGGTGGTAATGCTGCTAGCATACAACGGGATGGTGACGACGATGCCGAGGCAACGTTGGTGTGCGGAGTTTGCTGTGCCCACCGGCCAGGCCATTGCGCCATTGTGATCAAGGCTTCAGCACACAGCCCCCGGGTAGTTCACAGCCGCAACTCGCCGTTAAATTAATTTTATCTCGTGTCCGTCATTAAATTTGAATCCCCCGGCGGCCCCGGTTTGTCCACCCCCGGTCAACCACTCATTCATCTGTTCTTATGTCCGAGCGAAAGCTTAAAAAGATGACGGCGCGGATTCGCCGTCGTAACTTCAGGCAAAAAAGTTGGCAACGTTTTTAATCAAACCCCCGGTAAGGCGGCTCATAGTAATTAAGGTCGTGCCGCTGACGAGGATTTTTTTCGTCACGTAGCAAGCCTTAATTTCTCTTCAATTACCAAAACATACATTACTTCGTTACTTCGTAATTTTTTCGTAGAAATATCATAATATTAAATAAAAATATAGTTCTTATCTGACTAACTTAAAATTGAAAAATTGAAACTTATATATTATATATATTATATACTATATATTACTAACAAAATCATATAAGTATAGCTATATTTCTTTTATAAATATTATAATTTTATAAAGATGTATTATATGTACATACGATACTGTACGTGATATTATATCTTATAAAAATATAAAATATATTATTACAAGGTACTTACATACAATATAAATATTATAGATACATGAATATATATAAAAATAAAATTTGATTCACATTTGAATAATACATATATATATAAAAGTAAAAATTAATTGAGATTTAATTCTGAGCATCTTGTAATAAACTAAAAAAAAGCTACAATTTTTCTTTCTTAGTCATACACAATATAGCGGTTAGAAACATGAAATTTATCTGCAAAGCGGTCAGAAAGTTAATAAGGATGATTAATTTCTAATTAGCTAGCATCCTATCCTTCGGGCTGTTTAAACGAGGCGCACGCTCTTGACGAATTCTCGACGATCAACGTTTTCTCGCGCGCAGAGAAGCAGGGTGAAACCCCTGCGGATATCGGTCCTTAGCGGGGGCAAACTATGCAAGGGTAGAACTCGTCCAAGGAACGAAAGGGAACAGATGTTTCTGAGCGCGAGCAAACGTCATAATCTATGTTCCGCAACATCGTAATTAAAGAAAAATTGAAGTTCGCGTGTTTCTCTTCTTCCTTCACACTTGATTTTTACAGATTTTAGTGAAACTATAAACATTAATTGATCTAATAAATGATGTTTTTTAAACATTTGTGACAATAATATGCAGTAAAAATTTTTAAGTATCTAAGAAAACGAGTTAGAAATTATTAAAATGTACAAATTGACTAGTACGAAATATTACTTTTCATTAAGAAAAAATAATTTTCTAATCCTTTAAATTTTCATAGACATGTAAAAAATTAATTATTTATATATTTCATGGGTTTTCAATACAGCTGTTTGCAAAGATATTTTTTCGTTTAATGGTTACAAAAATTAATTAATCAACACAGCAACGAACTAAGAGAAATCAAAAACTTCGAGTAACAATTTTTTTAAAACGGCAGGAAATTCATCCATCTCGGATCGTCTCACAAGTGCCGTGAAAAGTCGTTCTTTTATTTCACTCTCAAAAGAATACATCACCGATCGTGAACGCCGGCGCGGGAGAAACGCGAGTAATCCAATCTCGTGGCTCCGGATATCGGCCGGAATTAATCCTCGCATGTATATGCACAAAGGTCCTTGGTCGAATAAATCGTCGCGAAAAGAATCGAATCTATACGGCAGAATCTCACGCCCGGCTCGTAAACAAGGGACCGACAATGGCGCGCAACTTGACCGTCCCTTCGGCATTACCACCGCATCTCTCAAGTTTGCAATGCCCGCGCTCCTTGAATTCGGGCAGATCGGGCCACCGCGAGATAAAGCGAATTCGAAAGTTTAAATCCTCGTCTCGATGCGCAACTTTTTCCGCGGAGGGAACCGAGCGAGGAGAATTACGGCTGAAGGGCGGCTTGGCCACTTCTCGACCGAGTAGATACAATCTGACCGTTTACACCCCCATTTCATCCCCGCAATGACGACGAAATGGAAATACGAGAAATAGCTCGCGAGGGCTGCCGATCCGCGGACGATCATCGCGCTCTCCCTATCCAGCCAGAGAATGTAGTCCGATTGTACGTCCGTTTCCGAATCGCGTAGTCGAGATCGTTATCAATCAGCCTAACACGATCATTATTTATTCGTAGACTGAAACCCGATAGCATTCAATTACGAAGTTCTTGGAACAAATATATATTTAGATTTAATATGTTTTTTGGATAGCGAAATTAATGGTTCATGAAATAATTTAAGAAAAGTATTGTAAGATTATAATTGCCAAGTTTGGCAATTGTGTTTCTGTTGAAAAACATGTCCAATAAATCTGTGATGAATTAAAAAAATCACTAAAAGGGATTTCATTTATCTCACAATTTTCTCACATGTCTATTCTGCTGACTAACGGATGGATAAAGATTTGATCGAATCCTCGCGTTAAATCAGCGAGATCATCACTCGCTAACAAACGGATTCGCAATGGCAGAGATAAGAGGCCAGATATCTCCGGCAATCGTCGTTCCATCACATGCGAATAGACTACCTCCGCTCACAATGCTTGGAAGAATAGCTCTGTGATTCTATTCAAAGAGGAGAACGAGAAAGAGGCTACGTCCGACAGCGACTTCGATTGGCGTAACAGAGAAAAGGGGGTTGAAAGCAAAAGAGGGGTACGACAGCCATCTGGGAATCGAATATCTTCGATCTAACGGCACCTCCGTCGAAATATCCGCAATTGTGGAAGAGTAATCGATGGACAGTATACCTCTATATATATATATATATATATATATATATATATATATATATATATATATCGCGAGGATTTTAGGGGAAGCTCGTCACCCTTTGGGACCTTCAAGAGCGCGGTTGAAAAAGCCGAAGGTAGTAAGATGTTTCTCATCTCGAGAACATCACACTCGTCTCGTAACCTACGGTTGCATCCTATAATTTTCGGTGAACGAGTAAGAAGGGAGGAGATTGAAAGGCGTGAAGTTGGAGGGCTGAAGGTTAAAGGAACCCTGCGGTGACATCGATGGAACTGTAATTGAAATTTCATAAAGATCGTCCCGCCGAATTCTGACAGAATTTAATCATGTCTCTTAAGAACAAACGCGTTACAATATTAAATTATTTAGCAAAAAAGAAAAATAAAAATTTATATAAAATAGAACAAAAGATTTTTTTTATATCTCTGCCAGAATCATATTCAAAACAAATTCTTAAATAGTTTGTTGAGTGTTTGATTAATTAATAAAATGGTTGAGAAAAATTTTATTTTTTACATGTGATTATATTATTAATATTTACTTTTATATTTAATTTTATTAATGTGTATTCTATAAAAAAGGCATACTTGGAAATGTATTGTAATCATGTTAAATTCGATTGAGGATTAAAAGCAAAACTTGCTGGGTTTTTTAAAAAAATCGTTACGTTTGATTTATACGCCACATCACGTAACAAGTTGAAGACTAATCGAATAGCGGTGAGATCATTTGAAGAAAAGAGTAGAATCATGTCTGAAAAAACACTTATCCCGGCGTCGAAAAGTCGATGCACCCTTTTCTAAATTGCGGCACCGTGCAAAAAATAGAGAAAGTATCATAAAATCTCGACAGTTTCCAAAGCAGAACCTTCCTCTTATTTTCTCTCAAGGGCTCACGCGTCATTTCGAAGACATTGTTTGCGGTTAACCCGTCGCACTTCTTGAAAGTTTCAATTGAAGGCGGGGAGAATCAATCTGCGAGGCGTGAGAAATCGCAACACGACGCTTTCAAAAATCTCGCAGCCAATAAGCGGAAATCTATATTTCACTCGAAATTGTTAGGGTAGAGGGTGCGCAACAGACTCTTCTTTTCCCCTTTGTTCTAATTCGATTTTGATAGTCGCGACACTCGACGTTCTTCGCAAGAAGGAAGAACAATAATAAGAAAATCATAAATAACTGATGGGAATTGAAATGACAAGGATAAAAAATTAGAAAATCGCGATAAGGGCGGTGGAAGATCCAATTTCGTTGTCGTTTCAAAATAAATGGTCATCAAATTCGAATCGTTCGCTCTATTAGAATCTGGAAAAAAGTAAAGTGCGAAAATTGTCTACGACCCTTCTTTGAATTATTCCTGAATTGGAAAGATATGTTTACATACACATCGAAATAAGAGAGGAAATATTTTTGAAATTGAATAAATTACAATGGATATATTCTCAATAATGTTACTTCAATTGCAGAGCTTTTCGTTGTTTTTCGAAAATTTCATTACCGTGTCATACAACCGACATCGATCTGGAAAAATATGAAATATCAAAGGATCTCGAAATATCCGTTAAAACCTGCGGTACGATTCGACTGGTGTCCTATCGAAATCCGAAGTTCGATCGCGAATTTGAATTCAGCCGGCGGCTGCTGACCGTTGAAACGGGAGCGCGTGCATCAGACATCAAACGCCTGGCTTGGTCCTTTGATCAAGCTCTGTCATTCTGACGACTCCTGTCGCGTTACGAGCGGGACTCGCGATCGACACTAAATGGCAGCGGCGCTAAAAAACTGATTATCGTGCCATCGACAATGGCACGACATCATATACCAATTCGCGTTCAGTCTGACACGGCATTCAGCCTCGTTCTTCGAAAAACATTTTCATCCTTTGCAAAATCAATCCCGCTGTAACAGACGTACCTGCTGCGACGTGGGTAACGAACATGTTGAACGCGAGGAACGTACTTATTTTCGTTGTTTTCGTTACCCGGGCGCACCTCGCAACTGACACATTTTACTCCGCCTCTTCGTTTTGTAATGCTCGAAATGAATTTACAGCCACGACAAGAGCCGCCACTAAACATTTGAGGGAAAAGCACGAAAATTCGTCTCATAGTTGTTTTCTCTGTGGTGCAGACATCGAGCTGTGACGAACGTTTTGAAGGCTGCTTGCGAACTTTAATGAAGATAACAAAGCATGAGAAATATTAATTTACCTTTCTTTCTAATTAATTAAAAAATTATTTTTTATAAATAAAATAGATAAACTTTGCATAAAATACGTACGTTGATATTTACTATAATAAGTTAAAGTATCTAAGTCTGTGCATTGATATCAAGTTATGTCATCGCCACATATTTGGCCGTGGAGACTTCCGATTAAGGGACCGAAGATGGCAATGACGTCTCGACGTGAAGGATTAATCGTTTCCAGCCATGACCGTGATATAATATATCTATATATATACCGAATACCATGAACGTGTACCTGGATATAACGATGCCAATGTCCGATACCCACCGCTCGGCGAAATGGCTTACATAGCGAAGCACTCAGAGAGGGTTTCCCGGTTTTGCTCGCTACCAACGTAAGACAACACGATATAAAGAAGCTTGGATGGCAGCTTCTTGCCGCTGTATTGCCGTTACAGCAATCTAAGGACACGTACATGACCGGTCGTAATGGATGTTTTTCCGCAACAGACTCTTGCTACATCGTAATCGAAAATAAAACATCAGCAAAAAATTTGCAATCAATTTTATCAAACATAAATCAAACAATTTATATAATTGTTGTTATCATCATTAATGTTATTATATATACTACATTTATTCTTCGACGAAAGAATATAATTTAAAGTTGAACATCAAAAGAGCTAAGGAATTTTTTATTAATCTTTAATAAATATTACATGTATATAAAAAATATTACTTAGCTTAGTAATTTGTATTTACGTTCCTCAAAACGATTTAAATATTTAAAATTATATGTACATATGTTATTTAAATTACACTTCAAATTTAAATTAATAAATTTAATTCCAATTTAAATTATTTTAAGTAATATTAAAAATATACATTTATATATATGTTAAGAAATATTAAAAATATATAAGTTGCCTGTCTCTAGTGATACAAAAATTTAAAAAAAGAAGCATACCGAAGAATATTGGAAGACATTGTTTAGAAAGAATCAAAATGGCGGTCTGGAAGTATCGCAAGGACTTAAGTACTCCACATGAATTCGAAAATCGAGCCGTGCTAAAACATCCCTCGACTCTCGTCCTAATGGGGCTCCGTCTCTAAGGGTACTTGAGGGCGTGTAATTGCTAGAATCCACGACCCTGCTACTACACCGCATTTACGCGTTATGCGGGGTGCGTGTTAGGCACAGATCGACCACCTACTGGGTGTCCCATATATTTCAAACCGCAGCTTGCCGCGAACTTCATCAAGTCGTGCTTCTGATCGTAAATTACTTCGCTATCGCAAAATTGGCGGCTCGTACAGAATCAAGAAATTCACGCGTGTTTTTGTCACTACAGATTAAACTTGACATAGAATCTTATTTGCTAATTTTAATTATGTTCTCAAGAACATCTATATTTTCTTATTAAAAATTATTAACCACAAAATTTTTACATATTTTAATTTTATTTCATTATTAGTTTAATATTATTTATTTTATATGCTAATTTGTAGTATTTTTATGTATTTCATTATTTCTGTCCAAATATTACCGATTAAATATTGTGTACTCGATTAATGATTTAACACATTCGAGAAGTTTGCTTTTCAGAAATGAAGCCCTTGATACATCGAAGGCAACAAAGGATCAAAGATCGAAATCCTAAACGGTGTTATCGACGACCCTTTGGAAGAGGAAGGGAGGTGGCTCTCGTCGCGAAGGGTGGGTCATGGCGGGAGCTAAACGACGAGCCACTAGAAAACAATCCCTCAGTCGCATTTACGGATGCTCTTTTCTTTTATTCCCGCAGCTCGCCCGTCTCTCTTTCTCACGCATACGTGTGCGTCCGCCTCTTTCGATCCGACAGATGGTATGGCCGCGTTTTTGTTTCAAGGCTCGCGCCAACAATCGTCGCATTACTGGGACAAAACGGCTCGACGATCGGTTCTTTGAAAAAAGGAGAAGAGAAGAGTAGTTGGAAATAGAGGTAGCGGTAGGGTAGAAATGGTGATCCACCATGGTTCAGGAAGTCCTAGATCGAACCACATCATCTCATGTCGGCAGCACGTACCACATGTCCAAACAAAAAGGAATTGCTATCAAGAGAATGATATTGAAATGATTGGCATAGCACGCGACCCATGAATAATAATTATAATCGTATAGTCATTCTGCCGAATGCTACGAATGTATGCAACGATCTTTGTTGCAAGTACGTATTGCTAAAATTTGTTCTGGGGATGTAATCGTTGTATGAATTGTAGTTAGCATCTGCCGCTGGTAACTCGTAAACAATATTACTAGATATTCAATTTACATCCAGCAAACTTAAGAAGTACTAAGTAAAAAGAATTATATAAAAATTTATTTAATATTTGTTTAAGATTTATTAAAGATTTATCAAATATTTATTTATTTAGAAAACTTTATCAAAGAAATTCTCAAATTTTTTCATTTTTTCTTAAAATGAAAAATAAACATAGAAAAATAAAAGAAAAATAACAGTAATAATTCCTTTTACTTTTTAGAAGGTAAGTACTCGAATGAATCGTAGAGAAAAATGGGAAAAAACTAAAATGCAATATTAAAATTTGTAGCGACAAGAATTACATTATTATGCAAATTATACGGGTTTACATTTCTGTAGACAAACATCTTGCTAATTAACGCGTATGTCGCGCGTCAGCAGCGGGCATAAGCTGAAAAGTGCATTAACGATGCACGTGACACAGTGACTGGAACAACACAGACAGCGAGGGATTTCTACTTTGTCGCGCTTCGAACACCGACGGAGGATTCGTGTGACACGCCCGCGTGTGAATGTGTAACGTCGTGAATGTAAGCCCAGATCGGCACAGGTCAGAGGCACAGAATCTCCCCTCTAATGGATTTCACTCATTTTTCTCCCCCCGACGTCACCGCGACCGACGCCAATCCCTAAAGTATCTCGGAGATCCTTGAGGGCAGCCTCGCTGTAAGAACTCGTTTACTCGTTCCTTCTTTTCATAAAAGTGCGAAGAGACGCACATCGTTCGGTTTTCATTTACTCGCGTCGATTAACCCCTTCGATCGAAAATTGTAATTTATCATCCAGAACTTTTTTCTTTTTTCGGACAACTTTACAATTAAGCAGTTTTTTTATTAGAGAATCATGGATAAATCATTGCAATTTAAGTACCGCAAACATTTTTTATCTAATTTATAATATTAAAAATATAAACAATAATAACTGAAAATCGATCGATATATGAACGAAATAAATAAATGGAAAGAGTTTTATCCCTTATTTTAAATTCACTCAAAAAACTTAAGCAATAAATATTATGATCCAGTTCTGAATGAGAATAAGATGCTTATCACTTATTCAATATAAATAATTTCGGAATAAAACAATGTATTACACAAACTTTAATCTTAATAAACAATAATAATGAGGTAAGAATCATTTTTTATTATTATTAACAAACAATATAGAAAAATCTTTAAAATTCTCGTTTTGTACATTAAGAGTATATATACAAAATAACAAAACTTATGAATACAATTATAGAGCATTATGATTGGAAACGTTATGATGTTAATTATATATCAAATAAAAACGGGTAATCAGCCTACATGAAAAAAAGATTTTAAGTATAAATAGAGTTCTCGAGAATTCTGAATTTCCATGATTTCAATTGCAATATTATTGCAATATGATTATTTGATAATAGCAACATTTGATAATATCAATGTATTCTATATAAATTTGATTGCATGACATGAATTGTTTGTTAATAAATCATCTTGAAAAAAATGATTTCTTAATTATAAATTAAATTTTTGTTATTTATGAAAATTGTTTTAATCTTCTACAGATTAAATTATTTGATATTGTAAAGGTAAAAAATACAAATATTATCAAAAATATTTGCAAAACTTTTCGTAGACGTAACAAATTTTGTAAAATTTATGTAATATTTAATTTTCTTCTAGTTTAAATTATAGAATTTACAGATTTATGATATATAATAATTAGAAATATATTTGATAATCTAAGCAATTAGTTTTCGCAAAGTTAATTATAGAGTTCTTCAAGTTGCTTTTAAGTTGTGTACAATTTATTTACCAAGTTTCGTGACACATCTTTAATTACCAGTAGAAATGACCTTCATAATAGATTTGCTCTCTCACTTCCTGATTTGAACCTTTCGCATTTATCTTATCAATCGTGATGGACATGCGATCCTATCAACAAGATTGAGGACTGTCTTGTCGAGACTGAGACGAACATCATTAGATTCATCATTAGATAACTGTCGTTAAAATTGCAAACGTCTTATTTTCAATAGAAAATATTCGTTTTTTAACATTTTGTATTGTATTTTGGATATTCCATTTTTAATATATTGCATGACAGTTATATGTATCATATTTTAATTGTCAAATTCTTTTTATTTTAATTAAGTTTTATATCCATTCATTTATATTTTCTAGTTAAACAATAATAAATTAAGAAATCTCACATAAAAAAATGGATAAAATATTATTAACAACAAGATAAGTTATTTATTTGACAATAAACTACTACGAAATTTTATTTGTACAATATACACAACTCATTTATATACAAAAATAGGACCGAGAGAGAGAGAGAGAGAGAAAGAGAGAATATGTAAATTTTTAATAATAGCCTGTCAATGTTTATTGAATTACATCCTGCTTTCTTTCAAGATACTCTCAAGATATCGTTTATGATTCTTTTCTTTTCTTCGTCGAAATGCGGAACGGAAGCGTACGAGTTATGTAGTACGTTGCTCAAGATTGCGTGCCAGAAGTTGTTCTTTCTAGCAAGGACAACAGCGCCGACAGAAGCAGAGTGAAAAAGTCCGAGAATGAGAGACGTAGAAAGAAAGCTTGAGAGGGTGAGAGTCGATAAGGCAAATGGGCACTTCGTAAAGTTCGCCGAACAAGAAACGACACGAATTACGGTCCGTGTTTTCTGTCGGTTTCGATCTCTCTGCTATTATTCTATGGCCTACCGGCAGTAATCACAGAAAAGGAAAGACTGATGCGACTTGCTCGTTATCAAGTTTGCAAATTACCGTGAATCTTAAGATGTCTTGTATCTAAACTTTCGGGCTTTTAACTCTTAATATCCTTCATTATATTAATCAAAGTATGTGTCTATGAGACAGATTACATTCACACAAAAATATATAACAAAAATATATAACAAAATCAATATTTTTATAATAAAAACTTGTTTATTCAATTTTTAAAAATTAAAATCTAATTTAATATTAAAATTGAAAGCCATAAGGCAGATGTAAAGAGCCTCCCCCCACCCATTACTCTCTTTTTCATAAAATAATAATAATAAAGTATTCTTTATAGATTAAATTCCACTTTTTATTCAAGTCAAGTATTTTCAAAATTGTAGATTACTCACAATTACCTTCGCAGAAGACTAAAAATTGAAGATCGTATTATATATTATATATATATAATTTTTATATATCAGTGCACACATTTATTACATTATTATTTAAATCCACTACAAAAATCTGACCCACGAATGTGTAATAACAGCATGACGCCTCGATGTTTACTGAATCAACCGAATCTGTTTTCGATGGTAATCAAATCTACCAACAAGACTTTTATGATATCTGCTTCTATCTATTTAACTATCCTCCTTTATCACTAGGATGACTCACGAAACTCCAAACTTTTTTTTTTATTTATATACTTGTACATATGAGAGACAGAGAAAAAGAAAAAAAAGAGAGAAAATATTCACAAAATATTTCATGAAATATGCATTATAATTTAATTCCTAGATAATTCATTTTGTACACATTCAAATGATCATATACATTTTTGTAGATAAAATAACATCTATTTTTCTTAATTTTTTCGAATTAATCTCATAAAAACATTTTTTTATTTAGTTTCTTAAATATTTCAAATAATAATGTGTAACAGAAGTGTTAATAATTTACGGTAAATGATTTAATAACAGATTTAATAACAGGAAAATATTTGTAAACGGCAATTTATGAATTTAATCATCAATGCGTAACACAAATGCACAATTTATAAATTATATATCTAATGTTATATGTAATTAATTCGCTCTATATAGAATGTATTGGGTAAAATGTGCTTTGAAAATTATAATATGATGGTCGCTATAAAAACTTTCTCGGGGAAGAATCTAAGTTCTAAAGATAAATTGTATCGCGGCAACGTGGCTGCTAACCGCAACTCGCCATGACAGAGAGGAACGGTATGGTAAATGGCAGCTAATGAGCGCGATATGATAGCGAAGAAAATGACAGTATTGCACGCCTTATTTTGTTCTCGCGCGCCACGCGTTCCGATATATCCACTTCAATTTTTTATTCATTTAATTTTATCTGTTAATGCTAAATCGGATAAGTCATTTTTACGCCACTTGATAATATGATTAAAATTGCATTCGATTGATAATAATACTAATAAAAATAAAGATTACGTCAGACAGAATCACTGTTCAATGTTCAGTAATCGAGTAGCTGATATGATTCGCTTATATAAAAATTCTGCACTTCACAATTCCTTTCTTTGTTGGAATTTAAACAGAGATATATTAAATGAATTATTTTACAGTAGGCTGTATAGAATTCCTCGTTTACAGAAATTAATCCATCAATTAATTGCGAGACATAAAAGTAATATATAATACGTTAAAAAATATATAGGTATGTGTAATTTTATATAGGTATATGTAATTTTATTAGTAAATATTTAAAATATCATAATTGCATTAAAAATATTAAATTTTTACATTTATGTATTTTTCTTATATCTCAATTTTTTATTGTCTACTTGATTATTATTTTAATATTTACATTTCTTAGCGCAAATTTCTAAAAATTAATGTTTATTACAATACGTACTGTTTGCTATGGTTATTTGCAAAATATTCTTTGCCAGAAGATAGACAGGAGTTCTGTGTCATAGGCGCCTTTTAATCGTTAGACCACCTGTGTAGCGTGAGATCAGCACGACCGTGATGCACCTAAACATGTCACGAGAGGCTTCAGCAGCCTAAACAATCGACGAGATAAAGGCAAGCCGCTCCGAGAAGCCTTTCGAGATATTCATAGGCCTTGTTTATACAGGAAGAGATAAAGAGGAAGATGACACAATCGCAATGACATTTGGGTTCCTACGTCCACCGCCCATGGCAGTGATTATTTATATAATGAAATGTATTGTCCAATGATATCGCAAGGCTTCGCGCCGGAAAAAAAACTATAAATTATTAATCAAAGAATAAAAGGATCGATTTATATACTGTAATAGATTTCATTGAAGGATTTTAATGCGTAAAAGTGATAACAGATGAGGTTCGCAATAATAGCGCGATCGCAGGTGCACGAATTAATAAATGTTCGCAATCCAATTTGAAACTGGCACTATGTTAAGAATGCACAGGTTGTATACGGAAAATTTGTTTTGATGAAAGCGGAATTCGATGCACGTCTGACGTGCGCGAGTGGCTAAATCGAACATACGTGACTTAGATAGAATTGAAGCAATATATGTGTCGATTCAAAAATATTTCGAACGATATTCTTATCCCAAAATATCAATGACCGATAGCGACAATGAATTTCCCATAGTGCTGTTTAATACTTTAATCGGAGAAATAGAGATTGCATTATTGATCGCGCACCGCTAATAAGATAAACCATTAATGAGATTTAGTATTTCCTCGTTGACCGCACATTTAGAGTTATAAACAAATTTAAATAAATGAAATTAAATTATCCTCTGAATATTAGCATATTATTTTATTGATTGATGACAATACCTATGCTGCCTGATAATAATGGTAATAATAGATGCAAATATATCTATATGTATTGTACTTTTTTTAATAATAATTAATAATTTAATAATTAATAATTTAAAAATAATGTACACGTGTCATGCATAAATAATTTTAATATTTTTCATAATTTATATATATATATATATATACACACACACACACACACACACACACACACACACACACACACACACACACACACACACACACACACACACACACACACACACACACACACA
>Ga0157364_1001520_pt1 | contig 19891 bp, 22 predicted proteins | sample AttsexASBM2_FD_111476 | JGI IMG/M metagenome (GOLD analysis project Ga0157364, IMG submission 111476) | Fungus gardens microbial communities from leaf cutter ant in Ribeirão Preto, State of São Paulo, Brazil - Atta sexdens ASBM2 | ecosystem: Host-associated > Fungi > Mycelium > Unclassified ...
AATTAGTGTCCTATTTATACAAATGTGTCCTGGTCCATGCTACCACTATCTAAACCTGCCCTATAGTCCATGCTTCATCCTCATGTCCACCTCACTCCCTACTCAAGGCCACCATGTGTATTCCATGTGCCCTGACATCATCTTCTAGGCTTGTGACGTCACACCATATGACATGTCATGTGACTTCCTTGTCATGTGCCTTCTTCATTGTCTCTCCAGGAAAATAAAATAAAGAAAAAGAAAAGTAAAATCAGAAAAAATAAAAGAAAATAAAATAAAAAATTGTTAGTGTTCAATGTCCCATAACACCATAACCCAGAAATAGATTGGAAAACAGAAGAGATAAAGATGATGAGGTGTCCAGATGAGTGTGGAAAGAAGTGGAGGGTAGGAAGGCAAACAAAACCAGGGTGGAAGAAGTAGGAAGAACAAGAAGAGAAGAAGGAAAGAAGAAAACCAATGATAGAGGAGATAAGAATAATAGAAAGAATAATGGAAGAAAAGGAAAAAAAAGAGGAAGATTTGATAGAGTTAAGGGCAACTGAAGAAATGGTTCCACGAAGGTTCCATAAGTATTTGAAGGTGTTTGAAAAGAAAGATTCAGAGAGGATACCAATGAGGAAGGCTTGGGATCATGCAATAGATCTTAGAGAAGGATTTGTGCTGAAAAAGGGGAAGATATATCCATTATCAAGAGTAGAAAGAGAGGAGGTACAGGAGTTTGTGAAGGATCAGTTGAAGAAGGGGTATATTAGGCCATCAGAATCACCACAGATATCACTGGTGTTCTTTATGCTAAAGAAAGATGGGAAGAAGAGAATGGTGTAGGATTATCAGTATTTGAACAGTTGGACAGTCAAGAACAATTATCCGTTACTACTAATTTCAGATCTGATAGACAGTATTGGAAAGAAAAGGATGTTTACAAAGATGAATTTACGTTGGAGATATAATAATGTAAGGATAAAGAAGGGGGATGAGTGAAAGGCAGCATTCTCAATGTCTGAGGGCTCATTTGAACCAACAGTAATGTTCTTTGGGTTGACAAACTCACTTGCGATGTTCCAGGTGATGATGAACAATTTATTGAGAGATTTGGTAGTGGAAGAGAAAGTAGCAGTATTTATTGATAATGTAATGGTAGAAACAGAGACAGAGGAGGGATATGATGAAATTGTAGAAGAAGTGTTGAGAAGATTAAAAGACAATGATTTATTTGTGAAGCCAGAGAAATATGTATAGAAGGTTAGAGAAGTGGGATTCTTGGGAGTAATAATAGGGAAGGACAAAGTAAGAATAGAGAGAGAAAAGGTACAGGGAGTAGTGGAGTGGCCAGTGCCAAAGAGTGTAAAGAATGTACAGAAGCTTTTGGGGTTGGCAAATTATTACAGATGGTTTGTCAAAGATTTTGCAAAAATAGCGAGGCTATTACATGAGATGACAAGAAAAGAAAATAAGTAGAGTTGGGGAGAGAAACAGCAGAAGGCATTTGAGGAGTTAAAGGAGAGGTTTACAATAGAACCAGTTTTGGTTATACCAGACTTGGACAAAGAAATGAGAGTAGAAGTAGATGCATCAGACTTTGCAACGGGAGGAGTGTTATCAATGAAGTATGAAGATAAGAAGTGGAGACTAGTGGCTTATATTTCTAAATCGTTGAATGAAGCCAAAAAAAATTATAAAATTCATGATAAGGAGATGTTGGCAATAATTCAATGCTTAGAAGCTTGGAGGCACTTTTTAGAAGGAGCCAAGGATTGGTTTGAAATATGAATGGATCATAAGAACTTGGAGTACTTTATGAAGGCTCAGAAGTTGAATTGAAGACAGGCAAGATGGTCACTATACTTGTCAAGATTTGATTTTGCATTGAAGCATGTGGCTGGTAAGAGTATGGGAAGAGCAGATAGTTTGAGTAGGAGAGTAGATTGGGCTAAGGGAGTAGAGAGGGATAATAAAAATCAAGTGATGTTGAAAGAAGAATTGTTAGAGGTTAGAATGATGGAACAGTTGGTAGAAGGACCAGAGGAAGAAATAGTGAAGAAAATAAAAGAGGCAAGAAATAAGAACAAGGAAGTGATAAAGGCAGTAGAGGAAATGAAGAATGCAGGAGTAAAAATGTTGAGAAATAAGGAATGGCAGATAGAGGAAGGATTAGTATTGAAGGAAGGAATGGTGTATGTACCGAAGGATGAGAAGTTGAGAGTAGAAATTATTTGGTTGCATTATGATACACCGATAGCAGGACATGAAGGACAATGGAAAATAGTAGAACTGGTTACTAGGAATCATTGGTGGCCAGGAGTAACGAAAGAGGTAAAGCAATATGTGAAGGAATGTAATCAGTGTCAGAGGATGAAGAACAGAGCAGAGATGCTGGTGGGAAAATTAAGACCTAACAAGGTACTGGAGAGACTATGGCAGTATATATTGGTAGACTTTATTATGAAGTTACCAACGTCAAAGGGCCATGATTCAATTTTGGTAGTTTGTGATAGGTTCTCAAAAATATTCCACTTTGTGGCAATGACAGAAAAAACAACAGCAGAAGGGTTGGTGAAGTTGTTCAGATATAATGTGTGGAAGTTACATAGGTTGCCGAAAAGTGTGATATCAGATAGGGGACCACAGTTTGCAGCAGGATTGATGAAGGAGCTGAACAAAATGTTGGGAATAGAAACAAAATTATCAACAGCATATTATCCAGAAACAGATGGACAAATGGAGAGAACAAATCAAGAGCTAGAGCAGTACTTAAGAATGTATGTTAATCATAGGCAGAACAATTAGGCCAAATGGTTAGCAATGGTAGAATTTTCATTCAACGATAAAGTACATGCAGCCACTAAGATGTTGCCATTTCAAATCAATTATGAGAGAGAACCAAGAATGGGCTTTAATATAAGGAAAAAAGGAAAGAATGAGAAGGCAGAAGAGTTTGCAAGAAAAATGAAGGAGAGGCATGAGAAGACTAGAGCAGTATTGGTGAAATCACAGAAGGAGATAAAGAAACAGGCAGATAGAAGTAGGAAAGAAGTAGAGGAGTATAGGGTAGGTGATAAGATACTGATTAGTACAAAAGATTTTTTGATGGAGCTGATGAAGAGAGCAACAAAGAAGCTGATAGAGAAGTTGATTGGACTATATGTGGTCAGGAAGATTGTGTCAGAAAATGCAGTAGAGTTAGAGTTACCAGCATCATTAAGAGTACATCTGGTAGTCAATGTGAGAAGATTAGTGAAGTATTGAGAGCAAGTAGAGTGACAGAAAAAGATTCCACTGCCTCCTGTTGAGATAGACAGTGAGAAGGAATATGAAGTAGAAGAAATTCTGGATAGACAAGAAAAGCAAGGTAAAATAAGGTATTTGGTGAAATGGAAAGGGTATACAGCAGAAGAAAATATGTGGGAGAGATTAGAAAATTTGAAGAACACAAGGGAGAAGATAGAAGAATTTGAGAAGGGGAGATTTGAGGAAAAAATATGAAGAATAAGAATAAAGAAAGGAAAGGAAATGAAGTTAAATCCAGAGACAGAGGAATTTAGAAGAGGAGAGTTAAATGGGAAATATACAGTGAAGTTGTTATATGGGTAGGATGATAAAAAATTTGATGAAGAATATCTGAAACAATTGAAGAAGAATTGGAATAGGTGGAAGAACGATAGGAAGGAGGGAGAAAAGGAATATAGAAAGAAGTTAGAAAAGAGTTTAGAATAGAATGAGAAGGATGAGCAGAGAAGTAAGGAAATTTAGGGGGATGAGAAAGAAGTTCCTCTGGAAGTGGAATCTTAAAAGGGGGGTACTGTTATGAGATGCTTTGGATATGAACAATTTTTATTTTCTTTTTCTTCTATTTTCTGACTTTATAGGAATTTTGTTTTCTTTTTCTTTTCTTTTGTATGAGGAAGAGGCATGTGACACTGCAGTCACATGACATGTCACATGATGTGATGTCATAGGCCTAGAAGGTGGTGGAAGAATCTAGAAGATGACATCAGGGCACATATATACAACATGGCGACTTTGAGATGAACATGAGGAAGAGGTATGGACATAAGGGTAGGATTAATTATTAGTAGCATGGACCATGAGAACTTTGTATATATAGGACTCTAATTAAGCAGAAACTCCTTGTTGAGTTCTCTTGTGAACTTTCCATATTATATCCTAACTCTAAGATTTACTCGTTAGTGAAGATCATTGGACATTGTGTCTAGTGGTTGCCACAACACATTGTAGACTAATAATTAATTACTTATCTATGTCCGGCTAACCTTAACCCTAGCCAAAGTCTGTCCACACTTTTGTCTTATAACAAGCAAGAGGTAGCAGATATGAGGAGAGGCTATTAGTAGAAAAACTCAAGAGAGAAATAAATGAAGTAATATACCAAAGGCTTATAGAGTCAGAATTCCAACCAAGTTTTATTAAACAGTGGTATGATAAGGCAATTGCTTTAGATAGGAACTAAAGAGAGTAGGCAAGAGAAAAAGAGGTTGAGGGGATGAAGAAATAATAGGGCACTGGCCTCAAGGTTGAACAATATAGAGGTACCCAAATAGCAATTGTTATAATCTCAAGTCTGGCCTAGGAGGCAGAAAGTTCCTCAATAGCAGGTACTAATAGGACCTGCTCCAATGAAAGGAGTAGAGGGAATAAATATAGTAATGGTGCATCCTAATCAAAGAACAGGGTTTATCCCATGCAATCTATATGCTATGGAGGTAGACAGGGGAAATAGGAATTGTTATAGTTGTAGAGGATTTGGCTATCTCGCACAAAATTGTAGAAGACAAATTATAGGCCAAGAAAGGAGAGTGGAGTACAAGGACAACTGGAATAATAGACAAAATAATTTGAATAGGAATGGAGATCTAATAATCCTCAATTAGATCTCAATAGTAATAAGTTTGCAATGCTCTCTAAAATAGTAGAAAATATATCTGGCTGCAATCTAAACAATAGAGAAATATTAAGAGAAGTAATAGTAAAAATTGGTCTTGAAAGAATTAATACATAGGAGAGAGTAACAGTAAAAGCATTGTTAGATAGTGGGGCAACAGAACTAGTTATGAGCTCAGAGTTTGTAAGAAAGCAGGTGTTTAAGCTAAAAAAAGATAAAGAGCCCCATATATATGAGAAATGTGGATAGAATCTTCAATAAGGAGAGGCCAATAGAAAATACAGTGGAAGTAACCATTTATTACCAAAGATATAGGAAGAGAATGGAAATCAATATGATTAGAAGACAGAAGTAGAATGTAATCTTAGAAATACCATGGCTTGCCTATTACAACCCTGAAATTGACTAGAGAACAGGAGAAGTAAAGATGATGAGATGTTCAGAAAAGTGTGAAAAGCAGTGGAGACCAAAGCAGAGAAAGTCAGAGTAGCAGAAGCAGAAGGAAGAGGAAAGGAAACAAGAAGCAGAAAGGAAACAAGAAGAGAAGGAGTAAAAGAAAAGGAAGAGAATAATGGAGGTAAAGAAAGTGGTAAAGGAATAGAAAATATGAGATAAAGAGAAAGCAGCAGCAAAACCAGAAGAGAAGGTAAAAAAGCTGGTATCAGAACACTTTTATAAGTAGATTCAGATCTTTGAAAAAAAGGCTAGTGAATGAATGCCCACTAAGAAACTATAAGATCATACTATTGAGACAAAAAAAAGATTTATACCAAAAAAGGAGAAAATGTAATATACCTGTTGTCAAGAGAAAAGAGAGAGGAGGTATGCGAGTTCATTTCAGAACAACTGAGAAAAGGGTATATTAGACTCTCAAAATTGCCTCAAATAGCACCAGTATTGTTTTGTAGAAAAGAAGGATGGCAAGAAAAGGATGGTACAGAACTATAGGTATTTAAATGAATGGATTACTAAGAATAGTTATTCTTTATCTTTAATTACAGATATAGTAGAGAACATAGGTACAAAGAAAGTATTTATAAAGATGAACTTACGATAGAGTTATAATAATATATGGATAAAGAAAGTAGATGAGTGGAAGGCAGTATTTATGACACCAGAGGAATCATTAGAGCCAACAGTGATGTTCTTCAGTCTGACAAACTCATTCACAACTTTTCAGACCATAATAAATGAAATTTTATGAGACCTCATCAACACTGGGAAAGTGGCAAGTTTTATTGATGATGTAATTATTAAGACAGAGGCAGAAGAAAGACATAATGAGTTGGTAGAAGAAGTAGTGAAGAGATTGGCAGAAAACAATTTGTATGTGAAGCCAGAAAAGTGTAAGTGGAAGATGAAGGAAGTAAGGTTTTTAGGAGTGGTAATAAGACCAGAGGAGATTAAGATAGAAGAGGTGAAGGTGAAGGATGTTTTGGACTAGCTGACTCCAAAAAGAGTCAAGAACATACAAAAGTTTTTGGAATTAGCAAACTACTATCATTGATTTATTGCAACTATAGCCAGATCACTGCATGATATGGTAAGAAAAGACTAGAAGTGGGAATGGACAGAAAGGCAAGAAGAGACATTTAGAAGTTTGAAGAAGAGGTTTATAAAAGAACTGGTGTTGGCAGCACCAGACCTAGACAAAAAAATGAGAATAAAAGTAGATGTGTTGTTATGGCAACTACTTATCATGAAGATAAATGATCACACAAGCAATAAATCTCTTAGAGCAGATATCAAGTGGGAATTTCACAAGAGAACTCGACAAGGAGCCTCTTCTTAATTAGAGTCCTATATATACAAAGTTCTCATGGTCCATGCTACTAATAATTAACCCTGCCCTTATGTCCATGCTCCTTCCTCATGTTCACCTCAAGGTCACCATGTTGTATACATGTGCCCTGATGTTATCTTCTAGATCCTTCCACCACCTTTCATGCCTATGACATCACATCATGTGACTGGTCATGTGATTGCAGTGTCACATGCCTCTTCATTGTCCAAAAGAAAAGAAAAAGAAAAGAAAATCTCTATAAAGTCAGAAAATAAAATAAAAATTGTTCATGTCCAAAGCATTCCACAACATGTGTCAGATTATGCTATGGGAGGAGTATCATCTATGGAGTGTGAAGATGAAAAGTGGTAACCAGTATTCTTTCTCTCAAAATCTTTAAACAAGACAGAAAGGAGCTACAAAATTCATGATAAGGAGATGTTGGCAGTTATAAGAGGATTGGAAAATTGAAAACATCTATTAGAGGGTGCAAAGTACAAGTTTGAGATTTAGATGGACTATAAGAATTTGGAGTACTCCATGAAGGTGCAAAAGTTAAATAGGAGACAAGCCTAATAGGTACTATATTTGTCAAGATTCAACTTTATCTTAAAACATATTTCAGGTACAAAAATGGGAAAGGTAGACAGATTGAGTAAATGACCAGATTAGAAAGTGAGTGTAGAAAAGGACAATGAGAACCAAGTATTTATTAAGCACTGTTAGCTTCATAATTTATTAGAAGTAGTAATAGAAGGACCTGAAGTAGATATAGTAGAAAAGATGAGAAGGGCTAGAAATAAAGATGAAGAAGGCAAGGATAAAAATGTTGAGAAAAGAAGAATGGCAGATAAAAGGAGAATTGGTACTAAAGAAAGGAAAGGTGTATATGCCAAAGAATAACGAACTAAGAGTGGAGATCATCCAGTTACACCATGATACACTAGTAGCTAGACATAAAGGTAAGTAGAAGATGATAGAGTTGGTAACAAGAAACTATTGGTGGCTGGGAGTAACTAAGGAGGTGGAAAAATATGTGAAGAAATGTGATATATACTAGTTGTTACAACTCAAAAACCTTAGAGTGGATCAATAAGAAGAACCTTGTATTAGGGTTAACACAAGAGGACTCAATAGAAAACTCTGTACAAGATTGTCTACCTTATATACTAAAACTCCATGGTCTGTGCTACTCTACTTCTAGCCTACCCTAAATGACCATATGTTCTCCTTAGTGTCAACATGTATTATACATGCTATATAACATTATTCTTCCAGAACCTTCTATGTCTTTCTAATATGATATATAATCATATAACCATAAATGTGACAGCATCATGTGACATGTGACTGATGTGTAACACCAAGTCATGTGGTGTGACATTTTGTAACAGTGTAATCATAACATTACACTAAACTCTAACCCTAAGTTTTCAAAATAAAAAATAAAGGAAAAGAAAATAGAAATGAGAAAAGAAAATATTTAGAGTCCACCACCTTAAACTCTGACACTAGTGGATGAAAAATAGGATAGAGATACTAGCAGGAAAGCTGAAGTTGAGTGAGATTCCAGAAAAGCTGTAAACATACCTAACAGTAGACTTCATTACAAAGCTACTATTAGTAGCCAGAAAAGATGTGGTTCTAGTAGTCTGTGATAGGTTGTCAAAAATAACACATTTTGTGGCAACAATAGAAGAAACATCAGTCAAAGGACTAGCAAGGCTATTTAGAGATAATGTGTGGAAGTTGCATGGGTTGCTGGAAAGTATAGTGTTAGATAGAAGACCACAGTTTGCAGCAGAAATGATGAAGGAGTTGAATAACATGCTGGGAATTGAAATGAGGCTGTCAACATTATTCTACCCACAAACAAACAGCCAAACAGAGAGAATGGATCAGAAACTAAAACAGTACCTGAGGTTCTTTGTAGATCATTGACAAAAGGATTGGTTCAAATGGTTAGCATTAGCAGAGTTTACAATTAATAACAAGACACATTCAACAACTAAAGTGTCTCTGTTTATAGTGAACTATGGAAGGAAACTGAGAATAGGAATAGATATCAGAAGGAGGAGAAAAATGGAAAAGGTGATGGAGTTTGCAGAAAGAATGAATAAGGTGTAGGAGGAAGTGGGAGCAACATTAAAAAAGGTACAAGAGAAAATAAAACAACAGGCTAATAGAGAAAAAAGAGAAATAGAGTTGTGAAAAGCAGGAAATAGAGTGATGTTGAGTACAAAAGACCTGGTATTTAAAGAGAGACTGGCAAAGAAACTAGTAGATTGTTATGTTGGACCATATATCATCAAAAAGATAGTATCAGCCAATGTGGTCAAATTACAACTGCCTGTTTCAATGAGGATCCATCCAGTGATAAACATCAGTCAAATAGTACAATATAAGAAGCAAGTAGGGGAGCAAAAGTAAGAAGAAGTGAAACCAGTAGAGATGAATGAAGTAAAGGAATGGGAAGTAGAAAAAATATCAAACAAAAGGAAAGTGAGAGAAGTAGTAAAATACTTGGTATAGTGAAAGGAATTTATAGCAAAACATGATAGTTGGGAGAAGAAGGAGGACTTAAAAAATGTGAAGGAAGTAGTAGTAGAATTTGAGAGAAGGATGAATGTGGAAGTCAGAAAACAGGAAAAACTGGAGATGGCAGAAGAAAAGGACTTGAGAAGAGAAGAGTTATCAGAAAAGTATATGGCAAAAATGTTGTACAGATGGGATGATGGAAAGTTTAAAAATAAGTATTTAAAGAGATTGGAGAGGAACTGGGAAAAGTGGAAGGGGAAATACAAGACAATATGGGGAGATAAAACAAGTTCCTCCAGGAGTAGAAACCTTGAAGATAGGGTAATGTTAAATTTATAAAGTTTGGACTTTACTTTTAGTTTCTATTCTGGGAACTGGAGTTAGGGTTTAGTGTGAAATAATGGTTACAGTGTCACATGTCACGGTCACAGTAACAGTCACAAGTCATGTGGTAGCAATAGAAAGATGTAAAAGATTCTGGAAAGATGATATTATACAGCATGTTTAACATATGTTGACCTTAAGGTAAATACATGATCATTTAGGGTAGGCTAAAGTAGTAGTAGCACAGACCATGGGGTTTTAGTATATAAGATAAACAATCTTATACAGAGTTCTCTATTAAGTTCTCTTATGTTAAACCAATACAAGTTTTTATCTCTTAACCAATTCCAAGGTCTTGAGATTGTAATATAAGAGATATACTTTCCTCTAACTATAGACCATAGAAATTATTCTCTATAGTCCTAATGAAAAACCCAAATTGGGATTCCCTTTTCCCTTCCTCTTTGGAACACTAGAATTAGAGACACCCTCACTAGATATGCTATTTGTATTGACTTTCTCAGATAAGATATCTGAATTGTTATATTTATTTTTTTAATAGTTTTATCAGCTATGTCTTGAATAACTGATTTTTATTTTTTTGAATCTAATAAGAATATATTCTAGAAAGGACTCTCTTTGAGTTTGTTTGTATTTAACAAGATACTGTATTGTGTAACCTTATCTTGAAAATCTTTATTTACACATATCTAGCAGTTTTTACAAACCATTTTCTTTTTCTGACTTGAACTATATTTATTATATCTGGATTCTCTTTCCTCTTCTACTTTTCTCTATACTGTTATTTGAACCAAAGATTACACTTTAAGTCTTATAAGGCTTTATCAACAACTTGATATAGTTTTTCAAGAGTTTTGTTTATATTCTTACGATAAATGTATTTCACAACTTATCTGGAACAACTTTCTCTAGTTTGTTAATATATACTTTGTTTATATAGTTCACAAAGTTTTTTTAGTTACAGCCTTTTTTACCCAAAATGTTGTTAATTTCTCCTAATGCTCTTTTCTTGTTATTTCTTTGTCCATAAATATTTTGTTGTTTCTGAGAAAAATTGCTCCAAGAACTTAACTCAACTTTGTTTGTAAAGTTTTTACAAGTCAACATTTTACTTAATTAGTATAGACTTTTGAGTATATTTTCAAGAGGATAAAAGGATAGAAACACCAATTTTAATCTCTTAATACTATCTTTATACACTAGTACTATTCTAATAGTATGTTTAAGGAATAGAAAATTTTAACTTTTAGTAAAGTTGACAGATTTCTAATACTCTAGTTTCTAAATCACTTTTACTAAATTACTATATTACATGTCTAAGTAGATACCTAATGTCAAGATCATCAATGGTAGACTTTGTTTTTATTTTCTCTTTTTACTTTATTTTTATTTTTCTTCTCCTTTTTCTTTTATTTTCTATCTTTAGAGCAACTCAGGTTAGGGTCTATCTGTCACGCTGTCACATCAGTCACAAATTGATGGCATAGTCACAAGACTGATCACAAGACTTGAAAGAATGGAGTAAAAGGTTCTGGAATAAAGTGGCATCATACAGCATGGACAATACATGCTGGCCTCATGTTATACTCATGGTCATTTAGGGTAGGGTGCACAGTAGCTAGCACGGACCATGGATAATAGTATATAAGGTAGACTACTTTGTATTAGGAACTCTATTGAGTTCTCTTGTGTCACTCCAATACAAGAGTTGTTTCTTGACTTAAACACTTTGAGTCTCGATTCATAACACCTAAGACTAAGACTCAATAAGAAAAGACACTTAAAATAACAATTAAAGAAGTGAAAAAAAACATTGGTGGTTAAATGGTGGGCATGACTTAGATAACAAGTGTGAATATAATATCTCTATTTTAGCAGATAAAGTGTAAGAGTAGAAAAATAAAAAGTGTTTTTTTATACAATATAAATCTTGACAGAGGAGAGTTGACATCATATCTAGTTTTTCTTACTGGCTTATAAAGAAGAAATATCATATCTCAATATAGTTCCAGCTATACTGCAAGAGTTATCAGAAATGTATTACACAGATCTTAAGTTGCTCAGATTAGCTTACTGTCAAAAATGTTGTGGCAACCACTAGACCAGTGTCCAATAGCAGCATTAACAAGTAAATCTCAAGAGTAGATATCTAGTGGAGAACACAAGTTGTGTAATTCACAAGAGAACTCAACAAAGAACTACAACTGTATTCTACCAACTATTTATACTAAGTCCTCATAGTCTGTGCTATGACTATGCTTCTACTGTACAACCTCCCCTAAAGTCCATGTGTCTTCCTAATGTCTGCCTCATGTCCTACTCAAGGTTACCATGTTGCATTCATATGCTCTGACATCATCTTCTAGACTCTTCTAGCTCATAGACTCTTCTAGACCCTTCTAGACTACTCTAGGCCCTATGACATAATGTCATGTGACTTCCAGGTCACATGCTTTCTCTCTCTCACCATAGACTAATAAAATAATGTTCTTTCACTAATATATAAGGAAATATTTTCCATACTTCTTCATCTCATAATAAAAAATATCTAAAGATATCTCATAGCTGAGTAAAACACAAAGTCTCCTCACTAAACCTGTTTCCAGCTCAATAAGAGCAGACCTCTTTTGTATCTGAGAATAGTGTTAGAAGTAATTTGCACTCACTAGGATATCTGTGGATGTAACATGAAAGATAGATCAGATATTAGGAAACTTAGCAAGGTTTTGGAGAAGAATACAAGATGAAAGTGATGTACTATGTGAATAACAACCTTTGCTTCAATAAAAGACATTGTGCTTAGCTTAACTTTGTCATGTGGACATAATTTAGAAGAAAAGGGTTAGAAGAGAGACAGAATGAGTGTGGTACTTGATTCAAGTTAATTATTAGACTAATAAATTGTACATAGTAACTATTGTTCTTAAATACTAGAAAAGATGTTCTAATAATAATAATGTACTACACATACTTATTTGTTAGATACTGTGGTTGTTAAAAACCCAAGACCTTAAGGTTAGTCAAGCAAATGAACCTTGTATTAGATTAATACAAGAGAACTTAATAGAGAACTCTGTTTTACAATCTTAAGCTAGAACTCAGGTTGTACTTAGGCAAAGTTTTTAGAAGGAAGTTTAAGGGATGAATTCAAGTGGTAAAGTGTAAGGATATAGGATTGTATCTATACCATATATATATAGTGTACATGATGAAACTATTACTAGTCCATGAGGCCAACAAGTCATAAAATATAAAGAAAACATGCTCTTTCTTTATATTTGTCCAACTTATCTACTAGTATCCTCTGGATTTGATATGCTTAGTCTTCCATGTTGCTTTAAACCATATACCGCAGATCTTCAGAGATTCCTGCAATGTTTGTAGCATTCATTGTCCTATTGTTAATGCTCACTGTTAAGATGGTCTCCTCTATCTCTATGATCATTGTGTTTGCTTTTTCTGCCAATTTCTTTATGTTCTTTACCATTCTCTGTACATCAATCATTATTTCTATTCTCTTCAGTGTCTTGTGGTATAACCTCATCCAGTCTTCTCTTTCTTTCCTCATTACTTAGACTTTCTCCATATTGTTTAGCTTTCTGGAAATGTATAGATTCAGAGAGGTGGGGGCAGTAGTATAGGTATTATTGTTGACAATCTAGAAAGACATTTGTACTGAGATGTTTAAGTGAATAGTTTGAACTGTTAAAATGGGATTTTACCCTCTCTCTTTATAGGTTTCGACTTGAACACCTTTTCCAGTAATTCTTAATCACCTCTCTTGCATGAGGCAACCCTGATTCTGCAATTTACTGATCATGTTCATCTTTGTAACCCTTCCAATGTATGAGGTATTGTGTCTCTCTACCCCGTTTTCTATGCTTCCTCACTTCTTCTACTTTGTATTCCTCTTCTTCATTAATAATTGTTGGCAGTGGTGCCGGTTCCTCATATTGTCCTTTGAACTTTGGTTCTATACATCATGTTAAGAGGTCTTCATTAAACACATTGTAAATCCCCCATCCTTCTGGAAGTTCTAGTTGAAACACTTCTGAGCCAATATCCTTTGAGATTCTAAAAGATCTGTATCTTTTATTGTCTAGCTTCTTTGAGGGTCAATTCAATTGGATATTTTTGTTTTCTAGCCATATGTTGTCCCCAACTTTAAGACCTTGAGAATTCCACCTTTTTCTGTCGAACTATCTTTTCATATTTTTCTGTACTTCTTCCATTGCTTTTATCACCTATTCCCAACTCTTCTGTATTCCTACAAGGAATTCTTCTACTCTTGGAATTTCTGATTGAACCACAAGGTCTTCTTTCTATAAGTGTCTTCCAAAGTTTAACTCAAATGGAGTTCTTCTTGTTGCCGCATGTTTCTTATCATTGTACTAGAATTCTACTGTGACTAACCATTCTGTCCAATTATTCTGTTGATAGTTGACATAGTGCTGTAGAAACATTCCTATCTCCTAGTTGATTCTTTCCATTTGACCATCCATTTGAGGATGATATGCTATTGATAGTTGCCTTGTAGTTTCTAATACCTTTGTGAAGTCTTCCATGAATTTTGATGCAAACTATGATCCTTGGTCACTGAGAATTTTCCTTGGTATACCATGTAGTTTCCAAATTTCATCTCTGTAGATCTTGGCAATTCCCTCTGATGATATATTCATTGTCATTGCTTTTAGTTGAATTATCTTCATGAACTAGTCTACAATAACCACTATTACATCTATCCCATTAGACCTAGATAAAGATTTAATTATGTCAATGCTGATCTCCTGCCATAGTCCTTGTGGAATTTCTAGTAGATATAGTTCTCCTACTTTCTTCTGGTGTTGGACTTTGTTTTGCTAACATTTGAAACATCCTTGTGTGTATTTCTTAATGTCTTCCTTGAGTCTTGGCCACCAGTAGTTCCTCTTAATCAAATCTAGCATCTTTTGTTGTCCTGGATGTCCCACATCTGCTGAGTCGTGATTTTCCTGAAGAATCTTTTTCTTGATCTTCTTACTATTTGGGACATATATTCTTTCATCTATATATACAATCCTGTTTTCTTCCCATGTTCCATTGTTTCCTTTTTCCAAAGCTTGAATCACTTCTTCTCCTTAGTATTGTTGTTTTTGATTACTTTTAATATGTCTGAATCCTCCATCTTTGTTATCTTCTTCAAAATGGTTACTTTGGCTGTTGTCTTTCTCGTCTATAGTTCTTCCTTCAGTATCTGAATATTTTTGTTATCTTTTTTGGTATTGACTTAATCCTTCCTTGATAGTATATCCACTTTGGTATTTGTCTTTTCTGGAATATGTCATAGAGTGAAATCATAGTCCTGCAATTTTAAATACCATCTTGCTTGTCATCCATTTAACTTGTATGGTTCTCAGAAGTACTTTAGATTTTCATGATTTGTCCAGACTTCAAAGGGTTCCATAGCATTCAACAGATATTGTCTCCACTTTGACAATACTTCTACTATTGCTAGTAGTTCTTTGTCATAAATTTCATAGTTTTTTTCTGCTGGTTGCATCGTCCTTAATAGAAAAGCTATTGGTTTCCACTTCCCATCTTGTTCTTGGAATAGTACTCCCCCTATTGCATATCCTGAAGCATCCATTTCTACCCTGAATTTTTCTTTTCTCTTTGGTAGGAAGAGAACTGGCTGACTCGTAATCTTGTCTTTAAGTTTTTCAAATGCTCATTGGTGTTCTTTGTTTCATTTCCATTCTTTTTTGCCCTTCAATTTATTTAATGGCTTTGCCATATGACTGAAGTTCTGGATAAAACATCAATAGAAGTTCACAAATCTGAGGAAACTCTCCACATTCTTAATCTTGGATAGAGTCTTCCATTCTTTTACAGCTTTGATTTTCTCTTGTTCTATCTTGACTTGGCCTTTTCCAACCATAACCCCTAGAATCGGAATTTCTTCCATGTCAAAATCATACTTGAACCTTTTGAAATATAGGTTGTGCTTCTCTGCTATCTTCAGGAATCAGATTGTTCTTTCTTCCAATTCTTCTTTAGTCTTTGTTGGTATTACAAAATCATCCATGTAATTTACTAGTACTCCCTCATGAAATAACTTCCTGAAGATACTGTTTATCATTCTTTGGAATGTTCCTGGTGAATTGCATAATCCAAAGTACATGACTTGTGGTTCAACTAGTTCTTTGTTCATTAAGAATGCAGTCTTCCATTTGTCTCCTTCTTTGATCCGTACATTGTTGCATCCCCAGATCAGATTGAGTTTGTTAAAATACTTTGCTTCTTTGAGCTTGTCTATTACCTTCCCAATTAAAGGTAGTGATGTTTTATCTTTTATTGTGACCTGATTTAGTTTCCTGTAATTCTGGACCAATCATAATAACCCATCCTTCTTCAAAATGTAAAAGCAAGGTACTGCATATCTTGATTTCAATTTTTACTATGAGTCTTGCTTTGAGTTGTTCATCTAACCATTAATTTAAGGCTTTTTCCTCTTTTAACATTATTGCATAGGCTTTGACATTTAGTTTCTTTGGTGCTTCTTCTATTTCATGGTCCCATTCACGTCTCTCTGGTAGTTTCTCAAATTTCTTCTTATTAAACAAATGTATAAATGGTTGAATATAGTCTGGTAAATCTTTTAGATTAGTCTTGTCTGGTTCTTTGTCATATTCACTATTGTTCTGTTCTGTTATTTCTATGGCCTTTGTTCTTCTAGTTTTAAACCTGATATTTTCATGTTTTATTGTACAACTTCCTAGGCATCTTGTAAATCTGATGGTCCCATTCTTCTAATTGATCTCTGGATTATGTTTGACTAGCCAGTCATGTCCCAAAAATATGTCTGTTCTATTTAAATCTGTTACTACTGCTTTCAATTGTTTCTTGTGGCCATTGATCTCGATTTTTAGAGACACTATCCTAGTTACCTCTCTATTCTTTGTTCTATCTGCATTGAAAACTTTAAATGAGAAGTTGATTTGTTTTGTTAGTATTTTCTTGTCTTTGACCAACTGTTTGTCGATCACTGTATATATACATCTAGAGCCCACCAGTGCTTTGACTTTGAGCTTTTTGTCATTCTTTGTTTTCACATCTGCTTGCATGTTTAATTCCCTTTTTTCTTCACTGTTTTAGCAATTCAGAATAACATATTTATTCCAGGATTTTACATAGGAGATCTCTTGTACTATGCCTACTTGAGATCTTCACCAAAACCCTCCTCTTTCTCTTTATCTTCTTTGTCTGAGTCTCCTTGGACTTTTCATTTCTTCATCGTCATTTCTTTACAATCTCTGGCTATGTATCCTTCCTTGTTACATTTGAAGTATTGTCACTTGTCCTTTTCTTTTTTCTTTGATCAGTATTTCTTTGCCATATATCTATATTTGTTGCAATTGAAGCACTTAGGCTTCCCATCCCTAAAGTTATTATTGGACCTCCCAATATTCATTGGTTATCCTTGTCCTCTATAAGTTGTTCTAGTGCCAGTTTTGTAATTGTGCCGTCCCTTTGTGGATTCATACTCTTATCCTACTGATATGATTGCCACTTTCTACTTCTTGAGCATTTCTGGCACTGCTATAGGCAGATAACCCAAAATTGTCTTGATAATGTTGTGTCAAACATTCTTCTTCAATAAGAAGATGGCATGTAGCTCATCTGTATCTGCTTATATAGCTAATGCTTTGAACTCTATCATAAAGTCCACCATGTTCTTTTTTCCTTGCTTAAAGGTTTCAATCTTCTATTCAACATCTGTTACCTTTGTTTTATCACTGAATATCATCTTGATTTCTTTAACAAAATCTTCCCAATCTTGGGTTCTAGTTTCTTCATCTAGCTTATCTAGCTTTCTCTGTGTGTATATGCCTACTATACCTCCTCTAAGGCAAGCTAGGATTGCTGTAATCCTATCGTCGGTTTTTATAACCCTGTTGCTTTTAAGGAATAGTCTGATTCTCCTCTACCAGTCTTCAAATTTTGTTTGGTCACTGTCAAACCACCCCGGGTTCTGTTATGACTAATACCTTAAGGATACAGCATAGAGTTAGGTTGAGGGTATAATGATATGATTAGCTATACCAAAGTAGTCTCAGTCAGTGCCTCATGTAATAGGTGCCATAACCTCATTTTCTCCTCCTTGTTTCCTCATGCTTTATGACTTGTTTGCCTCATGGAATATTTACTGTAACAACATGTTCCATAGTATATATAGCGCAGATACATTCCTGTATCCTTACACTTTACCACTTGATATATCTCTTTATCCTTTCTTAAGCCTTTGCCTAAGTACAACCTGAGCTCTAGCTTAAGGTCATAACATTTAGTAAAGCATCGATGAGCTTACCTTGCAAGAAAGGTGTATACAAATGATACTAGACAGAGTTACCTGTCAGAAACAAAACATGTGTAGTTTAAACTACAAAGAAGAACCAAAATGAGTTCTAAAAGAACGAATGATATAGAGGCATTGTTAGAGCAACTAGAATGTTGTAGCAACCACTCGTCACTCAAGAACAAATGATCTCACAACTAGCAAAGCTTTCAGTAGGGCTATCAAGTAACAAATAGGGGAATTACAAGAGAACTCGACAAGGAGCCCTTGCTGCATTACTCCTCTATATATACTAATTATATGTAGTCCATGCTACAACAATGTGTTTACCTCATGTCCATCCACCATGCTTCTACCTCATGTCCTATTACTCATCCACATGTATTTTCCTTAAGGCCACCATGCTTTCTACATGTGCTCTGATGTCATACCTTTAATCTCCACTATACATGTGCACACCATGTATACACCATGAGGAACCCATATCTCTTGACGTTATTCCTAACCCTAACTCCTTCTAGACTCTTCCTGATCCTTCTAGACCCTAAGTCCTTCCAGACTGCTCTAGACTACTCTAGCTTCTATCACATGATTTCCAGGTTACGTGCTCTCCATTCGTTATAGACTAATAATTATAATACTTATATATGTCTGGCTAACCCTAACCCTAGCCAAAGTCTGTCCACACTCTCGTCTTATAACATAGAATCTCTAAGGATCATAGAAGAAGCCTCAATGGATGATAAACAAACAGATACAGAGATGTCAACAGTACCAGTACTAATGGCAGTAACAAGCTAGAAATATGGGCAGACAGGATTGCTAAAGAACATGGTACTGGACCCAGGGTGGTTTGACAGTGACTGAACAAAATTCAAAGACTGGTGGAGAGAGATTAGACTATTCCTCAACAGCAACAGGGTCATAGAGACCAATAACAGGATCACAGCAATCCTAGCTTGCCTTAGAGGAGGTGTAGTGGGAATATATACACAATGAAAACTTGACAAGCAAGACGAAGAATTAGGAACCCAGGACTGGGATGATTTTGTAAAAGAAATCAAGATAACATTCAGTAACAAGACAAAGGTAGCAGATGCTAAATGGAAAATAGAGACATTTAAACAAGAAAAGAAGAATATAGCAGACTTCATGATAGAGTTTGAAGCATTGGCCATGAAGGCAAACACAGATGAGCTATATACCATCTTCCTATTGAAGAAGAATGTATGACACGACATCATCAAAACAATATTAGGTTATCCACCCATAGCAATGTCCAAGATACTCAAAGAATGGAAAGTGGCAATCACATCAGTAGGACAAGAATATGAATCCACAGAGAGATGGTGTTATAACTCAAAAGTATGGACAGAGTTCTAGGGTTAGGGTTAGACAATGTAGTTAATTATTAGTCTACAGCTAGTGTTACAAACTTCATTCAGCTTGTATCTCCACACCTAGTGGACTGATTTTCACAAACTAAGTTGTGCTGGAAAGCCTCAAATGAGGGCTATCCGCATACGTGCAGGATGTACAAAAGTGACAACAAATGACTGAGATATCAGGCCATCAGTAGCTGTAAAAGCTTTGTCTGCTAATATCTCACGAATGGCTGAACGGATTCACATAATTGAACTTGCGTTGGGAAGTGCTCATCAATCTGTTTACAACAATATATAATGCGTCTCAAGACAATAAGTATTGGTAGAGATACAAGCATATCAATATAGTGGCATAACTAGTTACCTTCTAAAATTAGCCTGACAGCTACTATAACAGATGACAGCTCCTATCAGATATGAGTTTTGATCATGTGATGGCAACAGCTTACACACGGACCATCACTCTTTTGTATATATATCTCTGTGTCTGAGGGCTAGACCTCAGACTTAACAATGTCAATTATTCTTATTGATACTTTCCATCATCTATCATCATCACATCCTTATACTGAACCTCTGAAACACCATTAAGTTCAAGTATC
>Ga0157364_1001521_pt1 | contig 19890 bp, 7 predicted proteins | sample AttsexASBM2_FD_111476 | JGI IMG/M metagenome (GOLD analysis project Ga0157364, IMG submission 111476) | Fungus gardens microbial communities from leaf cutter ant in Ribeirão Preto, State of São Paulo, Brazil - Atta sexdens ASBM2 | ecosystem: Host-associated > Fungi > Mycelium > Unclassified ...
CGTAAACTTGTTAGCTTTAGACGAGCTTTGATAAATTTAATACATAAACTAAAGTGGAGTGTAACGTAAAAATCAAATTATGACTGCCGAAAATTGTGCAATCCATGTTCTGTGCCTTCACTTTTTTAGCTTAATGTAAACAATGTGGGGATTCTCGATCAAAGTATTGTAACTTTTTCCATATCCACGCATCACACTCTGCCTGAAGCCGTATAAGTGACTCTGAATAATAAGTGTGAAAACTTGTTATATTAATTTTAAAATAATTTGAATATCAAGTTGTTTATATAAGTTATTACAATTTACAGAAAGTAATTTACGAGATAAAGTAATCATAAATAATTTATGAACAAGAATTGATGATTACATAATTTAAATGTTATATAATAATATTAGACTTAATCTACGTTCAGGAATATATTAATTATGAATAATTCTTGTTTCATTTTATTAAGTTGCATTATAAGCGAAAAATAATTTTCTTACTTAGTAATAAAATCTTATTTTATAATTGTCAGTAATGAAAACATTCATAAATTTATAGGATATAATATATTAGTATAAGATTTTTTAAGATTTTGAATTACTAAAAAAGTTTAAAGTTTTTAACAAAGTAATAATTGCTTTTTAAAGTTTAAATTTTTTTAGAATCTTTTTTACATGTATAAATTTCAATACACTTATACAAATCAATTTTATCTAGACAATTGATTATATAAGTGCTTTATGCATTCGAAATAATATTTTTAATGTCCACTCTAGGAGCCAATCGCGAGTATTGTTGAGAAAACTTTACCTCAGGAAAAACCACTTCGCTCCAATCTCATATATTCGCTTCGCGTTCATTCTCACGAGCGTGGTGTCTGTAAGGCCGCAGTTAATGGCATCACAAAGATGTTTTCTCTCCCTGGTATCGTCGTTTCTCCGGTAATATCAGGGCTTTTCCATGGGTTCTTCCGCGGGCTTCGCGGGTAAGCTGCATCTGAAATAAGTATGAGCCTAAAGCTAGTTCTTAGAAGGGAAATGGTTTTCTTTCTTCTTTCCTCCCCCCCTCTCTTTCTTTTTCTCTTTTTCTCTGAGGTCAATACGAGAAGTGACACTTCAGAGGTCAGGAAGAGCAAAGAGCTGGCTCGTCCTCCGTCCATCCTCTCTTCGTCCTATAAAGCTCTCGTCTCGTTTGTCTACCTCGGGCGGCAGGTGACCTAGTTCTGCCGGAACGTACTGGCTCTCTAACGACTCGGTAGTACTCGAAAAGTATCGGCCTGGGGCGAGAATACCCGCGTGGACAAATTCGTCCGACACGATCACAGCCGCCATTGTAACATCGTATCACGATCCAGAGCTTTACGCTTATGCAATTTTGGCCGTAACACGCGACAAAGACATGACACTCATAAAGGGAGTCATAATTTCAAGAGGGTATATTTGCCGATAACGCGAAATGATTATTGATAACAAATTTCTGGAATATTAAGAGTATTATTGACGAGAAGATATGCAAGACGTTTAATATTTATTATTTAAAATTTCCAAAAGAATCTTTCATAAAAAAAATAACTAACAAAATTTCGCAGTGTTATGAAATTAGATTATTGTATAAAATTTCATTATATAATAATTTAAAAAATATAAGATAAAAAATTAGAATAAAGAAAAATTAAAAATTAAACATCTAAGTACCACTTCGACTTTTTTTAAAAAGCTTAGAGAATTCTTATAAGGAATATCAGCATTAAAAAACTTTTTAATTTTTGTTCAATATTTAAATATTGTATTTTCTTGAGATTTTATCTTTTTTTTGTTTCTCGAAAATATAACAAGAAAATAGATTTCTCGAAAAAGAATTAAAGTTTTATGCAATGCAAAATATGTATATATTTTATAATAGATTATCTATAATTTCAGTACTTTTTAAAATTTAATACTCTTAAGCAACTCTTCTATAATTTTTCTACAATTATATTTGTGAAAAGAAAAAAATTAAAAAAGCAGAATAATTTATTTTTAGAGAGGAATAATAATGTCTTCTCATTTTAATTTCTAAAGATTTGAAAATGTCTGAAGAATCAAAAAATCACTTTTTATTGTAATATTTGAGTAAACTTTTTAAAATCAATGTTTAGATCTTTTAATTACTCAATCGACTCATCTTTGATATTAAGACGATCTTACTTGACTTCTTCTCGAATCATTGTATTTCAAGTGGATAAATATTTTCCATAGCTTCGACAAAGTTGCTTGAATTATAGCATCTTGAAGCCGGTTCTCCTTTCAATGCATATCATAGTCACACTTTGGGAAATAAATTTTCGTTTCACACAAAAGCTAGATTCTTTTGTAACGAAGAAATAAAAGTTTTGATATCGCGCAGCTGCGACAACGTTACTGATACTGGATACCATCGGCTTTTGTTACAGGAATTCCTATTGGCGATCGACGTAACGTCCAGCGGCACGCCGGAAGAAAAACTGAAATGGGCGTTCCGCATGTACGACGTTGACGGCAACGGCGTTATCGATATGCAGGAAATGACGAAGATCGTCCAGGTACCGTAACTCATGAAAAATGCATGCGCTTCGATTTATCTCCACTTAGTTGCACTCGACCGCAACTCTTCCGACAGAATACAGAATTTTTTATCACTTGACGTCAGTACTATCGGCACAGTTAATCAATGAGAGAGAAAAAGAGATTCTGATGTATTCAGCACAATATATTTACATTTAAAAAATGCACGACTTTCTCTTCTCCGTGTCACAAGTTCATAATTTCATGTTTAATTGCATGTGGCACATGTCGTTACACTTCTCTCACGATGAGAGACTTAATAATGCATACATAATAAGAATACAGCAATACGAATTGATATCATTTTATCGATACACACTGAATTCTATTTTTTTCTTCATATTCAACGCGGTATTCAAGTTGTTTGTAACGAGATGCAAGTATAAACAATTTTCCATTGTGACGAATATAAGTAAATATTAGTCAACGCTGATTTGCATAATTAACGCGATTGCATGATAATAAATCAATACTGCTTTCCCGCATTTGTTTAGTGTACCTTTGCGCTTTTTTTTTTACGGCGTATATGCAACGAATATCGACGCGCTAATATTTCATGAACCCTCTTCGCAAGAGAACGAATGTAGCCACGCAGCTATTCCACTCGACGGTCATGTCTTTCTCTTGGAACACCAGAGGCTTCATTAAATACAGCTGTTGCGTCTCTTTTTAAATAAGTAATTAAAATTTCTGTGCCGCTCGGTGTACCGGCAGCGGGCAGTAACCGAGATGAATGGAAACTTTGTAACGTGTAACCTATTGCATAATAAATTTCCGCGAAATTACTAGGTCACACTCTCCATGCGTGGAGCAAAAGCACACTTTAATTTTTAAATGGCAGTATATGGTCTTTATAGGATTTTAACATTCATTTATTTGCACTAATGTATTGCAATAATTCTGCAACATATTTTGCAATAATAAATTATAAACACGTATAAAATTACAGGTAAAATATTGCTTTGAAATTTAATATTATGAGAGTCATAATTTTGTCTTATGCGATCTTTATATGAGAAATATTATCATTTTTACAGTAAAATTTTACATAACATTGTGACATAAAACGAAAAGAGTCGTCATTGCCAAAAGTCTAGAAATGTTCTAAAAACGCAAAAGGAACTAATAATATTTTAAACTTCCCGGGGATATATTTTAGGGGAAACTTGGCGAATTATTGCGCGGAATAAAACCCGAAAATTAGGACACAAAGATAGAATCACGCTTGAGAAACTAATTATCACATTATATTCAGGTATGAATCCGAATGAATAGGGAAACGCGTTTATATACTAACAGAGCGTAGAAAATCACGATAAAAACGCAACGACAATGTTATGCTTTATAAAATATTTTTTTATAAATTTTATTATAAATTTAATGCAGTTTTTTATTATTTTGTTTTTTTATTCAAATTTATTCTTATACGAAAAAAAATAGTTATACGTTAAAATGCCTGTCATTCTGCGATAATATAATTATAATTAATATATTTAATGCGCAATGAAATGCGAAATAGAATATTTAGCAAAAGTTGGATGATTGAAATATAATAATATCGATCTTTCGTCAATAAATAAAAATAAGATGTATTTGATTATTGGAATAATTGATACTTTGTACTTTATGTATTATCGATTTAATCGATGTATTATCCATTTAATTACTTAGCGATTTTCTATAGTATAATGAAATTTAATTAATACCAAAATGATATAAATATTAATATTATACAAATATTATATATTAATATTTTAACATATTTAAAGATTTTTAAGATATTTATGTCACATCAATCTCTTGAAAATTATGGAAATGAAATACTCAGGTATTTTTAATTTTTTACAAAATTATACACATCACATATAAAAATCTGTTTATTCCTAACAAAAAGCTGATTACTTGGTATTATAAAAATATATTATAAAAATTATTTCTCTAAATCTAAGTGGAGAAAATCATTTTAAAAAAGATTAAAATAAATTTTAATTATCGGTAAAAAGTTTTACCGGAAAAAGTTTTATTCTTTACTCTTTGTGATACGTTATCGCTTTCGTTATCGCTTTCGATAAAAAGCTCATTGCCTGGTCGCGTCCGTTAGGATATTCATCTCTACACTATTAGAAGTTCGGAACTATCGCGACTTCCACGGAAATTCCGGCAACCAGCTTTCCACCCTCGATGAAAATTAACAATGGAATGTTTGGCGAAACTCTGTACATCCTTGTTTAGCATTTAATCTGTAAACATCTACAACTCATTTGACCGTACATTTCATTCTCGACACTCTGAATATCCCAACAGTGATTGTTGCAAATATTTTCACAAGCAAACATTTCATTGTTTCAAAAATGTTTTTGTGTAGAGTGGTCCAACAAGAAATAGTCAATTTACCTACTATTTTTTTCGTGGTGGTTTTTAGAAGCTAATACTAGATAATTGTTATTTAAACAGTTACTACAAAATGATGACATATAATGGATGTGTTTATTACATAACAGTTATTTTTAAGAATTTTACTATTAAATTTTGAATTGTCTACTTAGGAGATGGATTATATCGATCGAAAAGTGTACATGCAATTTTCTTTCAATATTCTTCTCTAAATTTGAATCAATTAAATCTGGTCATTATTATGATAACAAATGAAATTCAACAGAAAAAGAAAGAAATTTGAGTGTTATATAATCAAAATACCGATATTTACACATTAGTTCCAATATCATATATACGTTGAATTTATACATTAAAACAAAATTAGATAGATTAGAGATTTTCATGTTTCATTGATGATTTAATTAACTGATTACCAATAGTTCCATATATAATCGCTGAATATAGAAAAATATTTTTTATGTGAAAGCAACATAAAAGTTTGTAATTACTATAACTATTGTATATTACTGTATATTAATATTATAATTTACAGTAGTTGTCATATGTATATGTTACATTTTAAATTTATGTTACAACGTAATTCATATTTGAATGTTTTTTTTTTATAAGATAATTCTACATATATAGTTTGAAGATTGATTAATTTTTTCGATATGTATTATGTATGACAAAGAAGATTAATTTTATTTAAATAATTCTGTTTCAACGATGGGTCTATCAATTTGCGATAAAATTAATCTTTATCTCACGTCTAACTGTTGGTTGAGAAAATAATAAATTTCGCGTATTTATCTCTGCCCAAGCGATTTACAGTGGACTAATCGGAAAAAGTACGAAAAGAGGTTCTAAATAAAGAATTACTGGTGCGCTTTAGTGGCTCTCAAAAAAAGTATCTGTGCGATAAATTATATTTTTGGAGCAACATGATTTATCACTTAGTCGAGATTTGCTCAACTATAAACACCGCATGCATAAGAAAAATAATAATACGTTTTAAATTTATCAATTTTCCAGTGAACTGCAAATGCATTATGTATTTCACGATAATAAAATTGCAACAAGTAAAAGAAATTTTTTATTTTTTTGCGCTGCTAAAGATAATTTTACAGCCAATAAGTGATATTCGTATAAGTTCATTTGATTTTTATAAGATAATTATGACTTAAAATATAATATTTTAAAAACTGATTTTATATAAAGTTAACTATACAAAGTGAATAAATTATATAGTTAAATACGTATAAGTTACATATGTACAAAATTGTCATACAATATATTCCTATGTTTCGCTAGAGGCATAATTTTTAAATTTTAAATCTTTATTCGAATATAAGCCTTTATATAAATTTTTATTGAAAAGTATATATATTTTTTGTTAGTAAAAGTATTGCTAAAATAAATAGATGGAATGTATTTTATAGTTTAATAGTTTATGTACGTAGAATGAAAGCTGATCGGCGATCGCCATTGAATGCTCATTAATCAGGTACCGTTTTTGTATGCCTCAGTAACCTTTCGTCTTGATGGATTTAGGACGAATTCTTGTTTGAAAAAACGTGACACCAAAGTTGTGTTCGTGGTTTTCATGATTTACGACTTACTATTGCGTTTGTAATGCATGATACGTAAATCTATACTTCTGTTCTATCTTCGCATTTTCTTAGGAAAAATACTATTTTTGACAAGGAACGAACATATAAACGTATTAATTTTTTTAAATGTTTCTATATTTCTTTTTATGCGTTGGAAATACATAATGTCCGCTGAAATATATGTTTCATCTTATTGAGTTTTGATGAGGGATATATAATGTATATATGTTATGCATTTGTGATATAATTAAAATCGATATAGAGTCTCTGTTTAATAAAAGTTACGACGTACACGTATTATTACACGTGTATTAATCTTGCTACATTAATTCACAATTTTTCTGTGAACTGGCGAAATGTAATATCTTTAATTTATAAAAAGATGCTATATAATAAAGGTTTGTGAATAGCTCGAATTCGAATAGAATCGAATTGAATTATAGTAGACTCGAGAAATTCGAAATCGAATAATTTTCAATTATCGATAGTTAACTTTTGAATGCTTATTTTATTTTCTTCATTTATGTATGTCTCTTTCTTACATATATCAATCGTGTACGATCAATCTTTGTATCAGAATGTACCAATTTTCGTAGATGCGCATGCAGTTATTTATATATCATTGTATATCGTCGATTATCATTAAATTCTATTGGCTGCGTTGAAAAGACAAAGCCTTATGATTTCTTTATTACGATTTCTTTATTATCATTGATTCGTACATTTAAATTCAATAAAGAATTAAAAGCAAAAACTAATCATATTAAAGAATGAGTCGTTGAGCTCAACGGCTTTGACTTTTGAATGCAGCCTGTTACAATAATGCCAGAAATAAGATATATTTTTTATTAGAAGACGTCTTTTTAATACATTTGTCATATTGATTATTTTTTGATATTATTTGTAAATTAAAAATGATTTATTTTTTCGTTTATTTAAACAAATTTGTAACGTTATTGAAAACACTTTTTTTAATTTTTAAATTAGCTTTTAATGTAAATCCGAAAAAATTTGATTTAAATTCGATTCACTTTTTTGAATAAAAAAAGATTCGATGTAAAGTTCGAAAGTAAAATTCGTAAAAATTTCAAATTCAATTCAATTCGTTTTCGAACATATTATCAAAGAATTTATTTCGATTCGATTGGATCTCACAAATGCTTGATTGCACATCTCTACTATATAAATCTACTTTATTAATTTAAACTTAAACTTTGAGATCTTTTATGAATCGTTACGAATATAAATTGGAAATGTATCAATGCTTTGGAACGAGAATGATTGATATCATTTTATGAATCAAAAATAGAGAACATTTCCTCTTTTATCGGAAAACGATGTCGTTTTCAGTATTCCAAGGTATTGATGCAAAACTATCCTTTGTATTGGATATGCCAAATAGACTGGTTTTCCAAACGTGACGGGTGGGTGATACATTGATTCTACGTGAGCCTGAATACAACGTGGAGAAACAAAGTGTTATGTTTTGTTTTCAGGCGATATACGACATGCTCGGCGCATGTTCGAGCAATAGGCCGGCAGACAGCGCAGAGGAAAGAGCGAAGAACATATTCGCGAAGATGGACGAGAACAACGATGGGCAGCTGACGCAGGAAGAATTTCTGAAGGGTTGCCTCCAGGACGAGGAGCTATCGAAGATGCTCGCTCCTTAATCCCGACGTCGCCGCACTTCCGCACGAGCCGTCGACGCACGATCGTAAAGGACACCCCACACCGACTCCCTCATAAAACTCGACGGAAACGTCAAAACGCCGGCAACAATAAGGCCACCACCGAAACGGACACTCGCAAACACACACGCATCATTTACACGCGACACGTATCAACGACAATTTCCTATTAACTATGACATACGCTATTATTGTGACGATTCGATAACCAGGCCGTCGCTCATGTTCGACGGGGAGGGTACGAGCCATGATAACGGACGACGATCGAGGATGATAGATAAACGAGGAGGAACAGCGATTCAAATCGAATCACTGTCGATCCTCGTGGGAATAAGATTTGAAAGAGGAAAAATTTCACGAGAGATGATCGCAATGGCACACCGCTCGCTCAGATATTCGCACGGTTGACTGCAGGACAGCAACAACAGTGATGTGTAAATGATCCTAGGAATGTCTCGTAAATATGAGAAACAAAGAGTGTGACATCATCGTTGACGACGGCGAGGAATCTAATTAGCTTGTGGAAATCTTCATCTGTTTCGTGAACTCGCCACATCGATCGACAATTGCACGGTGGATTCCGCCTCGCCGAATTTATCATCCGGATTCAGGAATATCCTCGGAGTGCGGTGTTAAAATTAACGCGAATGAACTTTACGTTCTCATCGAGGAAGGTGACAATGTCGGTTGTTAAGGACCGCAGAATAGCTCTCGAAATCTGCGTTCACACCGACGATTCGGCTTAACTGGTCCCGGACAAACGATTCGCTATCTCTTTCCGGATTATATGGTCCCGTCTAGTAACAGAGATGAAGACCAGAAACCTCATGATCCTCTGATGCGCTTTAGGGGTTGTAGAGATTTTGCACATAGCACAAAACAATTTTGCTTGTCGCAAACATAACTCTAATTTCATTCTGGATTTCGTAGTAATTTCCAGAAGTTTCATGATGAGTCTTGCTAAACTGCTATTCTTTTGCGAAAAATTTTGCTTCGTTATAATATAATTAATAAAATTATTCAAGCCCATCATAAATTTTTTTACAAACCGCTTGATTATTACAAATACTTGATCTAAAGTATCTGTAGAAGCACATTTTTGTATACATAAAAATTACAAATAAATCTTAAATATAAATAGATCTTAAATTATATAATTATATATAAATTATATAATTATATTCTGAAACTGTAATTAGTTTGATCTAATTTGAGTCTGTCAATTTTTTTAAATTTAAATCTGCACGAAGATCGCTTTTTCTAATTCCCTATAAGTACGTTAAAACAGCTCAAAGCCGACTGTGATTTCAATCTCGTGTAAACTACTTGTTTATCACTGTTATTCTCCACTTCACTCCATTACTCATTCTGTAAGACTCGCTTGATTAGATTACGCCGTGAGAGCTACAAGGTTGACTTGTAATCCTAATTATACAGAAATTCTAAATAAAATAGGAAATTTATGTTGCATCAGAGGATTACAATTGATCGAAGTCGGCGCAATTGGCCTGAAATTGTGATGTATATCGTAAACGCGAATGGAATTTCAGTGGAATTTCGCCGAGGGTGAAAGCAAAGATACTCATACGAGTGAGTCTTGTATAGAATTAATAATTGCGAGAGACTTACACGCGTAAGACGCACAAGAGATGCATGCCACGAGTGACCGCAGTATGCGTCCTTTTTTTTTTCCGACCTGCATTGATCGATCGACGCAGATCGTATCCAAGATCGGTGTTGCGAGAGGGCGATGCCGGCCGCCGTCCGTGATATGACGACGGTGTTACGCGCCCGCGCGAGGTGCTAACACAACGAATTGCAAATTACGAGGTAATGTCGATTAGATAGGGGAATAATATCGCTTAGGGGTGACACAATGTTAATTTTATACTGGCACACCGCGGGAAAGCATTGCATCGTCGACCAGCACGCGCGTCATCCCTCCGCTGAGAAATCGATACGTACCTCGCATACGATGTTATTACGGCGTGCAGCGGATGCGGAGAGTAGCACCTGCAATACGGGTCGTATGTACATATTATCGTGTTCGCTAGAAATCCACCGGATGTCCGTCGCGCTCGTGGATTAAGGGAACGGTGGAGGGAAGCAGTGCGGGAAGCGATAAAAGCGGATATTAATTTCCGGATAGTTGAAATTCCTGCTCGAAACTCCGCGAGTCACTTCACAAATCTATGTATATTCGCGCTTTCTTTTTTTATTATTTTCTTGCTATTTCCTTGGATATAAATGTAACTAAATCTTCAACATGTATCTTGACTGCCGCGAGAAAATTCATATAGAGGAGTTCCGATGACAATGATCATCGACACATGATTGTTATAAAAATAACAGTCTAGATATTTGAACGTCAGTCAAGTTTAATCTGATCTTAATTTATTTGCCCTCTTTGGAATAAGAGAATAGGAATAAGAGAAGAACAAAAAGTAAATTAAACTATAGCTGAAGAATTAACCGATGAAATCGATCAAACAAACCTCTTCTAATTACGTCTGGTGCATTAATTTGCTTTTATTTCGATCGTTATTACGTGGGATGTCATCAGTCTTTTTTTTATCACGTTGCAATTATACGGTACAGAAAAAGAATGAACGATTAATTTCATTTACCATTCTAATCGATACGAAGGGAATCGACCTCGTAACTGCATAATGATCGTTTTAATCCGTTCGACAGCGTGCTCATCGACATTTCGACACTTTCCATTACGAAGGCTTCGTATTTTCTCTTTTTCCTTTTTTCTTTCTCGAATCTTGCACGTATCATATATCGAGATACGTGTACCCGCGAGGAACACAATGTGCACCGAGATCAATGTACTTTACGTGCATATATTTTAATTTAAGATTTAAAGCGTCACACACATACTACGGATACGCAACATCAAACGTGACGTTCTTCGCATGGCAAATAAATTGAGAAACTTGTGGCACGTGCGAAAACGGATGAATTGGTCATTTCCTGTCGAGAATCCTGTGCCTTGCGCCGAGTTGGTAAGTCATCATCATATATTATTTTGACCCGAATATGAAAATTCTTGATGCTTTAAATACACTTCGAACATTATTTACGAGCGGTCTCTTCTTATCGAAATCGAAAAAAGATTTTTAAAGAAAGTTGAAGCTAAAATATTCTCTATTTATTACCGAATGGTTCTTTCGTTCTTTGATGATGTTCTAAAAGCTTTCACGAATGCATCTTTAGATGCCTTACCATAATGCACAGAATTACCGACGTACACTGTATATATTTTGGCATGATCGGTTCCGAATGGCAGAAACGATCGTTAAGTCCGCAGTACATCCATTATCGTTCTTGATTTATCCTTTCTATATGCTGCTATGAATACTGCACAGCACACTAATATTATATACGTTACAGATTGCACCGTAATTGTTTGGTTATCCGTTTCCGATAATTCAGCAATATTTCTCGCGGTTTGCGCTGTAATTTGCAGCATTTGAGTTTTTATTTTTACTACAATAACTAATCCTTTCGCGCACAGAGATTTTAGAGAAATTAAAAATCTTTCAGCTTTTAATATCTCTTTTTATAGACGAAAGTTATTTATATCTATCTTTAGTTACATATTCAATAATGAGTAATAAAAGTGTTCATATTTATGCTTGAAAGAAGATATATGTTCAAAAGTTTGTCTTATTTTAAAGAGAAATTAATCTTGAAAACAAATTAGCGAAGTACCGATAAATTGTAATAGATTGAAGTTCGTATCTAAAACGATATCTTCGAGTTCAACTTAAATTAATCAGCCATATTCCCTGGGCCATTCCAAAATATACATGCTGTAACTTACAAACTAGTATCGGGAATCGACCTCGAAACATACGTGTGCCGCGAGCTTTAAAGAGAATCGATCATACAATCGAGTATAATAAGAGGCAAGTATCAGCTTGAAGAAGGCCAACGATAATTTCTGCACAACACGGTTAACTTCAGGTACTTTTTCTGCGATGTAGCATCGCGCGTGACACGAGAAATTCCCACGCAATACAACTTAGTTATCTTGGAACACATTGTGATCCTCGTGGATTTCTGGTGGCTAGAATAAAAATGCGTTGCACTTATATTCGCAGGCTTTTCACAAACGAGTCACTTCTAATCGGTCAATTGAACGTATGCTACGCAAACGGATGAACGCAATAGGTAATGACTCGAATGAAAATTCGTTTTTGGTCTCTACGTGAGAGAAGAAGTTGTAACTATTAGACATTAATAAGTAGTAAGAATTATAAAAAGTTTTGAGATAACACACAGAAGTGTAAGCGATCTAGCAGCCGATGATAGGAAAAACATAATCTGAAATCAAAACGTGACGCGTATCTCGGTTCTCGAGTGGGTTATAAATTATTACGTTGGAACAACTGTAATCGTCCAGCGAATAATTCCTTTATTTTTCTATAATAATTTTATCGGAACATTTTAAAGACTATAGTTTAATTGTTACTGTGTTTGAGCATATTAGAATTAATATTAGAGCTAATTATTTTTCAACGTAATAATTTATGACTTGCCCATGAAGCTGATTTGGATTTGTTCATAAAATAGGTATTAATCCGATTTATTAATCCGGTTAGCATCCGAGATACAATATTCTCTATGTTAGGCCACTCTGTATATTTGTATATTATCGTAAGATGAATCAAATTGATTAATAATCATTGTGGAAATAATATCGAATTAATATAGTCGTGAACACCGATATATTGAATGTTGGATATAAAATAAAATAAGAGACTCGCGGCGCGAGTAAAGTTATAAAACGTAATTGTACAAACAATTGTTTCCTTGTCGATAAAGAATATTATTAAAATCAGTCGAATGCGCGCGAATGGGAGAAAAAGAGAGAAGGAGAGAAAAAGCGGATGAAGAAGCTTTTAATTAAAATTTCTATTCATTCTTCAGTGTCATTCGCCTGCAGTTATTAAAACGAGTAAAAGAAAAGAAGCCTGTAATCTCAGTCAATAACGTAGATGAATGTCGTTAAAAATTTGCATCGCAACGCGTAGATTACAATGTGCTTGTGATATCGATTTGAATTAGATCCATTTAATTGAGATGGATTCTATTATAATACTTGGATGAACGAAGTATATTTAAGAGAATCCTGTATATCTTACAAGTTATAAAGAATAACGCAGGAATTTCAGCAATCTACGTAGAATTATAATGAATCTTCAAGATAGCATTACAGATTGCATGTTCTACAGAGATCTGTTATAATTAAACGATGGATAGCTTTAATAGAGTGAAATTTCCTTGGCAAGTTTGCATAAAAATATTATAATTACGATCTAGGAGAGTTTTGTTTTACGAATTGGCAAAATATGCTCGTTAAAAAATTGTAGAGTTGAAAAGCATCTAAACTCTACTCTGTATTTTCCAAATACGGAATGTTCTTTTATGCTCTCGACATTTTATAAGTTAACATTTTTTATTGGTAAACTATCAGAATAATTATCTTTTAATTATTAAAAATTCTAAATCCCGAAAAAACCCAAGTACTTTGGGTTGGGGACTTGTCAAGAATGCGACGTAAATGTTCGATGATTCAGAAATTCTTAAACTGTTATACACGTGCCATTGCAATATACTATTCGTTGTGTAGTTATTCAGTGGATAGTTTGTAAATGCAGTTAATAAGAAAAAAATTTGGATAATAAGAGAATAATCGGTTAATGGCGTAAAAATATCGTTCCGCTTAGGAGTGTTGACAAAAATTATCAGTTGATACTATGATTAATGAAAGGTATCGATCTTTTGTTGGCGACCAAACTTGATGAATCACCAATCGCGAATGGTGGTATTAAAATTAATTTATTGTACCAAAATTAATTATTCGTATTAAGATTAATCGATGAAATTAAATTAGGCTCGTACCTGTATTAGTAGAAGATGGTATCAATTTTCATCAATGGTACTAATGTAGCACGAAAATTAATTGTTAGTGCCGAATTGATATCAGAATCTGTCAGCTTTACAGTCTATTTTAAGTCTTGTGGGAAACGCTGTGGGTGCGCTGAAGGAGAGGCCCGCCTCCTTTTTGTATTAACGAAAAACAACGATAAGTGGACCATAATGTGTTATTGGCACGTCGTTTTAACGTAAAAAATTGCGTTGCGAAATAGAGACCGTTTCGTGAAAGCACGCGAAAACCGTATCTTTTTCTTACAACAAATTCTATTGGATGCATGCACTATGTACATTAAAGCCATCATACACAAATTCACGTAAAAATGTGTGTTTAATATAAATATAAAAATGGATTAAACTATGAAAACTTCAATACACTTTATTGTGCTGTTAAGTAAAATCTGTATTTTATAATTTGAAATATTTGCATTTTATTTTTACTCAGAAAATCAGCGCAATGGCTTCAATATGCACTAATGTGTCCAATCGAATTCGCTGTTACTTTCGTGCAGCGGGGCACATAGATAATCTCGTGTATGATGGATAATTCACATTTCCATACATCAAGCTTGAAACTGATCGCAATAATCGTCGTTAGAGAAGATCTATCGCTCGAATCGTGCACACACTCTAATGACATAATAGACTAGCGTCTATACTAGTGATAGCATTCGACCAATTGTGTGTTTTTATTAGATAGAACGATGCTTTTCGGTACGTAGTCGGATTCTCTCCTATCTTCTCTTTGCGCTCCAAGTCGTAATTCTCCTCGAAATACCGCTGAAACATCGCATCTGCCGACTCGATCGATTTTGTGCGCGGTTTCCCTTCGTGCATGAATCATGTAGATACAAATTAGAAACGTATTGCTTTATAGAACGAGCGACAGAATGTTGCAAACTTTATCGCGTTGCGAGTGATTTCGCTAGAGATTTTGTAGACGAGATCGGTTAATCTAGTCGATTTTATGTAACAAAGAGTGTTCTCGCTCGTTATTTATACATGGTACTAATGCACGAAATTGCATCGAGGTCGTGATAATTCGTGGCAAATTGTTGTTCGAAAGAGAAATTGATCGACTCGCGGAATAGATCGTCGAAATAAGTAAAAACACGCGCTCATATATATTTATATTAGGCTAGGTACATATCATCGGCTCCTTCCATGACGCGTGAGAGGCAGAAGGTTCTCTCGCTTCGCGATTTTACTCTCTATGTGCTTCAATCGCAACTACCACGATTAAGTCAATTTTAAACGAAGAGAAAGATAAGATCTATCCGTTAATACGATATTTCAAAATATATATATATATATAAACGTATATAATTATATATAATATATATAAATATATATAACGTGTTACAAATAATATTAATATATTAAACATATATTCTATGTGTATAGCGAATCAGTTCGTAAAAGCGGTCTTGTCCGCTGGCGACAAAATCGCGCGGGAGGGAGAACGAGATTTTCTCAGTGAACAATAGCTCTATTCTTTTTAGCTAAATTTCTTGCACCGTTCATTTTTCTCTTTTTCTTTTTCTTCAACGTAGAGAGAAAAAGAGGAAAAAGGAATCGTGCAAGAAGTTCAACTTCAAAAAAAAAAAGACTAATTACTTCTGGATGTCATTTGTTTTACGAATATTAATGTCTCAAAATTGTAAAGTAGTTTCAAGACAAATTAAAGATTTTGCACATATATAATGAAAGTGTGTTCAATCTTACTTCGATACAATTTTTAAGTTAAAATATTGATACATATAAATATTTTTAAAAAACTATTATGTGTCGTCAAATTCTTTAACTGAAAGAAGTGACAGGGGAGAGACTGATTATTCGAAAATGCATTTCGAAATGCATTTGCGCGAAATCGCCAATGTATAAGACCCAAGGTAGGCGCATTCGCACAGTCGTTGATTTAAGATTCATTTACATAGAAGTCATAGACAATTGTAGAGTCATATCGTAAAAAAATTGACTAATCCTAGTCGAGTATTCTCTTTATGTTTGATTGTGATTGATCAGTTTCCTACGACTTAAGATTTCACGACTGTCTAAAGTTACGTTCGGGGAGTGCGCTATTAACGTTATTTGTGTCATACCATCCTTGTTTCACGTTTAATGGACGAAGAAGATAGAATGACACAAATAGCGCTAATAGTGTCTCCTCGAATCCAGTCTAAGACTTCTATGTAGACAAGCTTTTACACAACAATATGTACTCACGTTCTAATCGCTAATCGCTAAACCGATACTCGGTTCGTAAATCCACGCACGATTTTTCGGGTAGACTGGGAGGGGGGGATAATGCGGAGAACCGGACATTGCAACTCTCTCCTCTCGAATAGAAAGTGCAGCATTGACAATCGACATAATAAGTTCCCTTTTACGAAAGAATCACCGTAGACGAATTTTATAAAGCTTAAAAACGGACCTAAAGTGCATTACATTATTAGAGGAGCCGTCGTTTGCGTCTCGATTGTCACCCCCTTCGATATGTGTGTGCGTATGCGTGCGTGCGTGCATGCGTGTGCGTGTGCGCGCGCGTGTGTGTATGCGTGCCAGTGACTCCTCACGCTCCGTTCCACATACCTATACGCAATAGAAATGTAATATGCACATAAATATGCACGCACGCAAGCGATCGTGCGCGAATATGCGCGTCCAGAACTCAATTTCCGTCGTATCACATTAAAATGACGTTTCTACTAGCGGGCTGTTTATGCTCAAATCACGAGCTCTAAAATCGAGCACCAATTTTAAATATCGACTCTCCTCCGTCTCTCCTTATTGAGATCCACTTTTCTAGAGATCATCACGCGCGCGACGCAGACCTTTTGTAGGGATAACATTATCACGAGATCAATTGAGATAATTGTGACGTCAATATAACATTAAATAAATGTTTTCTGATGAACGTAATTGGTGATTACCATTTTGTAAATGATTTTTATATTTCCGTTAATCTTTAGAGAATGAGGACTATTTTTAAAATTTTTATAGATTTTTTAATAATAAGTAAGATTTATTTTAATTTATTGTACCCTTTATTTCAGAATGATCTTGTTTCAATGTCATTAGTATCTTTCTCGTTTTCTATAAAAATTAAACAATCGCCTACTTTTTGATCGCTGAATTCATTACTTTTGTTTTAATTGATCCCGATTCTCACGGTTCGCCGCGAAATGACGAAGATAAAGTCAATTTCAGATTAATGAGAACGCGATAATAATGTAACGAGCAACAGAGCGGATAAGAACTAATCGATTCGAGCTGTTTTTATAATCCATGCGATTTTATTTTTCTACGCCTTCCTTTTAATTTGCCCATCTATACATCGGCATGTGTGATCTCTCAAAATTCTCTGCTCAATTTCTTTTATCGTATGTTCCCTTTCTGTTCCACTTCTTGCAAAATGCGTTTAAACTATCTAAATAATAAACTTCATTAAAACATATTTGTTTTGCCATACGATTAAACTTTCACATAATAGGAATACTCTTCGAATAACATTTCCTTAGAACGATTGTAAACTCCGCTTACAATTTCGCCTATTTCCTTTGCGGAAATATTTCATTATTTCATTTCGTATTTAACGAACATTTTGCCAACAACGATAGAAATTCACTCATTGAATGTCTTAAGTCCCTAACAGTTTGGATAACTGAATTATCCAGGAAGCAATTTCTCTTCTCGGATGGTTAGATATTTAAACTATCTGAAAAGAGTTACTGCTTGTTGTGTAGTTTCATTGGCATTCAATTCTAATGAATATTGCGTCACGTATTCTTCTCAATGTTGCACATTTAATTGGGAAAATTTCGAATTTGATTTTGCATTTTCGAACGAAGACAGAAGCAAACGAAAACTGTTACTTTTCCCGCATTTTATATATCTTTCGCATTTTTACACCTCGAGTTCCGAATTTTATACAGAAAAGAAGAATCTCGTCTTGCTGAATGACATGATTAGAGAAGTAGTAGATTTCGAGTAGTACAAGATGAGTACAAGAATGTTCCGGTCCTCGCGACAGCTAAGTGCGATTTCGCATTGACCGATAAATTTAATCTCCAGGGAAACATCGGCGCCGCCGGTTCGATACGTCGATGCCGATTTGGTCTATTGAAGGATCAATCTCGGTCGTAACGGGTCCTTCCTCGCCACGTAGCTACGTATCTCAATTCGCTTGCTTGTAATATCGATGAGTTGGCTCTACGCTGCAATTTCCGCAGTTTGACCTTACTCGACAGAAAGGTACTTCGCTCGTAGCCCTCCCTGATTAAGTACATCACAGTATCATTTATTCTGATAATAACTTGCGGACGCTTTAAATCAGTGGTTTTCAATCTTTTTGTTATATCTTTTACTCACTAATGTATATCTCAATTATATATACCACACCGATTACATTTATTTTCAAATAAATATTTATATAATAATTATGTCTCACCATGTTTAACTTTGGCACTTAATTAAAAAAAAAAAAATAACTTCATTATCTAATTATTTTTACTTGATCCCAGTAGCAAAAAGTAAGCAGAATATAATTTTATATAATAATGTATAATAAATTGTTGCTGCAAAATGTTTTAATGGATTTTGTAACAAATAATTACAAATTTCATTGCAATTTGAGTTTAGAATTAATTGAGGTCCAGTGAAACATACTGACTTACCTATTAACTTTCCAATAACCGCAATCCCTAATAATGCAATTATATAAAGTGGATTTTGCAGATTTACGATGTTAGAAATTAATTTCTCTTTGAAAAAGAAATCCTTTATGCGACATATCTTTCTCTCGAGTGTGTGCTTTTTAATTTCGTGATGAGTGACACGTGCTCGTCCATATAAAAATAGTTCTCTCTTCAAGGTAAACAAATTATTTTAAAAACGAATGGTGTATATATGTATGTGCGTGATATACATTATAAACTACAAATTCCATTTTTCTTTAAAGTTTTGAAAAATACGACATCATTCTTGCGATTATGCTTCTAATTTCTATTACGATATTAGTTTTGATCGATGATAAATAAAAAATCGAACATCAATTGTGCATGCGTATTCGGATACACTTTCAATTACTCATGGTACCATGCAGAAGTTAATCCTTTCCTCCGAAAAGTCTGCTGTCTCGCGCTTAGCTATCGCCGATTGAAAGAAGGCTTTAATTTAGGATACGCTCGCGTTTATCGCATAATGTAGCGTAATTACTGTGTTATTCTGACGTCGCTCTTATTGCATTGAATATTCATCTGATGTAGCTTAGGACTGAACGATAATCCTGAGAGAGGCACGTCTCGTGACGTCCGGAGCTTACCCGTGAAGGAGATATTCGCGCGTTCCGGTATCATGCCTCTTGCCTCGGAGCTTTACACGCTCGCGCAGAATTAACCTTTGAACGGGCTAAGTCAATAGTTCATGCAAGATTATCGTCGCTGTCTCATTAACGGAAAGTATTTTATACGTGTATATATAAATATATATATATATATATATATATATATATATATATATATAATGTCTAGTTTAACTGATATATAGCTTCATCGCCAAATGTAATCAAATCGTGTTTATTAAGGACGATAATGTCGATAATCGTGATCGTTTTACTTAGTAATCTTTATTATAAGACAGTATATACATAGATATGTAACTTGGATCGCAATTTTTCTTTACTTCAGCGTGAC
>Ga0157364_1001522_pt1 | contig 19887 bp, 9 predicted proteins | sample AttsexASBM2_FD_111476 | JGI IMG/M metagenome (GOLD analysis project Ga0157364, IMG submission 111476) | Fungus gardens microbial communities from leaf cutter ant in Ribeirão Preto, State of São Paulo, Brazil - Atta sexdens ASBM2 | ecosystem: Host-associated > Fungi > Mycelium > Unclassified ...
AGATATTATATATATATATATATATATATATATATATATATATATATATATATGCAGTCATTTTCGAGATAAATTTATTTAAAATATATATGGATATATATATGGATTTTAAATAACTTTATCTCGTAAATGACTGCACCGATTGCTTTCGGTCTTTCAACACAATCAATTATTAATAATCCCTCCAAATTCAATTAGATCTACTAGCACTTTAAAACTGAAAACTTATTGTAATAAATAAATATTTGATAAATATTCAAATAGTCATTTCTGAAATTTTATTTGGTAAATATTCACTTTAAGGGAGATTTCTCCGATGACAATGATTTTTACATATGTTGTCAAGGTCATGACTTCCAACAAATTTTAATTGTCGCTCGTTATTCGTTAAAAAGTTATTAACAACAAAAGATTTTAAAAAATGTCTTGTTTCTGTCACATACAATATTCAAAACTATCTCACATCCTTCTCTATTTACGTAATAACTTTCCACGAAACAAAATCCATCTCACCTCCTCCCCTGTCTAAGAGCATATGATTTTCTATGCGAAGTGTGAAGTTCACCCCACCTCCTCCCTCCCTAGGGACGTTCAACTTTCCACGCGAAGCAAGATCCATCTGCATAAAAAATTGTCTGTGCCTAGGCAGAAGGGGAGATGGATTTCGCTTCATGTAAAAAGTCGTACGCGCCTAATCGGTCCATCCCATACGTCCCCCCTGCTTGGAGTCATCCAACTTTCAACACAAAATGGAAGAATAATTAAGAACTTTAATTGTTAATAACTCTTTAACGAACGACAACTAAAACTTGTTGCAGGTCATGATCTTGACAACATATGTAAAGATCATTGTCATCGGAGGAACTTCCCTTAAAGTGAATATTTATTAAATCTCAGAAATGACTAAATATTTATCACAATAAGTTCTCAGACTTTAAGATGCTAGTAGATCTAATTGAATTTGGAGGTCACTCAGAGTCATAACTATACAGAGTGAGACATTTGAAGTGTCACGAGCTATTATCCTTGAAAGTATGCGTCGAATCACAAATATGTTCAGACAAAAAGTTTTGTGACTTCGAAGGGGATGGTATCATAAGATGATACCATTGATTTGACCTTGGATGGCGTTTTTGTCAAGGTCAAGGCAAAGTCACTATTAATTTTTTTAATGGAATGCCCCATTTTTCATTACATATTCAAGTAACATATCTCAAGAGCTTTTCAAAACACTATAATGAAATATTTTTTCGTTACTTTTCAAATTACAAGACTTTGAAGGCTACAGTATCGCCAGCATTAACATTACTCAAGATGTCCAATCGACTAAAATTTCTTCAGTGCACTCTGTTGTTCAGAGTGCTCCGGATAATATTTATTAAAATCAAGGCCATTGAAAGTTCCTCTTATTTTTATTTTTACGTAAAAATGAATTTTTAATGCAAGAATGAAAATAAGAGAAACAACCTCCAAGGCCTACACAACAAATATTATCTAAGTTATAATCCTAAACAACATTTAGGTTTTAGCCATCGGTCGAACACTTCGGGTAATGCTACCGGCGGTACTATAGTCTTCAAGTCTTATAACTTGAAAAGTACTTAACGAAAAAATATTCTATTACAGTGTTTTGAAAAACTCTCGAGGTAATTTACAAGAATATGCAATAAAAAATAAGGGGTTTAAAAAATTAAAAATGCTCTGATCTAGACAACGACACCCAAAGTCAAACCAATAGTATCATCTTATGTTCTCCTCAAAGTAAAAACTTTTGTCTAAGCATATTTTTTATTCAATGCATACTTTCAGAGGTAATACTTTAAATGCCCCACTTTGTACAAGAGACTTTTCCGATGACCTTGACTTTGATAACATATAGGGTAGAATATTATAAACCTTAAGGAAACATTTTGATATTATATTTATATTTAGCATACTAAAAAATAAAAAAATCTTGTGCACTATTTGATAAATTTGTTAATATTTTATGTATTTTAGTATTAATTATTTTAATGCAAATGTTGAAATGGTGGCGAATATTCTTATTATCCGCATTATAGTGCTCATATTATCCTCTAAAGGATAATATGAGCATCCTTAGGGGTAATATGAGCACAGGAATTTAAATTCTTTATTTGATAATTAAAATTTATTTTTTTTAACTTTATTTAAATATCTTCTTAATGTCTGACGAAAAACTTCACATTGATGAGCCGACTTTTGACTTTACCCATTTTCTACAACTAAAAGCACAGTCTTCTTCATAATGTTTGCTATTTATTAAGTATATATTTAATATTAAATATTTTTAAAAGTAACATTATTTTCAGTTATATTAACCAAACATTATTTCACCATTTGTGAATATCTGAGAGATAATATTATATCTCAAAACACGTAATGTCTCAGTGCTAAGACAAAAAAATTTTTTTATTATTTTTTAATTGAAAACCGTTTTACATATGAGGAGTGATTTTTCCGTTAAAATCATTTTTATAAGCTGCAACTGATATTTTCTAAATTCATTTATTTACGTAATCTATATGTATATACAGTTTCATCAAAGTTAAAATTTGATACTTCGCGAGGCTCTTTTGTAAGAAATTATGTTTATTTATTTTATTAAATAAATCGTTTTATTAATGTTTCATTAATTGCAGGATTTTCTCTAATCAATAAGGCTGGCTTAAAAAAGAAAGATTTTATCGAGGCATCCAAATCAGTAATTAATAATGCATAAGACTGGGAGGGTCAACGAACTTTTTCGGAAAAAAGTAAAAAGTAATTAAATTACAATAAACAGTGCATATTCTAATGTTATAATGTTAAAAAAAAACCGAATCTTATAATATAGTATCAAGATATTAGTTGATTTTAATAAAAATATAATTTTAATATAATCTTATAAAATTATAAAAATGTATTCTTAATAATCTTAATAAAAATATAATTATAAACTCTAAGAATTTTATTTCAAATTTGTTTTTTCTATTTTTCTTAATTCGCGAGATATTCGTCTAGTAGCGAAAAATAATTCATAATTAAATCTAATTCTACATTTAAAAATATATATTTAATTTTTGTATAATAATTTTAATATATACTTTTTTAAATATTCATATTTCTAAATTTAGAAATATTGTGGATTTATTACATCAAATGTGATAACTTGAATGATAATGACAAATCCGATTAAAATCAGACTGTAATCGAGTAATCAGATCTATGCCCTGTTGCCTAATCAGTACCTAATCCGGCGACCTGATCGGTGCCTAATCCGACAGCCTGATCAGAACTATTTGATACGTGGAGTTATCACACTAGGGCTCTATTAGGGCATCGAATCTGAACCAGATCTGGAAGTAGAGCAAGCCGTACGTGAACCTGAGAAGGGTTTTACGAAAATTTTTAGTTGCTCTTAAAAGCACTTAGTTTTGTAATAGTTTAATTATTAATTAATTTTTTTTTTATTTGTAGTTTGGATTGCTAACTTGGCATGAATCTTAACACTCTCATCTTTAAACAGATTTCTATTAAATTATTTGAGCACTAAAAGCAGGAATAGAGCACTAAATTAGCACCAAATTAGCACTTAATTTTAATATATATATTATTTTACTTTTCAGTGACGGAAGTGCTAACTTGACGGAAGTCACGCCAGCATCTCCTTATAATACATTATTTTTTTCGTATAAATATATTTAAAGCATTATTCAATATAATATTAAATACATATATTAAAAGCATTATTCAATACAAAAAAATGGAATACTATTTTTAATTCTAATAATTTTCTTATATTTTATCATAATTCTTTTATTAAATACATACCATCTTGATAGTTTCCGGATAAATAGGCTCGGTGAGGACACCTCGCCCTGCTGTGATATATTCGACTAATTCATTGAGCGTACTTCGTTTAATTTCCTTGCCTTTGAGATCAGCCATTGGATCCATGAAATCGAATGCCACGCAGCATTGACGTAATTTTTTGATAAATAATTCCTCCTGCTCTGCAGCGTTAACATCTGCAACAAACAAATAGTATTAATATAACTTATAATTTTACACATTTCAAATCCCTTCTGCAACAATCCTCCTAAGTGTACATTATAAAGAAAAACATCAAGAAAAATTACAGAACCGACATATCCTCTTATCTGAGGATGTTTCTCGTTATAAATAATTCATTCATTATATGTGCAAAACGAAATCGGAGAGTAAAGTGCTAGGTGAAATATTTTTAATTCTCTGCTGCAAGAACTCAATAAAATGTTATCATTTCGTTTGCTTCTAAATTTGTAAGCAAACAATTTAATTGAGCTGATAGAAACTAGAAGCGTACAAGTTACACGAGTCACGAGAGAATAGAATGATCGAATGCTGAAATGATTCTACAAACGAATTATAATATGTAGTGTACATCTTTCAACTAAAACTTTTCGATGAATAATCTAAGATTTTTATCTCTCTAACTCAACTCTGACTCGCTTAAAATTAAAACGCAAGATTTCGTGTTACTCGTTAATACATATCACAGAAGTCTCTTATGGAAAATACCTTACGATCTTAATAGACAAAATATTTTTGCTTCCGCCAAATTTTCATCGATTAGAAACGGATTGGTCAAAGATAAACTGGTTAAAAAAAAATTGGTCAACGAATTTCATATTTATATTTTTAAAGATTTTGATCAAATTCCAACTTAATCGGAAATTATTATGTAATATTCGTATCTACTATTTTATTAACATTTTGTTAAGATTCATTTTTTATTTAATATATAAAAACAAGGTTCAAGACAACAAATTCTATTATATAATATAATTAGACATTTTTTTTTTAATGCTACTATTAGTTGAATCAATTAAATTACATTAAATTAATTGGAATTTAATCTCAAAATCGTCCTCAAACATTATTTAAAAAATAATTTTTTCTTTATAGTTGTAATAAAAGAATATTATTATATGTTCATATACAGGATGGGCCGAAAGTTCGGCCCACTCTGTATATGATACAATCGAATATCTTATTAAAAAGTAAATTTTTGAGAAAACAACATTCACACAAGTATTAAGGTTTGGAATAATACATTGAATGGCGAGACTTATTTGACTTTCAGTGTAAGTATAGAGAAGTCAAATTCAACTTTAAAATATTGAATGGAAACTCTCACTTTTATTCATTATTCTTGTAACTGACGTTAAGATCTTTTCAAAGTATTATAATGAAATTCCTTTCTTGATAACATTTGTCAAACTCAAGATTATTGCAAGTTGTTTCTTCTATTTTCATTTTTACGTTAAAAATAAAAATGAGAGGAACAACTTTCAATTTTGATTTTGACTAATGTTATCATGACCCTAAATAATATTCAATGGATTTTAGCCGTCGAAGGATCTATGAAGGATCTAGTACAATATTATATTAATAAAAATAAAAAAATAATAATAGTTCTAGCAGCTCTCTCTCTCTCTCTCTCTCTCTCTCTTTCTCTCTCTCTCTCTCTCTCCATAGTTCTATAGTTTTATATAAAAATAAAAATAAATTCAGCATATTTTATATAAAAAAATCAAATATAAAAATATGATGTGCTAACTTTGCGAATCTAGCACAATTTTCCTCTAAAATACAAGAAAATGATCAATATTAGCACTTTCAGCAACAATTCCTGATAGTTCTATTAAAAATCTATTAATATATTCATTTTGAAAACAAAATTCCAACAATTTCTAATTTTTATACATTTTATATATAGAATTTTATATATAGAAAACTCTTTTTAGTTTGACCCACGTATGATGCTTCACAACCCAAGCAATTGATCTTATAAAAAATAATCACATCATACATCACAACATACACGGGGCATACTTATTATCTAATAAATTTTTATCGGTCGTTATAAATTTTTTTCAGCATATAAGCAATCATAAAATAAATTTGCGATTAAGTGTAGAAATCGGAATATATTTTTCGGAGTTAATATAAGGAATGATAAAGAATGTTCTCTTCCCTGGTAAGGTAAGAATTGTCATCATATTATATTATAGATAATTTTATTATCTATAATATCTTTATTATCTATAATGTCTTTCTTGTAAAAGAGCATTTTAAATCTTTGTATAATTGTGACAAATATAAAAGATTAATTTTTATATATAATATTATATTTTATAATTTTAATAATATTATACCCCTCTTGTAACAGGATTGTTGAAATAAAAATTCAAATATCTGAAAAGGTTTATGATGGAAAAAATGATCATTTCTTCTTATCTGACAAATACCTAAAAAACTAATACTATTGTTTTTTTCGATTTCAATTATAAACTGCAATCTTTCATATAAAGAATTGAAAGGATTCAGAAAAATATTTTTCGGAATAGAAAGCAGAATGTCGATATATTTTACGGAAAGGAAGTTAAAAGAATAACAATTCTAATGCAGAGATTTCTAAGTTTTGCATACTAGGTAAACAATAATTGATGACAATGGAGAACTCATTGGAATACTAAATAATGTTTATCAATCTTATTAAACATAAAATAAGTAAAGTCTAATACAAAGTTGATTGAAATTAAAAATTCTTCTAAAGAAATATTCGTATTTTATGAAATAAAATATCATCTCTTAATTATGTTTTAAATACTTTTCACTGCTAAGTCTATCAGGACGTTAGTCCTGAAAAATGAAACTACATCCAATGAGACTAAACGATGATCCGATCTCAATTTGCAATCATTCAGTATGTTTTGATCAATATATAAAATATATTACTAATTTCCAGTTCTACAAACACTAGCTACAAACATGGTAGCTATCAAGTGCGATTTGAACTTTATTAAAAGACAAGTAATCAAAATTAACGAGTCGATGCAAACAAAAAGCTCCAGTTTATAATCGTGATACATTTTTAGAAAATCATAACATTTCTTTACCGATTAGCAATTTTGTAGAGTTTATAAAATTTGATAAAGAAATGACGATAAGCTACAAATGAATATGATTAAAATTTAAGTATTTATTTATTTGTATTCCAAATTATATATTATGTCAATAAAAACATTTTAACATTTAAAATGATATTTTTAAATTGTTTCCAAAATTGCATACTTAGAATTTGTTTAAACAAAAATTGAGTTATTATTAAATTATTAGTGAATATGTTCAAAAAATTCATAACAACCCAAGTTATAATGAAATTCACAAGAGTTAATAACAAATTTCTCATGTGTAATATGGCTTTTTAATTGCAATTGAAAGGTGAAAGTGTTTTTAATATTTTTCCTTTACATACATCATAAACTATTATATACACATTTCATTCAGTGTATACTTACTAATTTCTTTTTCTTGTTATAGATACAATATTATTTAATAGAAGTATTGCAGAGAAAACTATCAGAAAAAAATTTTAAACTGCTTAGGAAAAATGTTATCATATGTTCAAGATTGAGATGGAAGAAAATAAGCGAAATATATGACAACTGCAATATTATTTATTCAGGATTTAACATGTAGTTTGCCAAAACATGAAATGGCACAAACATTATTATCTTTATTAATAAATAAAATCATATAGTCAGTCCATCAATGTATTGAATGACTTATGGCTCCTGCAGACAGGACACAGTAACGCTTGCTGCGCGGCGGAAGTTAGCATAGTAACCAATCATTCTTTCATTTTTATGAAAAGTGATAAACTGATTAACTCTCACGCCAATTTCCAAGAGTTGTCACGTTGTGTACAGGACTTATTACTGTTGTCAGAGAAGAGCAAGAAATTACATAATTCTTTTATGTTTATATTCAATACTAATACATTATAAGTAAAGTATTATGCAAAACAAAAGCTCTATATAAAGCTAATAGGACGAAATCAATAGAAACAAATCGGACTTATCGGAATTTTTAGTATTACGGTTGGCAAATTAATATTTCTTACGGTTAGCAGATTAATATTTCTTTTTTTTTTTTAAGAATAAATCATTATGTTTCTTCTAATATATTTTTAATGCTTCAAACAGTATTATAAAAAAACATATTTAAAACGTATTAAAAACATCAATTAAACATGTTTTAAACTGTTTAAAACATGTTTTTTACCCTGTTTAATGTTCATTTTATGGATTGTACTATTAATGATAATTTTATACCGTGTGTCATTTGGAAAAAAATCGTAACGTTTGCATGAGCGACGTTTTTAATGAATTTCTGCAACTTACAAACGTGAATAACTTTAGAAAAAAAAAAATCTCAAATTTTTTTCGCGAAACACGTGCCTCATATTTTTATTTGTAGAATATATTATATGTCAGCAAATTTAAAAAAAAATAAAATGATGTTTTAAAGATGTCCGGTTTGACATAGAATGTCTCATTGTAAATATAATAAAGTCATTTTAAGAAGAAAACATAAAATATTAACATACTTTCAATGGTACAAATTAATACAAACTCAATTGTGTTAATTTTTGCCCTTATGTTTTTTTTTAATCCTGTCAGCTTAAATATTAAATTAACAGCGCCATTGTTTCTTGGAAATGACACACAATATAGAATTGTTTTTGATAGTACAAATTCAATCCTATTGATTTCGGATATTATTTTTCTTTTTTTTTTTATTTTGAATTAATCCTGCCAGTTTAATTATTAAGCACCGTCACGATTTTTTTTCCAAAATGGCACACAGTACAAAATTATCATTAATAATATAAAATGTATACAATGTAATAGTATACAATATGTATATATATAATACAAATGCAATAATACAGGAAATAGTAGCGCGTAAATCGAAGATATATTTTGCGTAGATAGCGTAATTTTATAATTTTAAACAACTTAGGGATGAATATGACTGTTTACTCCAAGAGGGAAAATCCCTTAAGGGTTGCATTGTGAAAATCCTCAGCGCAGAAATGCGATTGGATAATCTTTATGCATATATTTATTGCATAATTTTAACTTTATGCATATATTTCTTTATGCATATATTTATGAGACTGCAAGTTTGTGTGGATATATCGGATATTAGTCCAGCGACCTTATGATTGTGCAGCTTATCATATTTTGTGTGTAATAATATTAGTCGATTCTTATATTTTATGACCGTGTTAAATAATGTCTTATGGTGCTAATACAATCCTCTGATTAGTTCATGACATCTTGGACATCTTAATTAGATTGTACTTAAGATCCTAAAGCCGTCTACATTACTGATTAACTCATAATTTTTGTAAAACAATTTCTTTTTTCATCTTTTACAGATTCAAAAATCCTATTCCAAAATTTTTCTTAAGATTCAATTTTCAAATTTGTTGTCGTTCTCGATATAAACTCCACCTCACAGACATGTATTAATGAATATATTTTAATTCTGGAAAAAGATTTTCGAATCTGTAAAAGAGGAAAAAGTAATTATTATACAAAAATTATGATTTTTTAGTCGATAATACAGACGGCTTTGGGATTCCCCTTGGGATTCTCTTAAAATCTTAAAAATATAAGATCTTAAATAAACGATTTTGAATAAGATCCTATGAATACCCATAGCTCTAAGTCCGCATATTCTGTACACGTCTACCGACAGTTGTCGGTATCGTTGAATAGCAACAGCCAATAAGAATCGCGCTTTTTTCCTAGGATCGTCCTTGCCATTGGCTATTATTAGTTATCGACATCGACAACTATCGATATAGATATGTACCAACGTATATGGGCCCTGATGATAAAATTACTGCCAATTATTCCAAAGTTCAGTATAGCGCCCCGCCCCCTTCGATTTTTTTATAATTTTGTAAATTTGTATAATTTCATGCGTAGAATATATTTCGAGAATGAAAATCATCGTTCAAATCTCGTTTTTTTATTATTTAAACTTCCAAGTTTTTAATGTCGGTAAGTTGGAAAATGATAATTTAATGATACTTTACAACTGCGCATGCTCATTAATGTCTATTTGCTTTTCTCTGCTTTAATTAAATAAAAAGACTTCTATAAGTCTGTGGTCCTTATATAAGTCTGTGTTAAAACCATGAATTTTTTTTAAGTTGTAATTTTTATATAATTAAGTTGATTTTTTATTATTATTAAGTTGTTCGATTACTAAATATCCCTTTTTATACTTAATTTTTTTATACTTAATTGATATTATTTCACAAATATCAACATTAATGACAACATTAAGTTAAAAAGATACTTTAATTATATTAAATTCATAAATGACATCAATGAACATGCGCAGTTGTAAAATATCATTAAATTATCATTTTCAAAATTGCCGTCATCAAAAAATTAAATATGAAATTAAATAACAGAAAACAAGATTTAAACGACGATTTTTCTTCTCAGAATATATTTTACACATGAAAATACATAAATTTATAAAATTACAAGAAAATCGAAAGGAAAGGTGCTGAACATTTAATCAAAAATATTATATCTACTTAAGCCATGTCGCTCACGAAAAAGTACTAAATCCACATAAAATTGGAAACTTTGTCAAACATTCTCTGTATCGCCTTTCTCAGCAGCATGATTTTACAGATTAAAAATCCTTCATATTTTATTGTTTTATTACTAAAAGATAAAAGAATGTTGAATCAAGATACTGAAAGAAACGAGTCAACGTATTCGCATAAAATAAAAGACATCAAGTGACTGAATGAGTTTGCACAAATTTTACATAATTCCTTACAAGATCATGGCAATTTTTGACATTCCGTTTAAATTTCTTTAAAATCTTTTTCATCTCGCTTCCTATAGAAAATATATTGCAGTTTTATCTAGCTCAGAATAACTAATAGTAATTATATATACACACAATTTATCCAAGATCTGAGAATCAAGCTCACTTTTCCCTGTCGGTAGACAGACATGGAACATTTGAAACAAACAGAAAGATCTCTCTTTGTCACATTCAGTGATAGCTTAACTACAAAGATGACAATTATGCACTTTTGTGTGCAAAATTAATGTATGTGTGTGTGTGTGTGTGTTTGTTTGTGTGTGTGTGTGTGTGTGTGTGTGTGTGTGTGTGTGTGTGCGCGCGCGCGCGCGCGCGCGCGAGTGTGCGTGTGTGTAATAGTTGAATAAACTATTTTAGAGTTTTTGCAATTATGTATAAGAATTTATGTACACTGCCAATTTATGTACACTGGTTTAGCCAAATATATATTAACTCAACATCAAATATGTAAACTTGTTCATGACTGATATTTTTCTCCAAGTGTAGACTAACCTTTAAGCAAAGGCAACTGCTGAAGCTCAACATCCTGCGAGTTGCGATAGCGGGAGGAGCCCTGCGACTTCTTGGATTTCTTCTTGAGAGATCGCTTGGCGAAGGGATCTATCCTGTCGACGAAGGCCCCTGACGACATTTTGGCATTAACAGAGGCACTATCCTGGTGAAGCTCAAACGGGAGCGCTCGCGTCTGTTTTCTTCTGGATGTTCTGAACCTTTCCGCAAACAGCGGGCTGGTCTCACGACTAAAGACCAAGATCACCTCCGCCCCGAAGAGGCCGCATTCCGTGGCCGCGACTGTGAGACGAATAACACACTCTGAACTCACGAGGAAATGAATGAAAGGCACACACTGTTACCACAATGCACGTCACGCGGCTTTACACCCGATCGCATCAATTCTTCCTCTTTCTCTCCTGCCTGTTCTCAGTCCACGCGTTCCTTCAACATACCTTACCATTCACGCTGTGTACCGAACAACGAGAGGAAGTAGCGGAGGTAGAGGACGATGATGAAGTATAATTTGCCAAGGAGGACGTTTGTCGCGCATAGCACACGTGGAGAACTCGTTTCCTCCGGTAGATTAGATCGAGAGAGCTCGCTGACTTCGCTGTTTCCGAAATCTTCAATTTCGTTCACGCAGTACTTGCTCTATCGAACTTTAGCCGGCTTCCTGGTCGTCGCTGTTACCGTCACCGGGAGCGCGATAATCTCCAAATGGCTAGGCGTTGTCACATACGAATGCACGCCCGTGTGCTGCCTGCCTATCTATCTGTCGTCCGTCCGTCCGTCCGTCCGTTCTTCCTTCCTTCCTTCCGCGAACGTAGGTGCTCCCACCTACACCGTGCGAAAAATATGTGAAACGCTACGATACGACGTTGTAAAACGTCCGACCGGCGACTCTCTGCCTTCTCAATCTCAATTCGGTACCAATTCAATACACTCGCGACGCAAGGTGGATTCAATCGACAACGACAACGGCAGCGGCAGTAGCGCCGGTCAGTGGCAGATAACTGCCGCTGCTGCTGCTGCTGCTGCTGATGATGATAATGATGATGATGACGATTTCGTTAGTGACGAGGACTCTTCTCCGACGATGTCACGGATTGCGTGTCGTTCGCTTGTACGCACGCACGCTCGCACGTACGTACGCACCCACGCACGCACGCAACGTGCGACCGCGCGCACCGAATCGAGTCGTACTGAACCGCCGGTGGCTGAAGAGAGAAAGAGAAGAAGCACCGTTATGAAATAGAACAAGTTGCGCGTACAGTTGATTCGGCAGCGCACGGTCGGTAGGAAGTATGGCCGTGGATAATAAGTGTGGCCGTGCGCGCGCGCGCACAAACATACACACACACGCAGACGCACACACACACACGATATATACAATCGCTTGGAGCAGTCAGCAGACGGACGCAATCCGTCGTTCCGCCGAGCGGAGAGTGGAGAATATAGAATGGAGAGATGCCGGAGACTCTCGACTGTCGACACTCTACCGACGACTCCTTTTTCACAACAGTGACCGGCAACTACCGAACGCCACCAACTGCTATTGCTACTCCGTCTCCACTTCCTCCTCCTCGCTACTCGCACGTCCGATGTACGGTGAACTGCACGACGTTTGGAGTAGACGTGTATGTTAGGAGCAGCTCTCAGTAGCATTGGACACGACCGCCATCAGCTGCTCGCTGCTACGTGGAGGTCTGTCTCTCATTTTCCGATGGAAACGAACGCGACCTTACGTCAGGCGTCGACAGTCGCCGGAACGTGGCTCGACATCGCCTTGCGTCGCTGTCGCTGCTATCGTCACTCTTAACTCTGACTACTCGGCTCGCCTGCGACCTGCCGTATGACGTGTCTTTTACTATTCTCCACTCGGAAAAGTCTCACTCGCGGAAAAGTTTTCACTTGACTTCGCTTCGCAGTTCGCCACCGCTCCACTCGTCTCACTCGTCGCACGCGCGCGCGCAAACACACCACTCCACCGCCCTGACCAAATCTCTCGCTTGTTCGCCACCACCGCACCGCACCGCACCATGAACCGTTCTGCTTTTAAGCCAGGGAGGTGGGGGGAGGTCTCCAATGTCCGTTCGCGATGTTCCGCGAGGTGAATCACACGCGGAGAAAAAGGATTCGAATCTCGAGACTGTCACGTCGCACACCGTCGCCCACCTTCACTTATTGAAAATCCGTCAAGTCAAGAGGTGCCCTGCGTGCCTGAAAATAGTAACATGTACTCGGCAATTGTCGACCGAAGGTGACCGAATATCGACGGAAGCGGTCGAGCGCGGCAGGTGGCGGTAGCGTCACGCGCACGCCCGGCATGTCGTTGGTAGCAACACGCCATTGGCCACAGATCGCCGACCAATCGCGTATCGACCGCCACTAATTGTCCGTTGCGTTTGCGATCGATTCCTGCCGCCTGCGGACGTCGTGGTCGTCGCGAGCAATCGTCGCGCTGAAAGATAAAATCGCACAAAGGATGGCGCGACGCATGGCTCGATCGTTATTGACGAATCACGTTGCCGCGTTACGTCGTGTACTGATGGCTAATCTCTCTCTCTCTCTCTCTCTCTCTCTCTCGCTCGCTCTTTCCATCTCTTATCGACTCTCAGATAATTTTCACTTCTGTGACGTCATAACTCAGTTGAATGCGCGTTCCATTTACATTCTGACTAGTAAGATTCAACTGAGTTGTTATATAATCTGCATCAAGACCTGTACTTTAGTGAGTTTCGTAAACTCACTTTAAAATTGAGATTATGAACCTGTGTTGTCATATTATAAATTTTTATCAAAGTAAGCAAATAGCGACGTCTTTATTCTGAGTTAGGGCCTGCGCACAATAAAAATATTAGAAACAGGAATAAATATTAAAAAATTTCAACCTATCAAATGCCAGTTACATCGGAATATATACTTTCTGATTGAAATCTTAATATTTATTCCTATTCTTAATATTTCCTCTATTGTGTGCAGAACCTTACAGTTCTAAATTTATCAGAACCATTCCCGCAGTTGCTCAGTAGCAGCGTGAATTTTAATTGGCTGTTCCAGTACATCAGCGCTATTATACGTAGAAAGTGCATGTTAGGGAACATTTGATTGGTTATTTCCAGTATCACCATTATGTGCAATGTTTTATCTTGTATTTCCATCATATGTCAAAGAAGTGCGATCGACTTATGTCTATTATGGATGCAATCCACTTGATGCTACAAACGCTTTGGAAACATTTGACTGACCACTCAAAAAAAAGATTTCACTAATTGATTGAATCAAAAAATGCTCGAAACATTTGCAGTATCAAATGGACCGTATTGCAAAAGTACTAAAAAGTACTAAAAAAAGTATTTAAAATAGGTTTAGAGGATCAAATGTTTGTTGCAACAGCCTATATGAAGTGTTGATTTCAAAATGCAAGCTTCAAATTGGCTGTCGCAACAAACTTGCGATCGGCTTGCAATTAACTACATAAAACCGGCTTAAGACTTCCTTAAATTTATCTTCAGATAATGTACGAATTATTTCATTGGCTGCTGAGCATCTAAGATAAAATTAAGAAAGCCTTAAGCACAAGGTCTGACTATGAATACGGACATTAGAATGCTGATTGAATGATCTAAAAGAATACACCAATAACAGCGTGCGCTCATTCAACTGTTGAGTCCGCTGAACGCAACCAATTCTTGCAAACATCATTTGCAAGACGAACTATGAAATCCACCAATCATCCATTAAATAGCCATTTCTAATAAACAGAAATCAGTTCGTGATTGCTAAGTCACATGATTGCAATGACCAATCAGAAACAAACTTAACACGTCGCGCTTTTCTTATAGGACTTTAGTGCAACCAAGAAGAGAACATAGGTCTGTTCTTTTTAGCTGAACTTTTGCACTAGTTCATCTTTCTTTCTTTTCTCTTTAGGAGAAAAGAAGAAAAAGAAAGATGAACTGGTGCAAAAGTTCAGCCAAAAAGAACACGACCAATGCTATGTATTTAAGATTGCTGTAAAATAAGAAAAAGGAACTTTATTTACGAGTTTGATCGAAGATTATTGACTATGGAAAAAAAGGAGGAAAGAGCTAATTAACTAATTATAATTTGAGAACCTCGATTACGACGAATTTAATATATAATGAACTAACAATGTAATGAATTAGAAATTAGTATTACATCTTTGCGTCATATATGTAATTCAAAGGTAAGGGTTCAATGCGCCTAATTTCCCTCACTCGAGGGAATTTAAAAAAAAACCTTAAACGATTAATATCTCGGGCCACGGGACAAAGCGATGCATATTTCTGTCAGATTCTTTTGTTTCATGCAAAAACGCGTCGAATAAGCCCAATTTCATTGATTTTTGAGATAGTCTAAATAATTATCAAAATCAACGTATTTTTGAAATTAAAACAAGCTTACTGTCGCTAATGTCACCACAGTGTTTCGTGGCTGTAACAGTTTTCCTAACCTGAATAGTCAACTTTGACGACTAATATCTTTGTTCGCAAGACAGAGCAATGCTTTTTTCTGTCAGATTCTTTCATTGTATGCAAAAACGCGTCGAACAAGTCTAATTTCATTTATTTTTGAGATACGGGCTGTACTTGTATACTTAATTACCCTCTTTATTTTTAAGCTGTCTCAAGAAAAGTGATATCATGAATGTCCTTATACGATGTCCCGGATTGTACTGTGGCAGGGAATTGTTGCCAGATGGAAATTGGAGCAATTGTGGAGCTTGTCCGCGTGGCTTCCGCGCTAACGCCTCATCGGCATGCGAGCCCTGTGAGGACGCGCCAATATTCTATGATTGGTTGTACCTGGGCTTCATGGTCCTGTTAGCTTTGGTGCTGCACTGGTTCTGCATTGACATGGTCGCAATGCGTCGTAATATACCCAAAGAGGTGATTGCCCTTCATCTCTCTGCATTATTCGAAGTAGTTCTGGCATCCCTCATAGTCCTTCAGCTAACAGATCCCATTGGATCGTTCAACATTAAGTCATGCAAGGCAAAAAAGTTATCGGACTGGTACACACTACTGCATAATCCGAATCCTAATTACGAAGCGACTTTACACTGCACGCAAGAGGCAATTTATCCATTGTTAGTACAGTTACCTATATATCAAATTAATTTATGAAAATAAAAGTTTTTATTAAGTATTTTTCTCTAGACTGTATAAACTATTTTTGTGATATAATGAAGATTAGTAGAATTACAGCAATAGATGAAATCTTTATTGGCTACTTTTAATTTCTAATCAAATAATAAAATTATCAGTTTAATGTTAGAGTAATACTATTGAAAATTTATTAGCTTGTCACAGAATGCATTCCAATTTTCCAAAGTTAAATAAAAACTATTATTTTCTTCAGATATTTTATATTAACGGAATATCTTTCAACATATTATTTTATGATCTTACAGATACACTATGGTTTTTGTCTTCTATGCTTTAGGAATAGTTCTCATGCTGTTAATAAGGCCACTAATAGCTAAGAAATTTTTACCAAAACAGGGAAAGTTCTCTATTTACGCAGCGTTGTACTTCTATCCAATCCTCGCACTGCTACATGCTGTGGGAGGAGGTCTAATATGTATGTTCTATATGTACACCCTAGTAAAACCAATGTGCCAATTACTAATTATATATTTTTTTTACAGATTATTCCTTCCCTTACATTCTTATTATCCTGTCAGTGCTTTCAAATGCAGCGCATTTCGCATTTAAATTGAATCAAACAGTAAAATCATTGTTGTTAAGTTCTATCTCGGATATAAAGAATGTAATTGTCATTTTGGGCCATTGGTTGCTGCATGGATATGGCGTGATAGCAGTTGCAACTCTTCGGGAAATCACTATTCATCCCACAATGTTGCTTTTAGTTGTATTACCTGCTCTGTTTTATATTATAACGGCGAAATTCACTGATCCACACAAACTGCATATTGAATAAGTCTCCCAAACAAAACAATATATATACTGTATAGTGTCTATACGTACTATCTCCCGCATGTTTAAAATTAACATGATTAGGCTGTGTATTTATTATGTGATAAAAGTGAAATTTTGCGAACAGACACGTGAAAGCATTGTGGGATTCTTTTAATAAAGATTCTCTTTCAATAGTTTGTGTAAAACCTTTCGAAAATATAAATGTCGTGATAAAAAAAAAGTTGATAGAGAATGGTTGGATTTTTATGAATTTGTATAGTTTTCTATAAATTTATATCATTTTCTATCGTCGATCTCGCGAACATCAGGATTGATCAGATATGAATCTTATTATATTTTATCAAAATTTGTACAAGATTCCTAATAAGATTTGAATCAAATCAATGAATTCGCGAACACCTGATTCCATATTTCAAACGATGGGATTCTTTTCTATCGTCTTCTCTATCATCTTTTTTTTACAGGTACAGGTACAGAGCTCCTAAAAGAAGTTAGCAATTTTTGTATTTGTTTGCTACATACGTATATATTTTGTTACATGTACATCGAGATACATTTGCTATATAATGATTAGGGTATGACACGAGTATACATAACTCAAGTAAAATTTTTTTTCACGTTATAATTTGTTTCAATATACGAATGAATGAAGATTTTGCACAAGAAATAACTTCGCCCATTTTATTCTGGATTATGACTTAGATTATAACATTAAATACATTCTCTATATGTAATTATACAGAACATTGAGAGAAATAATAATATAATTTAAATCTCAAATGGAAGGGGAATATTAGATGTTATTATTGGTGCGTTCAGGGAAACTCTATTAGCGCTATTTCTGATCAGACTATCTTCATCGTTTATTAGACATAAAATAGGGATAGAATGACACGAATAATGTCTCTCTGAACACGCCTTATATGTGATACTTAGGCTGCTATTTCGTCTGTCTTTTTATCATATGATAAATTTTTTCAAATTTTTTCCTATTGATTGGCTATAAAATAGAGAGATCCAAGGATCTCTCTGTCCTGAACACATTTGTCGTACGACAAAAATACGAATGAAATAATAGTATCCTTAGCCATGGAGGAAAAAACCATAATATTAGTCAATTGAAAATTGAATACGAAAAAATACTTCATATTAATTAACTGTATTATTATAATACAGATGTATACCAATTGTCGCTATTGTTGTATACTAATTGGCAAATTTGAAATTATATAATCTCAAACACTCAAATGCATAAAATTTAAGAGTACGTTGAAGACATTTTTTATGTCTTCAACACTTTTAAACGATTCTAACGATGAAGGCAATGAATAGTAAATAACAGCAGTACTGAACAGGTTATACCTTCTTTTCAGCTTCCTGAAAGCGGATCTGAACTTATTTTTCTGGTGACACAAGACCAATAAAAATGATATATAATTTACTATTAGCTCATAATCCATTTTAAACATTTTTTCACATTTTTAAGATCTCGAGTTTTTATTGTTTTTTAAATTCAGTTTAATTTTACAAATTTTGACATACAACTTTATTTTCATCAGTCTCGTATATTGAAGCAAAACGCAATCATATATAGCTGATTGCTTTCATAATTTGAATCTTTTGGATTGATTTAATTATAATTGGATTGATTACGATTCCTCTTTCGGTACAAATGTTAAAACCAGTGTGCTTTTTGGCGATATGGGTACAGCATCCGACGGCAGTTTCATCCTATAAAAGCGATAAAATTCCAGTATTAAAATAAAGTAATAGGTATTAAAATGGAAGAAATACTTATTAAACAGATAAAGTAATAAAATAGATTTTTTACAAATTTTAAAAAGACTCTTACTTCATAACTTTCGTATTTTGAACGTAGTTAGGACTATGCGCAACTACACTGACTTCCTCCGATATCCGCGGTATTCCGGATAAATTTATAGTGGCTAGTTCTTCCCCAGTCTGATACGCTACGAGATATCCAGGATTGCCACTTTTTAGCCTATAAATTTAATTTACATATTTATTGATATACTTTTGTATTTTGATTAAGTATAGCAAAATATGTTGAAGAATATATATAATATAAAATATAAGTTATATATGAAATCATGTATACTGCCGATCAAAAATTTAAAATTGACCAGTATTCATAGTCCATTCTTATTTAAAGATTGTGTTAAGTAATGTCTAAGATGGCTAATATAGCCTTCTGATTGATTTCATCTTGTGACATCTTAAGTACATAAGACGGTGTTAAATATAAGAATCGATTATGAATATCGATCTATGATCTAATTTACATTGTCACTTAATTGTTTAAATAACAACAATTCACCTAATTATTTAAATGAGATATGAGTATGAGGTTTCAAATGATGCAGAAAAGACACACATGTTAAAAAAAAAAAAAGAAAAGTCTTTTAAGTCGATTTTTATGGAAAATACACTTTAAAAATCAATACTATTAATATAAGAAAACTCAAATGTTTAACGAGCTGTCTGCATAAATTCCCATTGTCCGAGCTGAAATGTGACAGGAATTACTTTTTTATGGATTGGAATCATTCTAAAGAGTGCCGCGGAAAAAATTTGAAAAAGATGGACCCCATATATATATATATATACCCCATATATATATATATATATATATATATATATATATATATAT
>Ga0157364_1001523_pt1 | contig 19886 bp, 18 predicted proteins | sample AttsexASBM2_FD_111476 | JGI IMG/M metagenome (GOLD analysis project Ga0157364, IMG submission 111476) | Fungus gardens microbial communities from leaf cutter ant in Ribeirão Preto, State of São Paulo, Brazil - Atta sexdens ASBM2 | ecosystem: Host-associated > Fungi > Mycelium > Unclassified ...
ACACCATTCAGCACTCACTCCTATCTCAGACTTCTCTCTATCATCTGAAGTTGTGACTATGCAGTAGACAGACAGCACAGCATATAAGCTGAAGCCAAGGTCGTTCCACAAGTCCATCCTGCAGACTTCCACTCCGGTGTGAACCACACCTGACAACTATATGTTATAAGATAAGAAAGTATGGACAGACTTTGGTAAGGATAGAGATAAGATATAGACAGTTATATTATTAGTCTATGATGAGAGAGAAAGGGCATGTGACTAGGAAGTCACATGACATTACATCATAGGCCCAGAGTAGTCTAGAGTGGTCTGGAAGAACTTAGGGTCTAGAAGGATTGGGAAGAGTCTAGAGATGGGGTGACGTCAAGGAACATGTTAACAGCATGGTTTCCTTATGGTGCACATATGGTGTACATATGGATGACAGAGATTAAGAGTAGAGTTTAGGGTATGACATCAGAGCATATGTATACAGCATGCTAGCCTTGAGGTAGATGCATGGTAGATGAGTAATAGAATATGAGGTAGATGAGTAATGGACATGAGGACAGGGCATAAATATTAGGGTAGGCATAAAGAAGTTGTAACATGAACCAAGGACATTTATATAAATAGTCAGTAGAATACTGTTATGGTTCTCTGTCGAGTTCTCTTGTGAATACACAACTTGTGTTCCTACTAGATATCTCTCCTGTGAGATTTACTTGTAGTGATGCTATTGAACTTTGTATCTAGTGGTTGCCACAACACTATATAATAGAAGGAGTCTTGTCAATGGAATATGAAGATGGAAGATGGAGACTAGTAGCCTATTTTTCTAAGTTGTTAAATAAAATAGAACATAACTATGAAATTTATGACAAAGAGATGTTAGCAATGATAAAAGGCTTGGAAAATCAAATTAAAGAGTGCAAAGTTTCAGTTTGAAGTTTGAACTGACTACAAAAACTTGAAATACTTCATGAAGGTATAAAAGCTAAACTAACAGTAAGCAAGATAAGTACTCTATCTATCTAGGTTTGACTTCACCCTAAAGTATGTACTAGAAACAAAGATGGAAAAGATAGATAGACTTAGTAAGGGGCCAGATTAGAAAGTAAGAGTAGAAAATAACAATGAGAACAGAAAATTGATAAAAGAAGAATAGATACATAGCTTAGTAGAAGTAGTAGTAGAAGGACTAGAAGTGAATATACTAGAAAAGATAAAGAAAACTAGAAGAAAAGATAAAAAAATAGTTAGAGTAGTAGAGAAGATGAAGAAAGTGAGTATTAAGACATTAAGAGGAAATAAGTAGGAAATAGATAGTAAGATAGTCTTGAGAGAAGGAAAATTTTATATTCCAAAGAATGAGGCTTTGAGGTTAGAAGTTATGTGATTACATTATAATATACTAGCAGCTAGGAATGGAGGGAAGTAGAAGACAATAGAGTTAGTAACCAGAAACTATTGGAGGCCAAGAGTAATAAGGGATGTGAGAAAATATGTAGCTATGACTTATACTAAGAATAAAAAACTAGTAGAAAAACTGATAGCAAATGAGGTTTCAGAAAAGCCATAGACACACTTGACAGTTGACTTCATCACCAAGTTGCTACTAATAGTAGAAAAAAATACAATCCTAGTAGTATATAACAAGCTATCAAAGATAACATACTTTGTAGCAATGTTAGATATGGTTTATACCTTATTATGCAAGATTTAGCAAGGCATCTTGGAAGTTTAAATATGTTAGTTAGCATATTATCCAAGAATATAAAAGATAGATTAGAACAACCTTTGGCTTTGGCTTATATGCTATATCTCTACTAGCTATACTAGTCACATATTTTGGAAGTGGACTTAAGAAACTTAGTAGGTTGGAACCACTGAAGATGTTAAATACTATTAAAATTCATCCAACCCAATCTGATCCCATCACAGATAACACTTACTAACATCTACTCTACCATTTGTAGAAATAGATATCTCTCTTCCAGTCTACACCACTCTTATAGTGTGGATTGATATGGCTTTATTTATGGTTAATCACTTTATAATCAAAGTACATGTGAGATATGTAATTTATACTAGAAGAGGTTGGAGAATGTAGATAAGAAAGAAAAAGCTATCTATAGGTTGGAATAGATATAGTTGGAATAGAATGTGATAGATAACAATATATTATGATTGATGCCTTATGTCTAACAGGTAGTTCACTTATAGACAATAGATGTTGAGGTTTCTTCTGTATAACTCAATGATTGGCTGTACTGCATATTAGCAATGTATATAATTAGTGTTATAAAACAAGTGTATAGACAGACTTTGGCTAGAGTTAGGGTTAGGACAGAAATAGGACAGTAGTATTATTAATCTATAATGGAGAAAGGGCACATGACCTGGAAGTCATGTAAGATGATGTCATAGACTTATAATGGTCTAGAAGGGTCTACAAGGCTAGAAGAGCCTAGACAATGATGTCAGGAAGCATGTTCACCACATTGCTACCACATATAGTATATATGGACGTTAGGGCAGGATGCACAGTCTTGCACAGTCACTGCAGAGTAGACATGAAATAGATATGAGACCTTTAGAGCAGGAATAGAAGTAGGACATTGTTATAGCATGGACTATATGTAATCTATATAAATAGGATAGCAATGCAGCAAGAGCTCCTTATTGAGTTTTCTTGTAATCTCCACTACTAGATAGCCTATTAAGAGCTTTGCTGAAGTAAGCAAACTACAAGTGCCATTCTAGTGAGTGGTTATTACAACAATTAGTTAGTGCCTCATATAATAGTTAAGGCTTTATCATATTTTACTCGCCTTTTCTTTATAACTTACATATGTATTCCTTATAGTCAATAGGTATATATAGATGTAGATACTATTCTGTATATTCATACTTTACCAATTGACTCAATCCCTCACTCTTACTCAAGTCTTTGTCTAAGTTGCAACCTGAGCCAAGCTAAGATCATAACATTTAATAAAGCATTGTCAGGTTCACCTTGCAAAAGGAAAGTGCATAATGGTTAAGCTACTGGAATGTTTATGATTTTAGACTATTAGAAAAATAATTGATATTTATAGTATGGTCTATGGATAGCAGGATAGATCAATATTGAGAAAATGATTTAGAGGCATTATTCAACAAATCCAGAGGGTCTTCTAGAATACATTCAGCCCTTCATATATCTATTCAACAAGATGAAGTTTAAAAAGTTACTAGAACAATGGGAATAGGATCACAAAATTTAACTAAAGATACATCCAAGAAACTTAGCACAAAAGCCTATGCAATGACCATCAAGAAAGATAAAGTATTAAACCAATGGCTAGATGAATAACTCAGAGCAGAGTTGATTGTGGAATCAAGTTTACAATATGTGGTACCATGTTTTTATATTCCAAAGAAAGATGGATCACTATAATTAGTACAGGGTTACAGAAAATTGAACCAACATATGATAAAGAATAAAATACCACTATCCTTAATTGGGGAAGTAATTGACAAGTTAAAAGAGCCAAAATACTTTAACAAGTTAGATCTTGTCTAGGGTTATAACAATGTACAAATCAAAGAAGGAGATAAATGAAAAGCAGCCTTCTTAACAAATAAAGGTCTATTTGAACCAAAAGTGATGTACTTTAAACTATACAACTTACTAGGAATGTTTCAAAGGGTGATAAATAATATCTTCTGAAAATACTACATAAAGAAATGCTAGCAAACTATATAGACAACTTTGTAATATCTACCAAAACTAAGAAAGAACTAGAAGAACAAACAATTCAATTATTGAAGATAGAAAAGAAGCACAATCTTTGTTTTAAATGATTAAAATATGATTTCAATGCCAAAGAAATTCATATCTTAGAAGTAGTAGTTGAATAAGAAGAAGTACAAATGGAAAATAATAAAGTCAAAGCAGTCATGGAATGGAAGACCCTCACAAAGATAAAAGAAGTAAAAAGCTTCTTGGGGTTTGCAAATTTCTATTGATGGTTTATCAAAAGTTTCAGTTATATAACAAGACTGTCACAAACTTCATTCAGCTTGTATCTCCACAACCAGTAGACCTATTTTCACAAAATAAGTTGCACTATAAAGCCCCAAATGAGTGCTATCCACATATATGTGGGATATACAAAAGCGACAACAAATAACTAAGATATCAGGCTATCAGTAGCTATAAAAGCTTTGTCTGCTAATATCTCACAAAAGGCTGAACAGATTTACACAATTAAACTTGCATTGGAAAGTGCTCATCAATCTGTTTACAACAATATATGATATGTCTCAAAACAATAAGTATTGGTAAAAATACAAGTATATCAATGTAGTAACATAATTAGTTACCTTCTAAAATTAGCCTAACAGCTGCTATAACAGATGACAGCTCCCATCAGGTATGAGTTTTGATCATGTGATAGCAACAGCTTGTGCACAAACCATCACTCTTTTGTATATATACTTTTGTATCTGAGGATTAGACCTTAGACTTAATAACATTATTTTACATCAATTTACATCATTCTTTATTCTTTATTATCTGTATTGATCTTAACCATCATTGTCATCATTATTGAACTTTTGAATCACTTTTAAACCTCTGAGAGTGCACCTAAGGTTTAGATATCATAAATAAGTGAGTAGTTCATTTTGTAATAAAGAATAACATATGTATTATTATGCACTTAGATACTAACATTTTTCTTTTCTTTTATCTATCTTGCTTAATTTAATATTTCTTTTATTTTTATTTTTATTTTATTTAACAATGAAGAGGTATATGACTGTGGTCACATTACATGTCACATGATATGAGATCATAGGCCTAGACTCTGGAAGAAAGAACTAAAAAGATGATATCAAGATACATAGATATAGCATGGTATCCTCATAAAAGACATAAGGTTAACATATGATGAATGTCAGATATGTGAAGCTTAGACTTCTTTACTTAATATTTCTTTTTTATTTTCTATTTTGATTTATTCTACTTTGAACTTAGGATTAGAGCTAGGGGTGATATCATGATCATGCTGTCACACATCAGTCACATCAGATGATATGATCATGGTAACAGTCACAAGTTACAAGAAAGGATGTAGAAGGTTCTAGAAGAATGATGTCATAACAATATGTCTTACTCATGTTGGCCTTAAGATGAATACATGGTCTTTAGAGTAGGCTAGAAAAGTAGTAGTATGGACTATCATTGTTTAGTATATAAGGTAGACATTTCTGTATAGAGTTCTCTATTGAGTTCTCTTGTGTAATCTTATACAAGGTTTTACTTATTAACCAACCCTAAGGTTTTTAAGTTGTAATAGTGGAAGCATGGACTATACATAAACATTAGGATAGAGCTATTTATTATTAGCATAGACCATGAGGACTTTATATAAATAGTATAGGAATACAGCAGGGACTCTTTGTTGAGTTCTTTTGTGATTTCTACTTGATATCCTACTGAGAGATTTACTCATCATGCTACTATTAGTCTTTGTGATTAGTGGTTGCCACAACAATGTGGAAACTACATGGGTTACCAGAGAATGTGATAAGTAATAGAGAACCATAGTTTGTAGCAGAGTTGATAAAGGAATTGAATAAGATGCTGGGGATAAAAACAAGGTTGTTGACAGTGTTCCATCCACAAATAGATAGGCAGATGGAATAAATGAACCAAGAGTTGGAATAGTACTTGAGGTTCTTTACAGAGTATAGACAAAAAGATTAGCTAGAATAGTTAGTGACAGTAGAGTTTGTGGTAAGCAACAATATTCATTTAGTAATGAAAGTATCATCTTTTATGGCAAACTATGGAAGAGAGTTAAGAATGGGAATAGATATTAGGAGAAAATAAAAGATAGAAAAAGCAACAGAGTTTGCAGAGAGAATGAAGAGAATACAAGAGAAAGCAAAAATAGTATTGAGGAAGATACAGGAAGAAATGAAGAGACAAACAGATAGGGGATGAAGAAAAGTGGAAGGGTAGAAGAAAGAAGATAAAGTAATGCTAAGTACAAAAAACATAGTATTCAAAGAAAGACCAGTAAAAAAGTTAATGGAGAGATATGTGGGACTTTATATGGTGGAAGAAGTAGTGTTAAAGAATGTAGTGAAGTTGAAGCTACTGGGCTCTATGAGAATCCACTCAGTGGTGAACATTAGCAGAATTGTAAAATATAGAGAATCAGTGAAAAGGCAGAGGATAGAGAAACTGAAACTAGTGGAAGTAAATGGAGTAGAAGAATGGAAGATAGAAAAGATACTGAATAAAAGAAAAGTGAGGGGAGTGATAAAGTACTTAGTGCATTGGAAAAGGTTTACTGTAGAGAATGATATATAGGAAAAAGAGAAGGACTTGAAAATACAAAAGAATTAGTAGACAAGTTTGAAGAAAGAATAGAAGTAGAGATTAGATGATAGGAGAAGCTAAATAAAGTGTGAAAAGTGAAATTGAATTTAAATGCAGAAGAGTTTAGGAAGAATGAGTTATTAGGGAAGTATACTGTAAAAATATTGTTTAGATAGAATGATGGAAGATTCAAGAATGAGTATCGAAAGAAGTTGGAGAGGAACTGGCAAAGATGGAAGTCAGTTTCTCCAGAGGAGAAACCTTGAAGGGGGAGTGATGTCAGAGTTATGAACAATAGACTTTATTTTATCTCATTTTATTTTTCATTTTATTTTATTTTTGACTTAAGGTTAGAGTCTAGTATGATATCACTATTATTGTTCGAAGCCATCACTCATGATGGACAACCTTGTCTTACTCTCGACAGTTTGTGGAATGTGCTCTACAATATATTCAATACTGCTCTCAATCGACAAGTTGACCTCAATGTCATCAATGAAATCGAGAACAAACCTTCTCAAAACTGGTCTCCGTTCTCCAAAAACGAATTCAGGTCAGCTATCAGCAAATGTAGTGATTCATTGGTGCCAGAACCAGACAAATTAACCTGGCATCATTTGAAATTTATCATCAAAGACGACTCATGCCTTACTAACATAGTCAACATCACTGATGCTTGCATTAACTTAGGACATTGGCTGGAATACTTCAAGATTTGATCCATCATCATCATTCCCAAACCCAACAAGCCTTTATACAATCAACCAAAAGCTTTTTGTCCAATAGTCCTACTCAATACTATAGGCAAACTCATAGAGAAAGTAGTCACCAATAGACTTCAATTTACAGTTGCGAGCAACAATTTTATTCACCCGAGTTAGCTAGGTGGATTGAAATTCAAGTCAACCACTGACACGGGTATAGCTCTTACCCACATTGTTTGGTCAGAATAGGCCAAAGGGAAATTCACAAGTTCTCTTGCATTCAACGTCTCCCAATTCTTCCCATCTCTCAACCACAATCTCTTTGTTCACATCCTTGGAAAGGCAGGCTTCAATCCTGAAGTTTCAACCTTCTTTGCAAATTACCTAGTCAAGAGAAGAACAAGCTATATGTGGAACAACTTCTCTTCTCCTATGTTTGATGTTAACGTTGGAGTGGGCCAAGGATCTGCTCTCTCCCCCATTTTTTCTTCTCTATATCTTTCCCTTTTTCTATATATATTGGAAAAGCATTTTGAAAATCTCAAAATTCCGGTTTTGATCCTTTCCTTTGTAGATGATGGTCTCATCATTGCTCAAAACAAATCTTTTGACATTTCTAACTCTCAACTTTTCTGTAGTTACAACATTCTTTCTAAATTACTTATCAGTTTTGGACTTGTTATCAAACATTCAAAAACTGAAACTTTTCATTTTAGTAGATCTCAAGGATCATTCAACCCACCTCCTTTAGACCTCTCACCTCTTGGAGGACTGATATTATGACCCAAGGACTCCTGGAAATACTTGGGTTTTATCTTTGATCGCAAGTTAGCCTTCTACAAACATATTGACCATTACGCCAATAAGGCCATATCAACTGTCAAGTACATGAATCTTCTGGGAAACTTGTCATGAGGAATCAATCCTCTTCAAAAGCATTTGCTATATAGATGCTGCATCCTCCTTATAGTACTTTATGGCTTTCAGTTATGGTTTTATAACAAAGCTCCGATCTCATATCATATGAAGATCCTGGACAAAATGCAAAGGAGAGCGGCCATTTGGATCCTTGGTGCTTTCAAAACATCTCTGTCAGAAAGCATTGAAGCTATCACTGGAATCATTCCTATTAGGTTTCACCTTCAGAAAATTGCCAAAAGATTGCAAATGCAACCTTTCAAGCTTCCAACCAATTACATCTTAAGAAACCTCATGGATGACTCGCTCCCTTCATCCACTTCCCAAAATCCTCATTTTATTAGTTCTTTAACCAAACACCAGGCTTCTGTAATCAAAGGTCATCTCATTGATTCTTGTAACACATCTTATGGAATTTTCCCATCTTTTTCACTGCTTAATCAGGAATTTTCTCCTGGTTCTTGCATCATTGATATTTTTCCTGATCACTTTTCTTTTAATTTAGTTACTAAAAAAGAAAAAGAAAAAAATGACCAAATCCGAGCACAAGAACTTGATAACATGGTTTTCCTCAACTCTTCATCATCCCATATAGCTCTCGTCATATCAGATGCTAGTATCAAAAACAACATTGCTACATCTATATCGCACATCTATATCGCTAATCAGCTGATTACAAAGACTGTACATCATGCTGCGTTTGTAACTAGTACAGAGGCGGAGCTCTTTGCCATTAGGTGCAGTATTAATTAGGCCTGCTCCAACAAAGCCATCTCTAAAATCATCGTCATAACTGACTCCATCCATGCTGTGAGGAAAATTTTTGACAGCAGTTCTCATCCTTTTCAATGTCATTCTGCTTCAATTCTTAGTGAATTGCGAAGCTTCTTTGCCTCAAATCCCAACAACTCCATCAAATTCTGGGAGTGTCTAAGCTGTCTCAGGTGGAGATTCCATCATGATGTCGATAAAGACTCCAAGTTGTTCAAACCAATCCCTATACTCCCATGTAAAATTTCATGGGACTATTGCAAGAAGTCTGACAGCGACGATATTATCAAGCAGTGGAAGATGACGTTCTAAGCTTCAGATGGAAAAGGGAATCATTTCCTTGACCTTTTAGACAATGATTTCAACATTATCAAACCATCTTACTCGAAAGGTAGTCCTTAGCTTCAAGCTTTTGGCCATTCTAACTCGCTATGCACACATGCGATGAGAGCTATTACCAATCATGCTCCCATTGGGGAGTATCAACTAAGATTCTTCCCTGACAAGGACTTTTCATGTCCTTGCAATAATTACCCCATTGAATCGAGGAGACACATTCTCCACAAGTACAAAAGATTCAACAAGTATTGGAACCCTAGAAGAGACTCATTGAACTATTTTATTATGTTCTTGGTTGCTAATCCTAATGCTTTCGCATTCACAGACTTATAGTTTATTTAGCTAAGTAGATCTTAGTTACTTTTTCTCTTCCTTAGCTGATTAGCTCTTCTTTTCTTTTCTCTGCTTTTCTTCTCTTTTATTTCTCTTGTCTTCTAGTTTCCTGTTAGTTTGCCTCTCATATACATAGTTATGAAAGTAGCTACCATGGTCTGCCTTCACATGCCATGTAATAAATTGTTGATTTAAAAAAAAAAATATCACTATTATTGTTACAAATTGTCATATGGTGTGACTTGATGTCACACAACACTGTCACTGTCACAATAAAAAAATATAAAAGGTTCAAGAAAGAATGATGTTATTATAATATATTTGATATATTGACCTTAAGGATAATATATAGCCTTTTAAAGTAGGCTAATAATACTGTAGTATGGTCTTGTGATTACTCAATCTAAAGTTATTCTTTTGTTTAACTTTTTTGACTTAAGATCATAACAGATAACTCACTTAATAGTCTTTATTTCTAGATAACTATATTAGGATTCAAAGACTTTAGAGTTGGTCAAAGAATAGAACCTTGTATTGGGTTAGCATAAGAGAACTCAATAGAGAACTCTGTATAAAATAGTCTACCTTATATACTAAATCCACATGGTTCATGCTAGTTACTTTTAACCTACCCTAAACAGCCATATGTTAGTCTTAAGATCAATATATGTTATACATACTGTATGATATTATCTTTTCCAGAACCTTCTATGTCCTTCTACTTGTCTTGTGACTTGTGACCATCACCATCACCTAATCCTAAGTTCTAAAAATAGAAAAATGGAAAATAAAATAAAAATAAACTAAGTCTACTTTCTGTGATCTTAACAAACTACTCTAAGTTCTTATTCTGAAAATTAACAAAAACTAGCACTATTTTCTAGTATTAACAATAATATATTTTCTCACTTTCTAGTAGACAAGTCTACTAAATATTCTAAGTACCTCTTTTGAAATATACAATTTGTGTGACTAGTAAAGGTAGAGTATATAAGCTGAAGCTAAAGATTACTCTAATACTTGTATTTTGTATATTTAGATAATATAAAGTTGCCAATTATATTAGAGTTAAAGATAGTGGACTCTATTTATCTTTATTTTATTTTATATTTTCATTTTCATTTTTATTTTATTTTTCCATTTTATTTTCCTATTTTTAACTTAGGGTTAGAGGTTAGCATAATATTATATATGACTATTACAAACTATCACACAACATAACATTATGTTATATATTTGTCGCATTTGTGACCTGGTTGTTGGTGCTGGCCTTTAGAATAGTGTCTTCTATTTCCATAATTGTTGTGTTGGTTTCTACCACTATCTTCATTATGTCTTTTACTTATCTCTGTACATCTATCATTGCCTCCAATCCCTTTAATGTCTTGTGATACATCTTCATCCAATTGTTCCTTTCCTCTTTCATCATTCTAGCTTCATCCATGTTATTGAGTTTCCTTATAATGTATGGGTTTGGGGAAGTGGGTGCAGTGGTGTAGTTGTTGTTGTTGATCTGAGACATTTGTATTTTGAGGTTTGAGTAGGTGATTTGAACTGTTGAAAGTGGAATTTTACTCCCCTCTTTATAGATTTCGACTCAAATATCTTGTCCAATAGTCTTCAATTACCTCTCTAGCATAAGACAATCCCTTTTCTGCAATCCATTGGTTATATTCATCTCTATAGCCCTTCTAATACATGAGGTATTGTGTTCCTCTACCTTGTTTTCTATACTTCCTAACTTCGTATTCTTCCTTCTTATTAATAATTGTTGGTAGTGGTGCTGGTTCCTTATGCTGTTTCTTAAACTTTGGCTCCACACATCATGTTAGCAAGTCTTCATTGAATATGTTATGAATCACCCATCCTTCTGGAAGTTCCAGTTGAAACACTCCCAAACCAATGTCCTTTGAGATTCTAAAAAGTCTGTATCTCTTATTGTCCAACTTCTTTGAGGGTCGATTTGATTAGATATTCTTGTTTTTGAGCTACACATTGTCTCCAACCTTTAGTCCTTGAGGATTCTACCTTTTCTTATTGAATTGCCTCTTTATGTTCTTTTGAGCTTCTTTCATTGTCTTTGTTGCCTGTTTCCAACTCTTCTGTATTTCTATAAGGAATTCTTCTACTCTTGGAATTTCTGTTTGTACTACGAGGTCACCTTTCCATTGATGTCTTCCAAAGTTTAGTTCAAATGGTATTCTTCCTGTTGCCACATGTTTTTTGTTATTGTACTGGAATTCCACTGTAGCTAACCAATCTGTCCAATTATCTTGTTGATAATTCACATAGTATCATAGAAATGTTCCTATCTCCTGGTTGATCCTTTCCATTTGGCCATCTGTTTGAGGATGGTATGCTGTTGATAGTTGCCTTTTTGTTCCTAATGTCTTCATAAATTCCTCCATAAATCTTGATGCAAATTGTAGTCCTTAATCACTAAGAATCTTTCTGGATACTCCATGTAATTTCCAAATATTGTCCTTGTAAATTTTCACAATTCCTTCTGATGATATACTTGTAGTTGTTGCCTTTAATCAAATCATCTTCATGAATTGGTCTATAATGACCACTATGGCATCTATTCTGTTCAACCTAGGCAAAGGTCCAATGATGTCGATACTAATCTCTTTCCATGGTCCTTGAGGAATCTCTAGTGGATGTAGCTCTCCTGCCTTCTTCTGATGCTGAACTTTATTTTGTTGACACTTAAAACATCCTTGCACATATCTCTTGATGTCTTCTTTCAATTTTGGCCACTAGTAGTTTCATTTGATCAATTCTAGTATCCTTTGTTATTCTGGATGTCCTACATTCACTGAGTCATGGTTTTCCTTCAGAATTTTCTCCCTAGTCCTTTTGTTGTTTGGAATATATACTCTTCCTTTCATGTATACAATTCCATCTTCTTCCTATGTTAATCCATCTTTCTTCTTCAATGCTTGGACCACCTCTTGTTCTCTAGTGTTGTTCCTTTTGATCTTCTTGATTATATCTAACTTGTCTGCTGTTGTCTTTCTTTCTAACATCATAATTTCTGCTATTGTTCTCCTTGTTCATAATTGTTCCTTTAGTAATTGGACATCTTTGTTGTTTTCTTTTGTATTCACTTGATTCTTTCTTGATAGGATGTCTGTCTTTGAGTTTGTCTTTCCTGGTATATGTTTCAATGTAAAGTTGTAATCTTGTAACTTCAAGTACCATTGAGCTTGTCATCTATTTAACTTGTGAGGCTCTCAGAAATACTTTAAGTTTTCATGATCTATCCAAACTTCAAAAGGCTTCATAGCGTCCAACAGATATTGTCTCCACTTGGTCAGGGCTTCTACTATTGCTAGTAGCTCCTTATCATAGATTTCATAATTTCTTTCTGCTGGTTGCATTGTTCTTGATAGAAATGCTATTGATTTCAATTTCCCTTCTTGTTCCTGGGATAGTACTCCTCCTATAACATATTCTGAAGTGTTCATTTCTACTCAAAATTTTCCTTCCCTCTTTGGTAGAGAAAGAACTGGTTAACTCATTATCTTGTCCTTAAGTTTCTCAAATGCCTTTTGGTGTTCTTCCTTCCATTTCCATTCCTTCTTGCCCTTCAATTCACTTAATGGTCTTGCTATATAGCTAAAGTTCTGAATAAAGCATTGATAGAAGTTTGCAAATCCAAGAAAACTCTCTACATTATTGACCTTTGTTGGCATCTTCCATTCTTTTACTACCTTGATCTTCTCCTGCTCTATTTTGATTTGTCCCTTTCCCACTATAACTCCTAGAATGGGGATTTCTTCCATATTGAAGTTGCATTTCAATTGTTTAAAACACAGATTGTGTTTCTCTGCTATCTTCAAGAACCTGATTGTTCATTCCTCTAATTCTTTCATGGTCTTTGCTGGTATAACAAAGTCATCCATATAGTTTGCCAGCACTCCTTCATGGAGTAACTTCTGGAAAATACTATTCATCATCCTTTGGAATGTTCCTGGTAAATTGCATAGTCCAAAGTATATGACCTATGGTTTGAATAGTCCTTTGTTTATCAGGAATGTAGCTTTCCATTCATCTCCTTCCTTGATTCATATATTATTGTATCCCCAGATAAGGTTTAACTTGTTGAAATATCTTGCTTCTTTGAGTTTATCTATTATCTCTCCGGTCAGAGGTAATGGCATTTTATTCTTTATTGTGACCTGATTGAGCTTTCTGTAATCCTGGACCAATTGTAATAAACTGTCTTTCTTTGGAATGTAGAAACAATATGCTGCATATTGTGATTTTGATTCTACTATTAGTCCTGTCTTAAGTTGTTTGTCTAACCATTGATTTAAGGTTTCTTCTTCCTTTAGTGTCATTGCATAGGCTTTTGCATTCAGTTTTTTTGGGGCTTCTTCTGTGAGATTGATTTCATAGTCCTATTCACATCTTTCTGGTAAATTTTCAAACTTCTTCTTGTTGAATAAATGTGTGAAAGGTCAAATATACTCTGATAAATCTTCTGAATTTGTCCTGTCTGGTTCCTTGCTGGTTTCTCTGTTGTTCTGTTTTATAGTTTCTGTGGTCTTTGTCCTCCTGGTTTTGAACCTAATATCTTCATGTTTTATTGTACAACTTTCTGGACATCTTATAAACCTAATAGTGCTGTTCTTCCAGTTGACTTCTGGATTGTGTTTGACTAGCCAGTTATGATCCGAAAACATGTCTGTTCCATTTAAGTCTATTACAGCTGCTTCCAACTGTTTCTTGTGGCCATTGATTTCAATTTCTAGAGGCACCACCCTGGTCACCTCTCTATTCTTTGTTCTATCTACATTGAAAACTTCAAATGAGAAGTTTATTAGTTTCATCTGAATCCTCTTGTCTTTGACCAGTTGTTTGTTGATTTCTGTATGTGTGTATCTGGAATCCACCAATATCTTGACTTTTAATTTCTTTCCATTCCTTGTCTTTACATCTGCTTACACATTCAATTCTTACTTTTCTTTGCTATTTTAGTGATTCAGAATAATGTATTTATTCTGGAAATTTACATGAGAGATCTCTTGTATCATGCCTACTCGAGATTGTCACCAAAACCCTGTTCTTTTTTCTCATCTTCTTTATCATCTGATTCCTCCTGAATCTTTTATTTCTTTATTGACTGTGTTCTTTTGCAGTTCTTAACAATATGTTCTTCTTTCTCACATTTGAAACATTTCCTGATTTCATGTTCTTTCTTCTTTGATTGGCATTCTTTTGCTATGTGTCCATATTTGTTGCAATTGAAGCATTTAGGCTTCCCATCCTTGAAATTATCATTAGACTTTCCAATGTCTATGGGCTGACCTTACCCTCTATAAGTTGTTTCTGTTTCTGTTTTGTAATCATGTCATCCTTCCATGGACTCATATTCTTGTTCTACTAATGTTATAGCTATCTTCCATTCTTTGAGTGTATCTGGTATGGCTATTGGCAGGTATCCCAGTATCATTTTGATGATATTGTGTTGTACATTTTTCTTTAACAGGAAGATGGTATGTAAGTCATCTGTGTCTGCCTTCATGGCCAATGCTTCAAACTCTATCATAAAGTTTACTGTATTCTTCTTTCCTTGTTTGAAGGTTTCAATCTTCTATTCAGTGTCTGCTACTTTTATCTTGTCACTGAATGTGGCTTTGATTTCTTGAATGAATTCTTCCCAATCCTGGGTTTTGTTTTCTTTGTCTAGCTCATTAAGCTTCCTTTGTGCATATATATCTGCTACACCTCCTCTGAGACAAGCTAGGATTGCTGTGCTCCTATCCTCAGTCTCTATGACTCTATTGCTTTTGAGAAATAACCTGATACTACTCCACTAGTCTTCAAATTTTGTTCAGTCACTGTCAAACCACCCTGGGTCCAGTATCATGCTTTTAGGCATTGTTGCCTGTATGTTCTCATTTGCTGGTGCTGGTGTTCCTGACATCTCTGTGTTTGTTTGTTCATTGTAACTTGAGGCTTTGTCTGTGATCTGCAAGGATCCTAGTCATTCCAATAATGCATCTATCTTGTTTGTTCTTCTAGAACTTGTCTTGGCTTCTCTTTATAGCTTTTATTAGATATGTTTTGTTTCCAACAGGTATTTCTGTCTAGTTTCATTTGTGGATGTTATTCACTACACCTCTTTTACAAGATGAGCTCGTTGACGCTTTACCAAATGTTACAACCTTAAGCTAGAGCTCAGATTGCACTAAGGCAAAGACTTGAGAAGAAGATAAGGGATGTTATAAGTAGTAAAGCATAAAGACTACAGAGTAGTGTTTATGCTATATATACTGGTATCTCATGAGGAAAGTGTCTATTGTACATGAGGCAAAAAAGTCATAGTCTATGAGGCTAAGACAAGGATATTACACCTACTATATAAGGTGCTAACTGAGATACTTGCAGCACAGCTGATCATGTTGTCATTACCCTTTGCCCAAGTCTATGCTGCATCCAGGAGGCATCAATTGTAACAAATACAAGGTTTATTCACTTGTCCTACTTTAAGAACTTGAGTTTGTAACAATAGTATGTGGACTTTAGGATAGATTAGACATAGTATTACTTCCAATCTATGTTGTAGCAATTATTAACCAAGATATTCAATAATATACCAAGTAGTCTTATAATGAAAGAGTCTTATGGAAATTATAAGAGAACTTAACAAGGAGTTTCTAATATATTGCTATCCTATTTATACTATAGATACATGACCTGTGCTAACAATCTTATCCTAATGTTTTCTTTTAGTTTCTATTTTAGAAACAAAGGTTAGGATCTAGCATAACATAATAGTCATACTGTCATATATGATATGGTCATAGTAATGGTCACAAGTTGTGTGGTAGCAATGAAAGAATATAGAGGGTTTTGGAAAGATGATATCATACAGCATGTTTAACACATGTTAACCTTAAAGCAAATACATGGTTATTTAGAGTAGGCTAAAATAGTAGTAGTATAGACTATGGAATTTTAGTATATAAGGCAGACAATCCTGTACAGAGTTCTTGATTGAGTTCTCTTGTATTAGGGCTAATACAAGGCTCTATTCATTGATTAACTTAGATACTAACATTTTTCTTTTTCTTTTATTTATTTTTCTTGATTTAATATTTCTTTTCTTTTGATTTTTTTTTCTTTTTATTTTGACAATAAAGAGGCACATGACTGTGGTCACATGACATGTCACATGATATGAGATCATAGGCCTAAAATTTGGGAGAAGAAACTAAAAGAATGATATTAAGGCATATATATATAGCATGGTGTTCTTATAGAAGACATAAGAATAAGATATGGTGAAAGTATGGATATTAAAGTAGGGTTATTTATCGCTGGCATAAACTATGAGACTTTTGTATAAATAGTATAGGAATGCAATAGAGACTCCTTGTCAAGTTCTCTTGTAACCTCTATATAGATATCTTCCTGTGAGATTTACTGCTTGAAGTTGCTATTGGTCTTTGTAACTAGTGGTTGCCACAATATAAGGTCTTTAAGTCATAACAAGTTATGAGTATATACTCTATGAGGTAAACATATTATAGACATACATCTTGATATCATTCTTCCAACTTCTTCTCCTATGTTCTAGGCTTATAATATAATATTATATGACATTTTTTTTTTAAATGAACAATTTATTATATAGAGCATGAAGCCAGACCATGGTAGACACAATATATCTACTTACATGAAAATAGAACCTACATATGAACAGAAAAGAAGAGAAAAAGAGAAAAAAAAAAAGAAAAAAAAAGAGTACTAGAAAAAAGAAGAAAAATATGAGAGATGTAGAGTTATAAACAATTATGTAGAGCTATCACTAAATATGAAAGCATTACTGTTGAATATGAGAAAGGAAACAAAATAACCTATGAAATCCCTTCTTAGATTCCAATATTTGTTGAATCTTCAATACTTGTGAAGAATATGTCTTCCTGACTCAATAGAATAGTTACCACAAGAGTAACTAAAGTCCTTGTTAGGAAAGAACCTGAGACAATATTCTCCCATAAGTGTAAGATTAACAATAGCTCTTGATGCTTGAGTGTAGAGTAAATTGGAGTGACCAAAGTATTGTAGCCAGATGCCATCTTTGGAATAAAACAGCTCTAAAGAATTGTTTTCATCATCAACCAGATCTAGGAAGTTCCTTCTTTTATCGTCTGAAGTTTGAAAGATCATTTACCATTTGTTAACAATATCATTGCACTCTTTCTTTTTGCTAAAGTCCTACAAAGTTCTCCACAGAAAAGATAGATTTTGCTGATATTTTCTGGTTTCAGAATTAACTACACTGTAAAGAAACCATTTGCAGTGACTCAAGGACTCCCAGAATTTGATGGTGTTAGTATTATTAATACTGAAAAATTCTCATAATTCACAAGAGATAGTAGCACTGTAAACTTGATGAGAATATAATGAATAGTTAAGAATTTTATTAGCAGAGTGAATGGAATCAGTGATGATTATTATTTTGTTTATCTCTTGGAGCTGTGTAGCTTGATTGATGCTACACCTGATGGCAAATAGCTCAGCTTCTATAGATGTAACATTGATCAGCTTCTATAGATGTAACATTGATTGCATAATAAATAGTTTTCACAATGAAGTAATCCTGACAATAGATGTGCACAATTGATATGGCTACTCAATTTTTGATACTTGTATCTATAATAACTGAAGAATCTAGCAAAGAGGTTAGAGCAATATTGTCAAGAGATAGACAATTGTTACAAACTCAAGTTCTTAGAGTGGGACAGGTGAATAAACCTTATATTGGGTTAACACAAGAGAACTTGATAAAGAACTCTGCACAGGATTGTCTATCTTATATACTAAAACCTTATGGTTCATGCTAACTACTTCCAGCCTACCCTAAACAGCCATATGTTTGCCTTAAGGCCAACATATATTATATATACTATATGACATCATCTTTTTAGAACCTTCTATATTTTTCATGTGACATGTGACATGTAACTGTAACTGTGACTGTGACCTTGTCATGTGACTGGGGTGACAGTGATGTCATGTTGACCCTAATCCTAAGTCTCCAAAAATACAAGAAAAGGAAATAACAAATGAAAAAAGAGAAAAGTAAAAGTAAAATAGTTCTAAAGTCCACTGTCTTGAACTCTGACAACAATGTGCTTTGAGGTTATTGTCATTGTTGTTTTTCACCATGTGAAATGAGAAATGATCTTCAAAAAGGTCCATGATTCTTCATTCTGGACTGAATTCTTTGTTAAGAAAGTCGAATGATGGAACTATTTCATTGTATCTGTTTTCAATGTTTACAATATGACCCTTGATTTTTTGTTACTGTTTGGGTTTGAGGTGCACCAGTGAAATAGAATGAGGAGAAGTTGTATAGGATGGTGAACTATCCAATAATGACCTGATAATATGATTTGTAAGAAGAGAGTGAGCTCTGAGCTGGGATCTGCCACAGAGCTTTTGGAGATGAAATTTGACAGGTATAAGATCTGCAATGGCCTCCATACTGAATGACAGAGACATGCAAAAAGCACTGAGTATCCATATTACTATATGGCATTACATTTTGTTAAGCTCTCTAATGGGATATGAAAGGGAAGCTTTATTGTAAAACCATAGTTATATAAAGCAATAGGGAGGATACAACTTCTATATAATAGACATTTTTGTTAAGGGGCTAGACTACAAGTAAAATTTCTGAGCAATTTCATACTCTTGACCATTGATATAGCTTTATTAGTGTAAAAGTCAATATGGCTCTGGAAAGATAATTTTCTATTGAATATGAATCCAAGATATTTCCATGTATTCCTTGGTTAGAGAATAGAACTATTCAAGGGAGAGAGGTCAAGAGAAGGGGGGTTAAAAGGACCTGTTGAATATGAGAAATGAAAAATTTCAGTCCAACTGTGTTCCAGCTTGAGACCAAATTTTTTGAGAAGAGACAAGATGATTTGGTAACTACAAAATAAAAATGAGTTGGAAATAGAAAGAGATTTGTTCTAAGCAATAAGGAGACTATCATCAACAAAAGATAAAAAAGAAGTAGAAATTTTTAGATTTTTTAATTGTTTTTTGAAAATATGAAGAATAGAAGAAAGATAGAAAACAGAGAGAATAGAAGAAAGGGCCAAACCTTGATCTACTCCTATATCTACACTAAATAAATAAGAAGAAAATTTGTTCCAAACATATTTAGTTTGTTGTCCCACAAGATAATTACCAAAGAATTTTGAGACTTTCAGGTCAAAACCCACTTTATCAAAAAAAAATTGGTAGAATTTAGAAGTAAAAAGGCCTGGACAATGTCAAAGGCAAGTATACTTGTGTTAATATTTTTAACCCACCCCATACAAATAAAGTGAGTAAGAGTGATGCTGGCATTGATAGTCAATTGTTTTTTGAGACCATCTAATTAACTGAAGTGGATAAAATCATTCATAATTGTATGGAATTGCAGT
>Ga0157364_1001524_pt1 | contig 19885 bp, 10 predicted proteins | sample AttsexASBM2_FD_111476 | JGI IMG/M metagenome (GOLD analysis project Ga0157364, IMG submission 111476) | Fungus gardens microbial communities from leaf cutter ant in Ribeirão Preto, State of São Paulo, Brazil - Atta sexdens ASBM2 | ecosystem: Host-associated > Fungi > Mycelium > Unclassified ...
GATACTACTCGTACTATATGGGATTTTGGAAAGTGATCTATGAATGGGGAGATGTCAACACGCTCGAAGGATAAAATGCAATGACTGCAGAGTGTGTGCAAGGCATACTACATAATTAATCCTGCCCAGTGATGAAACAATAAGGTATATAGGTGACCAGACTAAGATATAAAATGAACTATCCTATTATATACTCAATGCTCGTGGTCTATATCTATACTTCTTCCTTATATCTACGGATCAAGTCGCTAGTACTGTGCCAACTGCAGAGATCAACCAAAGTGAGTTGAATAAACATTTTGCTTATTCATTTACACTCATAAACTGTGATCAGGACAGCATGACTAAGTAATGATGCACAGCATTCACAATGAGTCACTCAAGTGTTATCTATAATTACCACATCTTTTTTTTTCTTTAAGTAGTTTTAAACTACCACAGCTTGTCTACATACTCTGTGTAATAAATTGTTGATTTAAAAAATAAAAGGAAAAAAAGAGAGAGAAAAGAGAAAAATACAAAAGTAATTATATTATTCTGAAAACCAAGTGTCTGGGTTACCTTGCAGAAAACCAATAATGTCAATCAATATGTCACTAACAGCTCTTCATTATATTTGATGCAATTATAGAGAACATGAAAGAAAAGAAAATCAAAATAAAATATAAGAGTTCAAGCATACAATGACACCTCTTCTTTTTTTTCTCAATAACAGATAAATCTTTCTCTTCCTCAGTACAAATACCTCCTTCAACTCAATCACATGATCCCACATCTTCTTCCCCAATATCCTCTCACTCACTTTTTCCCCAAAGACATGAATCCACTCATGGAATCTTTGAAGAACTAATTTCTTAGCTTTTTCTTTAAATTTTGCTACTTCTTCTTTCTCATCCCAAATCTCCCATTCTTCTGCCATCTTCTTCACTTTCATCATTTTCTCTCTTTTTGGTCTTTTCTTTTCTTTTTTCTCTTTTTTCTTCTCTTTCTTTTCTCACTTCTTTCCTTCTTCTTCTTTTTTCTCTTCCTCCTTCTGCTTCTGCTACCCTAGCTTTCCCTGATTTAGCCTCCACTGTTTTCCACACTTATCTGGTGTTAAGAGTAATTCACACTTACCAGGTTTATCTATAGGTAGCATGAAATACAGGTTGAGTCAGAAGATAAAGTCAGAAAATAGATCAGAAATAGTGCTACATGGATAAGACAACCTTAAATTCAATAGAAGATTATTGCACCTAGCCTAATCTTGTTGCATGGTTATACTTTGAAAAAAAGGGTTCAGATGTACTTAGTGTGAGTGTGACACAATCTAAGTCAATTATTAGACTAAGGAATAGTATATGGCACCACAGAGATTGTTGTTTGAAAATCTGTGAAATTAATGAGAAATGCAGGGTTTGGTCCTCAGATTGATAGATAATAGAAATAGAATGTGATCTACAATGGAAGAACATGGAAAGAATGTGGATGTCAGATAGTATGTGACAGTATCCCCCTTTAAAAGAAAAGAGTCATACTACTTTAAGTCTAAGAAAAAAGGAGAAAGAAAAAGAAGAGAGAAAAAAAAAACAACAATGGAAGGATGTTAGAGCTGAGGTAGTAAAAGAGAACCAGATCTGTTGGAGTAAGTTTGATAAAAATTGAATATAAAGTCAGAGGCATGAGTGAGTTCAAAGGTAGATAGCTAGTTGGATTCTTCTTCTGTGTTTTCATATTCTAGCTAGATAACTTTGTAGAGTAACTTGCATGCACATCTATGGTTAATTTTCAAGTTGAATGATCTAGAAGATCTCATATTCTAGTTCACTATTTATTACAACTGGTAATGGTAGAGGTTTAAATTGGCTAGGAAAGATATTGGGCATTGCAGGTTCAAACATAGACATATAGAATACTAGATGAATGGCACATATTGACCTTAGAAAGTAGTTCATGAACAAGTAGGTACTAGTTTGACTGATAATCTCAAATAGTCCTAAGTATTTTTCTGGCAGCTTTTTTAAGGGTTATATAGTGTAAAAGAACTATGCTTTAACAAGTACTTGTTATCCTACCTGGAAATTTGGAGCCAAAGTCTTGTATGTATCTACTAACTATTAACACCATTGTTGTATGGTAGATATCTCTATTTTCAGGGCACCTTGTAGTTCATCAAGATCTGTAGCAAATTTACATATACAGAATAAAGTGATATCTTGTTCTGGATATATATTAATGCTTGGGTGAAAACCTTTGTTTGTAAAGAATGGAGATATTCCAGTAGTAATGCTCAGTGTATTGTTGTATGTGAATTCTACAAGCAAAAGAAGGTTTGATCAGTTATTCTGTTGGTAGTTGTAGTAAATATAGAGGTATTATCCTAGTATCTAGTTAGTGTATTCTGTTTGGCCATTTCTCTTGGAGTAATATCTGGAAGTGAAGTGGAGTTGTATATTAAGAGTAGTTCCTAAGAACTGGAAGAAGTTCAAGACAAAATCTGATCTGCAATCAGAAGTGATATGGGACAAAATACTACACTTGGAGAAGGTGTGGATTATAAATAGTTTAGCTAGCTTGTGCAAAGTGATAGTGTCTACTATTGGGATAAATATAGCCTGCTTGGAGAGTCAATTAACAATAACCAGGATTGTGTCACATCTAAATAAGAAGAGGAGTTTTTCAATAAAATCTATAGAGATTGAGTTCCATAGTTGTTTAGAGATTGAAAGTCATTTAAATGATCTATACAGCTTGTAATATTATAATTTGGATCTTATGTATATAAATGGCAAAGTATATTTACAACAAATGAGTTCTAATATCTTATTTTGTTCAAAATATTCTGTGAGGGTGTGATTTTAAGTATATAAGCCCTCTTTGAAGGCATTAGCAAGAAAATCTTATACTTCTAAATAATATTTCAGATCCTCTCAAGTAGACACCAGTTCAAGAGGCAATGTAATAGTTATTAATTAAACCACATCTTAGAAAGAAGAAATCTTTAGGAACAAGAAATATCACTTGCAAATAACTAATTATAAAGTATGTGTACTCATAAGAGCATTTTACCAGGTTATGAATGTTTGTACAGTCAAATAAAACAAGAACATGTTAGATTAGAAGCTGATAGAGTTCAAAATGGTAGAGTAATTAGGGATAACTATGAAAACAGTAAAGAAAGAATAGAATAGGCTCTCACAAGTAGGAATTGATTATCAGATTGATAGCAGGTTGCAAATAAAAAAACAGCCATGTGTTTGTAAAACCTTAGAAAGCTTTATTATAGTTTCAGTTTCCATTCTCTAGTTCTATTCTTTGTATTTTTAGACTAATACATAAGCCACAAGTAAAAGGAAGTAAAAAAAAGAACTTTCATCTGAATATTCCTACTTGAGAGCAGTTTAATCTCTATTTTATTAAGTGAATATTACTAGTACCTACTATTACTTTTGAATGAGTTTTGAAGAGTTCTAGCAGCCTGGGAAAGGCTAGTGAGGTGAGTATCAGTTAATATCTTCAGTCATAAAGTTCAACTTGAGAGATACATCATCTAGAATAGATAGTATTGTTAGAAGCTTTTAAAGAGCTTTATAATATATTCATTAGAATTTCCAAAGAAACTTGTTACACAGTGTAGGGTTTATTGTTTAGGAGTGTGTTAGCAAGTGAAAGCATTTATGAGTAGATATTACTTGTATATTCTTTTTAATATTCTTCCTAGCTTCATCTTTTTACATTTATGAGAGCCCTTTTAGAAGTTTAATATGTTCTAATTATATTCTATATTATTGTTTCTACACCTTCCATAGCTTATATTGTTCCCTTTGAATTCTTTAGTACACAGTTAGTGTTATGAACTTAAACCTTTAGAGTTAGGTAAAAGAACAAACTCTTGTATTAGAGTAAACACAAGAGAACTCGATAGAGAACTCTTCTACAAACTAGTCTACCTTATATAGTCCTACAGATGGTCCATGCTAACTACTGTGCACCCTATCCTAAACAACCATGTGGTGTCCATGTTGTATGATGTCATCTGTTCTCGAATCTTCTACTAAATTCTTCTAAGTCTCATGATCTGTCTTGTGACTATGCCATCAAGTTGTGACTGATGTGACAGCGTGACTGATCAACCCTAACCCTAGTTGTTCTAAAAATAGAAAATAGAAAAATAAAACAGAATGAAAATAAAAAATGAAAAGTAAAATAGAGAAAAACTAAGTCCACCGTTTGTGAACCTGGCAGTTAGGAGCTAATATTGTATAGTTCTTGTTGTACTCTAGTATAACCTCTTTCCTACTTGACCACTATCAATATGTGTAGAGATTATTTGTTAACAGTATGTAAATTTTCTTATCCTTGAGTAGGAGCCTAGATATGTCTAATAACTAGTATTCTGTTGGATAATAGAGGTGTTCCTGAAATGTTTCATTCTATATGATTGTTGACTAGATATTATTATGCAAGCTGTTAAAATCTACAATGGTGACAGTCTAGAGAAATAGAGAGACCAGAGCAATGGCTTGGTGTTATGGCAACCACTAACCAAAATAGTTAATAGAACACTAAGTAGTCTTATATTACAAAAAGTCTCATAGAGATTATAAGAGAACTCAACAAGAAGTCTTTAATATATTGCTATCTTATCTATACAAATAGTTCATGGTCCATGCTAACAATAAATGGCCCTACCCTAATATCTATGTGTCAGCTATGAATACATTATATGTATACTATAAGGTAAACATACTGTAGATATATATTTTGATATCATTTTTTTAAGTTTTAGGCCTATAATATAATATCATGTGACCACAGTCACATGCCTCTTCATTATCTAATAAATCAAAGAAAAAAGAAAAGAAAAGAAAAATCAAATCAAGAAAATAAAGATAAAAATAAAATATAAAAGTTCAAGCATATTATGACACTCAGAGAAATGTTCAAGTTGACTATAAATGAAGATGGAACACAAGTTTTGAGAGTTGACAAAAATATAAGTAATACTTTCTTCTCTCAAATAGAGATCTTCTTTATAAGTAATGATATTAGGTTTAGATACTAGATGTCCTAGACAAAAGTAGATAATAAGGTTGAACTGGGAAAAAAATTCAAGCCATCTTGCTTGGTGATGGAAAAAAAATTTTGGTAATGGAAAAGAATTTTAGTAGTTGAACAATACTTCAGGTTCTTGTGGTTTGTAATAATGTCTATAAGGAGCTTTAATCTTTCCAAGTAGTGGTGTCAAGTATAGAAGACTTTGAAAACTACAAGGAGTTTTTTGTTATATATATTATAGTTGAGTTCTGTAGCTTTGAATGTATAGAAGTGAAATACAATTGGGTATATCTTCTTTTCTTTCATTATAATCAAGAGTATAACTACAAAAGTATAATCCAAAGTATTGGTTTTTACAATCATTTAAGTATTGCAAATCTAGTAGATGAGGATTGGAGTAGAAACAAATATTTTTTTAAGAATATTGAATGCTTCATAGCATAGAAGATCAAAGTTCCAAGAGGTATTCTTTCATATCAACTGAATTAGCAGAATAGAAACAGCCATATCTGAGTAATTGTAAATAAATCAGCAGTAGAAATTTACAAACTCTAAGAAGACTTATATATTCTTGACTTTCTTTGGTTCATGCCAATTTTGAATTGTATTGATTTTATCAAAAGACATAGTTAATTTAGAAAAAGACAAGATATACTTTATGGAGTTAAAGTAGAACTTATACTTCTCAGATTTCATATATAGACTGTTAGGGCAACTGGGTGAAAGGGCCTAGCACTTCAAACCTCTAGGAAATCCTAAGTCTATTGTCCAAAAAATACTAAACTACACACTCATCTCCAGAAAATCCTAAGAAAACAAAATGAAGATTTTTGAAAGTGAAAACTACTCTATATATCAACATATCCATTCTAATGTGTCAGAATTCCAATTACATAAGGATAATACTTAAGTAATTAGTAATAGTTTCAAATAAAGAGACTGAAATGAAAAGAAAGCCAAAGTGTTTAGAAGATACTTCTAGAGCATGAGAAAGTGGATATATAGATATGCAGATAATACTAGAAGACTTTAGAAGACTATAGAATATTGTAGAAGAGCAAGAGAGTGTGAAAAAACAAGTTTAATAATATATCCAGATAGTTGAAAGTATTGGTGTGCAGCCTAAAGAGGTCTAGAGCATGGGAAATTGGATAAGTGGATGAGTGTAGATGTGGGAAAGAGTTATAGATCACAGATCAGCTAAAAAACATAGAAGAGAAAGAGCTAGTCCTCTTATATAAACTAGCTTTGCAGAGTTAACATAATACTTCTTTAATGTGCTCTCAATGTTAGAACATATTATTTGAATAAATCAGAATATTATTAAGATATACCACTATATAGATATTTAGAAGATCTGAGAAAGTATTGTTTATAAACTATTGGAAAGCTGCAGAGGCATTAGTCAGTTCAAAAGACATCACTGCCTATTTAAAAAACCCTTCATTTATCATCTCCTACAATCTATACCAAGTGATATGCATTACAGAGGTCAATCTTTGTATAAATGTGTATCTTCTAGAGGGAATCAAAGAAGTTGGATATTAGGGTTTATTCTTCCATATGATGTGATTGAGTCTCTGGAAGTCAATACATAGATAGAAAGAGCCATCTTTCTTCTTGATAAATAGTACTGATGCACTATAAGAGGAAGATGTTGGTTATATAAATCCCATATTCAGGTTTTTATAGATAAACTCCTTAAGTACTTCTTATTCTGCTGTTGAAAGCAAGTAAATAGTTCTAATAGGTTTTTTCCATTTTCTAGTTTAATTTATAAGTTATATAAGTAGTAGAAAGCTAAGGTCTCTGCTTTGGCCTTGCTAAAAATGTCTGCATATTCATGGTATTCAGATAGAACAGCAGATAGATTGACTAAGTCACTAGTAATCTTTACTACTTTTCTAGTGAAATTGGTAGAATGGAGTGTGAGGTAGAAAGTTATTGAGCCTGTCATTCATGCTGTCCAGATATTATAATTGAGCACTAATAATAGCAATATGGGATCAGAAAAGAAGAAATCTGGGTTTAAGGCTAGAAGAGTCAGAAAAGTCAGATATGAACAAAGTTTCTTTAAAGATTATAATATCAAAGTTGAATATAGTGGACTCTATTTATTTTCATTTTCATTTCTCATTTATTTTATTTTTCAGACTTAGAATTAGAGTTTAGTATTATGTCACATGTGATAGTCACATAGAACATTATAAAGGGTTCTGAAACAATAATATCATACCACATATTCTTTAGAATAGGCTAGATTTAGTATAGCATGGACTATTAGCTAAGTGTATATAAGATAAAGATAAACACTTTGTAACTGGAATTCTACTGAGTTCTCTTGTGTTAAACTAATATAAGATTTCTCTTTTGATCTATCTCTTAGTCGAGCTCTTCTTTCTCTTATACCACCATCTTGTATGGTAGCACCTAATAGAAACCTAGGAAATATACATTTTCTTTCTTCAGCTTTTACAACAACAAGTACTCAAATGAATTCTTTACTTTCTACTTTGGAGATGAACATCAACAGCATTAACAACTATGACAATGTTAGGGAAAGAACTCATTCTCCTAGTAATATCTCAACCAGAAGTACATCTGTAGTTTCACAAGCTTCTTCTTTACTGTACTATGAGAGAATGGTAATCAATAACAACCTCTCTGACAAAAAAATTGTGGAGCCCATTAACAGCTCTCAGCTGTCTTCTAGTGGTGATAGCCAAGGAAGAAATTGTGACAGTGTGACAACTGATCCTATTTCCTCCCAAGGGCCCTAATGTGTTTCAAATGAGGTACTAGCTCACAGTACCTACAATGGTCAATGTGTTGGTAATGATGACATCATCAACATACAACTACTATATGATCCCAATTAGCCTATGGAACCTAAATTATGTGATGGTAACTTTGGTTGCATTTCTCTTCATGGCTTCTTAGAGCACCTCCTATCTGATACCAGCTGCATTAAGACCTCTCTTGTTTGTATGGCCAAATACATTGAAAACAATAAAATTGACACAACAAAGTCAAATAGTGTCAAAGAGCTACAAGGTATGGGTAAAGCTACTTGGAAATTTGTTTTCACCCTCTATAATGCAGAATAGGATTCACTTGTCTGTGACATCCACAATAACACCTTCAGACAGAAGTTATCATATTATTGCACCCCAAAGACCACCCCAGTGAAAAGTGGAAAGCCTAATGTCAAGGATACAACCAAACTAGCTAGTATTGAGAGAATATCCTTTTTCATTCTTGCCAAGACCTCTAAGGAAGTCAACGAGATTTCCAAGTTCTTCAAATCAAAGAAACTGGCTCAAGCAAATGCTGGCCCAAACGAATCATATGTACAGGCCTCTAATACAAGTAGTAATACAGAAAGCATTCTCAAAATCAAAGAGGCATTCTCTACTCTCAAAGTGAAGCGTATTAACAACATCTAGAGGATGATCAAGGGTGATAGTAAGCCCAAGCCACATATCAACATGACTACTAAGGGCCCATCAAAAAAACAAGTCATTGTTCCTATGAATGAAGAAAACAAGAAGAATTTCATGGAAAAAAGCAATGTTCATGTCACTAATATAAATAGGACATTGAAGAACATCAAGTCAGAAGTTATGGTCAACTTTGTGTGAGTGGAAACTAGTGGTATTGTCATTGTGACTAATAAATTTGCCTCATCTTTAGATTTGCAGATAATCAAAAATTATATAAAAAATGCAAATCATATTAACGCCGATGAGGTTGAAGTCCCAAGACTCTCTCAGTCAAAGTCCTATCTCAAAATCATAGACATCTCTTATCTTCAAGAAAACATAAATAACCCTCTCACTTCAAATGTGGTTAAGGACATCATTAAGAATAACCATATCTTCAACAACATCATGTTAGCTTCCAGGCCTCACATCATCAAGGTATCCCCCAAGTCAGATATGGCAATTATTTGGGTAGACATATGAGATGTCCAAAGCAGAAGTAAGGTAAAGGGACTAATTAACAGATGCTTCAATGTAGAAAGCTATATCACTACCATTAGAGATGCCAACATGAACCTAGGAATTCTCCAGTACAAGAATTGCTGGAAGTAGAGACATTCAATATTCTCATATAGGATCCAAGGGACAAAATATATCAAGTGCAATAGGCCCTACAAGTCTGAACATCACCAACAATTCGCATGGTACTGCAAAGAAAACAAGAAAACTAATCCTCCAGGACTCAAAACCAAGAAGAGCAAACTATACCTCTATTCATTCAAATGTTCCAACTGCCAAGGCAAATACCAAGCCGACTCAAACACCTATCCATTCTAGAAGCATCAATTCAACTGAGACTGGCATAACAAAAAACAACAAAAACTTTGTGAAGGTAAAAGTAACTCAATTTGCTCAGCTGTGAGCAGTGCCAAAGTATGATTTTAGAAAAAATCAAAATCTACTCATAGAATGTTCGAAAGAACAATTTCCTAATAAATACCATTCTCAAAACTCACTCATCTTTTGATATTATCTTCATCCAGAAACTGTCTTGGTCAACCATACAAACTATTCTGAGCTCTTCTAGTTGCAAGGGAAAAGAATTAGTAGGAGTCCCCAACCATCCAAACTAGACCATGTTTTCTAGGAATTCCTCACAAACTGATGATTTACTTAGAACTATCTTTTACACCAACATTCAGTGTTCTCATATGCATTTTTCTCTTCGAAAGGACATTCCTAATCATAAAGATATCTTGTGTATTTCTTTTTTCAATTGTAGTTGTATTTACTTTCTTATTAATGTATATTCTAATTCATCTCAATTGGCTTTGAAGTATCTCAAGGATACTGAAGTCAATATCGACAATGTTCTTATCATGACTGGTGACTTTAACATTAGGGATAGTTTTTGGGACCCTAACTACCCATACCACTCTTCTCATAAAAACACTCTTTTTGAAATTGCTAACTCTTTTTATGTAGAACTATCCAAACCTACTGAATTTTTTCCCACTAGATACTCCAACAACTCCCAAGATTCAAATTCAGTTCTAGATCTTGTGTTTCTACATCTAAATTCTATGGAACACAACAACCATCATATTTATCTGGAATGGAGATTAACATCTGATCATGCCCCCATTTCTGTTAACATCTCTATTCTCAAAGAACAAGTTCAAACAAGAAAATGATCTTTACCTAAGAACAGTGAAGAGAAAGCCCACTTCATTGGCGAACTTATCCACTCAATTAAGAGCCTCAACACTAACTCCTTACTAAGTGTTGGCACTCTCAAATCCATTGTTCAGTGATTTACTGATAATATTGATAAAATGTGGCACAAAAATTCCAAGGTCGTGAACATTACCAAGCACTCCAAAAAGTGGTAGGACAACAATTATTGAAGGGATTTGAAGACATACAGACAGTCTAGGCAGCTTGAAGACTGAAAAAGATTCAAAAGAACAGTCAAGAAGATAAAGCAAAATTTCTTTGATGGGAAAATTGACGAAATCACCAACAAAAAGTGTGGCCCCTGGGAACTCATGAACTGGGTCAATAAAAAAAGTCTTCTAGCCACTGAAGCCATACAATACAATGGTCAACCTTGTATTGAACTAGATGATCTGTGGAAAGGTCTTTACAGGTCTTTCAATTCCATCCTAAATTGTCAAGTCGATACAAGTCTTTTGGAAGAAATCTGCAATAAAGAAATGAAGACATGGGTTCTTTTCACAAAAAAGAAGCTTCTTAACACTATTGAAAGTTACAACAACATTTCAACTCCCAGTCCAGACAAACTGTCTTAGAAGTATCTCAAGGAAATCATCAGGAATGAAGAGTGCATTAACAAGTTTATTGACATTGCTAATATATGTATCAACTTAGGATACTAGCCATCCCACTTCAAAACATTGTCTACAGTCATCATTCTCCAAACCAAACAAGGTTTCATATGACTTGTCTAAAGCATTTCACCTCATCATACTGCTCAATACCACAGACAAGCTTTTCGAGAAGATGATTGGAGAAAGAATACAATTTCTATCAATATCTAACAATTTTATCAGATCAGGATGGGTCAAGAACCTTACTATGAGCATGTTAGCTTTCAACATTGCACAATTCTTCCCTTTACTCAACCATCAGTTTCTCCCACTTATCTTAGTCAAAGCTGGTTTCGATTCTAAAGTCTCAAATTTCTTCAAGAACTATCTAGTTGGTAGAAAAACCAAGTATCTATGGAACAGTTTTTCTTCTTCTTTCTATACTGTTGATGTTGGGGTCGGTCAAGGGTCAGCCTTTTTGCCTATTCTTTTTGCTCTTTATCTTTTCCTTATTTTTTATATTTTGGAAAACCATCTAAAAAATCTAAAAATTCCTATTTCAATTCTTTCTTTCATAGATGATAGTCTCTTCATTGCTTAACACAAATCCATTTCCATTTCTAATGTGAATCTTTATTGTAGTTACAATGTAATTTCTACTCTTCTTATGAGATTTGGACTAGTTGTGGAACACAGCAAAACTGAAGTGTTTTACTTCTCTAGATTGTATGAAGCATTCAATCTTCTTTCTTTGGACCTTACTCTACTTGGGGGTTCTGCACTACTCCCCAAAACTATGTGGCAATATCTAGGATTCTTTTTTGACTGAAAAGTTATGTTTTGCTATTATATCAACTTCTACACAAATAGAGCCATCTCCACCATTAAATACATAAAAACACTGGGAAACTCATCAAGAAGTCTCATTCCTCATCAAAAGAGATGACTATACATTAGCTATGCACTTCTCATAGCTTTATACAGGTTCCAACTATGGTACTATAACAAAGTTCCCCTCAATCATCTACTTAGAGCTCTAAGGAAAATGCAGTGGAGAGCAGCCTTTTGGATATCTGGTGTCTTTTGGATGTCCTCCACAGCGGGTATTGAAGCCATTTTGGGTTTAATACCTATCTATCTCCAACTCAAGAAATTATATGGAAGATTTCACCTCAGGAGTTTCTCACTCCCCTCTAATCATATCATAAAGTCAATCATCAACACTGAGGGCACAAATGGTTGCATTACCCACCATTGCCTATCCCTCAATAAACTGATGCCTAAGCAATAATCCCATTTACACAGTCCATTAATCAACATGGAAGACAAGTGTAACAAATTCCTCCCCACATTTTCCCTCTTCAATAAAGAATTTTCTCCAGGAAAGAGACTTATAGATTCTTATTCAGACAGATTCTTCTTCCATGCCCGAACTCGCAACATCAAAAATCACATGTGCATTCTTGACAATACCATTACTAATGCTTCTAATGACCCTCACTAGTATGAGAAACAACGTTGCTACCTCTATAGCACACATTCACTCGCACAACAAGCCGGTCACCAAAATGGTTCATCATGTAGTTAACGTTACTACCACAGAAGCCAAGCTCTTCACAAACAGATGTGGAATCAACCAAGCCATTAGTATTCCTAACACCAACCATATTGCAGACTCCTTACACGCTGCTATAAAAATCTTTGATTCTTCATTACATCCATTCCAAATTCATTCTGCTGCTGTTTCTCGTAAATTCAGAGATTTCTTCAAGAGAGATAGCAATAATCACATCAATTTCTGAGATTATCCTAGTAAAGAAAAATGGCCACTTCACTCCTTAGTAAACAAAGATACTAGAAGTTTTGACATTTTCTCAATTCTTCTCTGCAAATCATCCTAGGATTTTTACAATAAGTGGAATTGTGACTCTACTATTGTATAATGGAAAATGACTTTTTAAGTATTAGATCTAAAAGGAAAAAATTTCCTCAAATTACTTGATGACAAATCAAACCCTATCGAGCCATTAACTATCAAAAGCAGTTTGTGACTTCAATACTTCAGCTATTCTAACTCTCTTTGTGCTAGAGCTATTAGAACTATTGTCAATCATGCTTCTATTGGGGAGTATTGACTAAGATTTTTCCCTAGGGAGAAATTTTCCTGTCCATGCAGTTTATATCTTATCAAAATGAAGCAACACATTTTACATGAGTGTAAGAGGTTTAACAACTACTGAAATCCAAAAAAAACTCCATTGGGCATTTTTCGCAATTTCCTGTATACAACAGCAAGGCTTTCTCTTTCAAAGACAGTATTGCTTCATCTTTTCACTCATAGCTAGTGATATTTCCTTTGCTTTTTTTGACTTTCTTTTGAATCTTTTCCTTGACATTTTATTTATTATTTTTTTCTTTTTTCCTTTTCATTTTCATTGTCTCATATTGTTTCTATCTCTATGTATGTAGTTACAAAGTAGCTACCATAGTCTGCCTATATGCCTCATGTAATAAATTGTTGATTTAAAAAAAAAAGATCTATTTCTTAGTCTTAAGTCATAATATACAAATGTCAAGATTTTTTCTAGGAAGTGGCTTTCTCTATTTGAGCTTAGTCAGAAAGTAATAGTTCCAGTAGTCCAGTCAATTGATAGATTGTGTTAGATAAGCTAGTTATATTTGAGTACCAACAAACAAGAGGAGTCAAGAGAGATGATGTACATATTTAGAGTCATCTAGTGGCTAGATGAAAAAGTAATAGACAGAAAAACTGTTTTGGAAATGATATTGTTCAATGATTTATCAAACAATTTTAGTTTTATAGGCAATATTAGAATAGTGGGAATATGTATTTTTTTGTGAATATAGTGCCAACAAAATAGTAAATAGATCCAGAGTCAATAAGAGTATAAAAGATTAAGTTTTGGATATAATCTGATTTGCAAACCAAAAATAATATAAGTGTTAGGATAAGTAAGTTTAGATTAGAAAGGGTAGTGGTGTTGAGGTAGATTAGGCTCATTACACAAAAGAGATTAATGCAGCCCACAATCTGTGCAGAATCTGTGAAATCATATTTTAGTTTTCCAACTGTATAGTTAGAGTAGCTTCTGATATAGAGAAGATGGTCTCTACATATCTAATCTAGAATCTTGTATTACATAAGGGGTAATATGGACATGCTTTGACTTAATGATTCTTCTCTTTACAGTATATGCATAGGTTGTTGTCAAAGCATCTCTTTTACTCCTTAAGTATCAGTTTTCTGTTATTATCCAATCTTTCAAAGATGTTACTTCAGAGAGAATTTACAAGTCTTCTACCTAGGTTTGTTTTTGTTAGAAGTACAGGTATTTGGGTTAGAGAGATAGATTTCAAGTTGTGGATACAGTTATATTCTCTTTCTCTTTTCCAATGATGGTTATTAATGGTTATAGCTAGAAAGTATATTGATTAAAAAAAGATAGGTTTCTCTTCTTCTTACATATAAATGGGGTTCCAGATTCAGTTTAGAAACCCTTGATAGTATTGGTGATACAGCACATTATCTTTCTATCATAGCTAGGATGAATACTTCATAAAGTTGATATTATATGTAGTAGTTTTATTGCTAGTCTTTATCCACAGAGTGTTAAGTACTATAATCATATTTTCAATAGAATTGGATGATCCAAAGTGTCAGCACAATTCTTTTGTGAATCATGCCCAGTTCTGGAACCAATCCTGGTAGATTTCTTGCTTTTCTTGATCCAACCTAATCTCAAACCAACTCTGTGACTCCTGTTAGATAAGTCATTGCAAAGTTCATCTTTGCAATATCTATGGTGAACTGTATAGTGTTTACACAAAAATAAAGCTAGCATCGAAACAAAAAACTGTTGAGTTTCTCAGGATTCATATTATCAAAAATATCTAGTATTCAGATTCTTGCTATGGAGAAAATAGTGTTTGTTGCAAGAGTTAAGTTAGCTGCAAGTTTTCTAAGAGTCTCAGCTAAGAGATCTATTAACTGAGAGAGTTGTTGAAATATAGTAGCTTCTAAAGGTGGCAAAGACTTTTTTACTTTTGGTACATTAACTTAGTTAGGATTGTCATTGGCCAGAACAATTTTAGGAGATTTTGATATACTTTTAGACATTCTTTTAGAGGATAGGTAGGTTGGAGTTAAACCCATTAAATGTCTAGAGTATTTGAGTGGAATAGCTATATGAGCAAATTATTTGCTTAGTCATTAAGCAGATAGGAGTCTAGAAGGAAGATAGAGTTATAATGAGAAAATACTATTTTTGTCAGAATAAGAATTGAATTGTCTAAGGAGGATTAGGTTGCAACAGTGACTATTGTCAAGATTGTTGACGAGGGACTTGACTTTTATTGTCACTCTTCATTTTTTATTTTATTTTATTCTTCTTTTTCTTTTCTTTTTCTATTTTTAGAACAACTCGGGTTAGGGTCTATCAGTCACGCTGTCACATCAGTCACAAATTGATGGCATAGTCACAAGACTGATCACAGGACTTGAGAGAATGAAGTAGAAGGTTCTAGAACAAAGTGATGTCATACAGTATGGACAACACATGCTGGCCTCATGTTATACTCATGGTTATTTAGGGTAGGATGCACAGTAGCTAGCACGGACCATGAGTAGTAGTATATAAGGTAGACTACTTTGTATTAGGAACTCTATTGAGTTCTCTTGTGTTACTCAATACAAGAGTTGTTCTTTTGTCTTACTCTAAGGACTTAAAATCATAACAACTATGTAGTCTAATAATACTGTTAAGAGCAATTCACACTCACTGGATTTATCTGTAGATAATATGGAAGACAAGTTGAGTTGGAAGATAAAGTCAAAAAATAGACTAGAAATAGTACTATACAAATAAGACAATCTTGGATTTAACAGAAGATTGTTGTATCTAGCCTAACTTGTTGTATGGTTATATTTTGAAAAAGGGAATTCATATGTACTTAGTATAAGTGTAATACAATCTAAGTCAATTATTAAACTAAGGAACAGTATATAGTAGCTAATATTCTTAAATACAAAAGTGATAATCTAATAATACTCTACTGTTGTGCACACTCTAGATTGTTAGGTACCACAAAAGTTGTTGTTTGGAACTCCATGAGATTAATGATGAATACAGAGTTTAGTCCTTGGGTTAATGAATGATTGGAATGGAGTATAATCTACACTAGAAGAGTATGGGAAGAGTGTGGATGTTAGATAGTATGTGATATCTAGATACTTTGTTATCTTTACTTCTCTTGTCCCTCAATCAATTTCAGAACTGTGGTAAGCTAACCATAGCATTCCTAAAATCACACTCTACTTCTGTCTACTGATCACATCAATCTCCATACTTTCTCTGTGTCCTTGATAATAAATATTTACTTTCACTGTATACTCAATAAGTCTTTTTATTTTCTTCAATCTAAACTCTTGTTTTCTAGTAAATTCTGAACTCATAATCAGCCCCATTGCTCCACTATTCAACAAAACTTCTACTGTTACCCTTTTCTGGATATCAATTCTTTTCAGTCTAATTTTCACTGTAACTTCTCTTCATAACAAGATATATTGTCCATTACTCTACTGAGTATTACAAACTTATTATTACTACTAGAGTCTAGTTGAGAACTATCAGACTTTCTTCCCCATTTAAATTATCTCTTTCATTTCTATATTCCAACCTTCTTTTTTTTCCTCTAATTTTCCAATTTCTACAATTTCTTACTAAATGTCTAAAACTTCTGCAACTGTAACAATTCTTCTCTTGATCCATATCTATGGTATATGAATCTCGCTTAGGTACAAATCCTGCCTACTGCTATGAGTTCACTACGATCATATTTATCCTCTCAACTCTCTCTATTGGAATAGATCCTACTAGTGCATACTAGATCTTCTATCTCCTTAGCCAGACTTGAGGCTAGGACAATTGTTATTTTTTGTGTCTTACCAGCATTTGCTGGCATGTTCAATCTTAGAGCCAGATTTCCAGTCTCTCTCTTTTCCTTCAACCTTTTCTCTTCTCTTTTACTTTTCCTCCGATGTCTATTCAAATTTGTCATCCTCTCATACCACTGTTCAATACTTCTGGAAGGATGTCCTACTCTTATCAGCTTTCTCCAAATAACTCTGTTAATCCCTCTCTTAAACTTCTTAATCAATAGTCTTCTTTCATATCTATTTATTTTTGCTGCTCTTTTAAACTTTTATGTAAACTCCTTTATTGTTTTACTTTCCTGCTCTACTTTTTTTAATTCTGCTACTTTTATTGTTTTGTTATCTTCTCCACTGAATGCTTTAAATCTATGAGAAATTCTCCTACCATAGCAAATATAGTCAATATGTGGTGAACATACTATATGATATCATTGTTCTAGAATCTTCTATATCTTTTTGTGTAACATGCAATCATGTGACAGTATGTGACAGTCATGTGTGATATCACACTAATCTCTAACCCTAGATCCAAATATAAATATAAATATAAAATATAAAAATAAAATAAATAGAGTCCACTATCTTTAACTCTGACACTTAATTTATATATATAAACATATATAGATATAGAACATACTTCAAGATAATGAGAAGTCTTATTTAGATTTAGATTTTTATTTATTTTATTTTATTCTTTCAAATGATGAAAAGACACATGATTATAATACATCACATGAGATAATATCACTAGCTATATAACAATACATATAATTATAAATATGTATAATAGAAGATTGTAAAATATACTAAAATATAATATTAGAGCATATAGTTATAACATGTTGTTCTTATAGTGCATATAAACTCTATATGAATATTAAGGTAAAATAATGTATAGTAGTATATATAGTATCAGAATACATTAAAAACTTCTTGTTTGAGATATATCATATGTAATTGAAAACTGTTTGATGAATACTATACAACACAAGTTTGATCATGCAAATCTGTCCAGTCGTTCATGAGATATTAGCAAATGAAGATTTTATAGTTACTGATGACCTGATATCTCAGTTATTTGTTGTTGCTTTTGTACATTCTGCATATGTGTAGATAGCCTTCATTTGGGGCTTTCCAGTGCAACTTAGTTTGTGAAAGTCAGTCCACTTGTTGTGGAAATATAAGCTAAATCAAGTTTGTGACAATTAGATTACCTAGTAAGCTACTAACTATTTTTAGTTGGTAGTTACCACATTACTATATATCTTAAACAGTATGAAATAGAAATTGAGGAAAATAATATTTTCTTTAATTAATTTGTCTTAAATAACATAAAAGATTTGATATAAAAAATACTTACTTAAATAAGAAGTAGTATTAAAAGAAGTTTCTAGAGATAGGATTATCAGAGCTTATAAAAGTAACCTTAGTTATTTTCTCATTTTTTTTTCTTTTTTCCTTTATTTTATAGTATTATCATATGTATCACAGTAACAATAATATACAGTCATATAACCTAATAAAATATTGTAGAACTTTCTGAAAAGAATTAGTTATTACTTTAAAATAGTATAAATATAAGAGAACTCAATAGAGTTCCTATTACAAGAGATTTTACCTTATATACTCTAAGTATTGGTCTATGTGTATTACTTAATATACAAGTATACTTTCACTGCTAGTACTTGGAACTTAAGTTATAATATAGTTAAAAATAAAAAGAAGCAGATAAAACTATATAGATATGATAGTAAACTTGAGAGTCTAAAAACTTATTAGAAAATGTAGAATTACAGACTTGTGAATAATCTTAGCTTTAGCTTATGTACTATACTAACTATTTATCACTTAGTTACAATTACAAACAACAAAGACAAAGTTAGAATTTATGAGTATTGATAGAGAGATAAAGTATATTGCTATTAATATCAGAGTTTGGTATCAATAGACTTATCACAAAATAAACTACTCACTTGTTTGTGATATCTGAACCTTAGGTATACTTTTAGAGGTTTAGAGTAATTCAGAAGTTCAATAATGATGACAATGATGATAAAGATCAATATAAATATCAATGATAATAAGAGATATAGTCTGTGTGCAAGCTGTTTTTATCATATAATCAAAAATTATACCTGGTGGGACTGTTATCTGTCATAACAGATATCAGGCTAATTTTAAAAGATAACTAATTATGTCACTACATTGATATGCTTGTATTTATATAAATACTAATCTCTATATGATGTATGATATATTATTAGAGATAGTTTGATAAATACTTTCCAACTTAAGTTAGATGATATGAATTCATTTAGCTATTTTGAAGATAATAGCTTTTAGTAAACATGTACTTAGTCTAACACAAAGATCTGTGAATGACTGAGAGTTCTATTTTTCTAGTGTTCTTTATATGTAAAGAATGTGAACTATATAGTTCTGGTCCAAAAGTTGATAAGTGCTATACAGTTCTGGTCCAAAAGTTGGTAAGTGCTATATAGTTCTGGTCCAAGCATTAGCTAGCAGTCCATTAGGTTTACTAGATATGATTGAGTGATTATAGTATAGATAGGGAAAGAAAATGGTAGATAGTATAAAAATAGAACAAAATAGGAATGTTCATTTTTGTGTGATATCACACCTCAGCCAACAATAGCAAGTAAATCTAGTTAGCTACTGATATCAGGTCTGATATCTTAATGATTCATTGTCACTTTTGAACATACTGCATATGTGTGAACAGCTTTTATTCAAGGCTTTCCAATGCAACTTAGTTCATGAAAATCAGTCTAGTAGCTGCAAAGATATAAGCTGAATAAAGTTTGTAACAAAAAAATTCTGGAAGTAGATGAATTTATCGTAAGAATAAGAAAAGCAAGAGGAGAAGTTAAGAAGGCCCTGAGGAAAACAAATGAGGTAATGAAAAGAAAGGCAGATAAAAGACAAGAAAAGGCTATTGATGTCAAGATCGTTGACGGTGGACTTTATTTTATTTTCTCATTTCACTTTATTTTATTTTTCTTTTACTTTTCTTTTCTTTTTCTATTTTTAGAACAACTCGGGTTAGGGTTTATCAGTCACGC
>Ga0157364_1001525_pt1 | contig 19878 bp, 8 predicted proteins | sample AttsexASBM2_FD_111476 | JGI IMG/M metagenome (GOLD analysis project Ga0157364, IMG submission 111476) | Fungus gardens microbial communities from leaf cutter ant in Ribeirão Preto, State of São Paulo, Brazil - Atta sexdens ASBM2 | ecosystem: Host-associated > Fungi > Mycelium > Unclassified ...
AATTAACAGCTAAATTTAATATTTGACATTAACCCTTTAGCATCATCCTGAAATTTTCGCTCTTACACTCTGGACCGTTGAAGGAAACAGCATACTTTTTATGATTCCGGATTACATAAAAATTTGAAAAAAATTCACTTGTACACTTGTGAAATCTTTAACAATAATAAGTTTTTATAATAATAAATTTTTATAATAATTTTTAATAATAAAAACTAAACTTTATTTTATTTATTCTTTTATAATCTTTTAAAATCTTAATAAGAATTTTGAGAAAACGTGTCAACTGTAGGTACTTTAAAAGACACAAAAAGTGGTGTTGGACAGTTAATTACCTTTTAAACGAACGAAATTCGTTATAAAAAAGATTTTCAAAATATATTATGTTTCACAAAGTGATGTGGCATAATGATCACGTATCCCCTTGTTTGAAGCTTCCGGAAACAAATGCGAGCTAACATAGGCTCGTAAACATAACGAATTGCGAAAGAGAGAAAAAGAGATAGAGAAAGAAAGTGAGAGGGTTACGAGTTTTATGAATATATCATGAGGCTGGAATATCAACCGGATCATCCATGTAGCTCGTCCAAAATCTGCATATCTCTTGGCATAGCACAGAGGCATTGAAGGATGACTAGCGCGACCGGATGGGAAAAGTCGTCAGTGCACACGTGGAGGAAATTGAAAAGTTTCAACTGAAACGCGCGCGATGTGGATCGATCCTCTCGTGCGACCGTAAATCGATTCTCTCTGACACACAATTCAAAGTTTGACGCACACTGGACAATCAGTGGATAGAAGTGGCATTTTGATGTCGCGTTTCAGACGCGACAACAGCAGTTTTGCTGTTAAATAGGCCAAAATATCACGATTTTGTTGTCTTAGATGCGAGGAGAAGCCCTGGATACGAGTGCGAACAGCTATGGGAGTTTGCCTTCAAACATGTTTCACGGCTACGATGTTTGTAGAGTTAGAATCTGTGCCATTCGATATCCCGAGGGGATGTCAGGTGCCAGTTCGATCAAATATTCACGTTGTCCGAAAGTTATACTTATTGATCAGCAATTCCGAGAGCTTCCTACGTACCGCGAACAGATTCGTTGGCGATTGTAACGAGTTACCGTCCAACTGCTAACAGACGAGCGTTCGTTCGACTACTATTAAAATAGTGATGTGGGCGCTCATGCGAGCTTAGTTTCCGAGTTTTTTAAATTTTCGAATAACAAGCATGGAATTTATTCTTCCAGAAATTCCGTCGAAATAAACAGCGAACTTAATTGATAAAATATTGAAGTATATCATATCTTGTTACACAGATTTTCGCTCCTATACTTTCGCTCTTTTGTTCATATTTCATTAAATTTATGACTTGAAGTTATTAATATATAAAAAATTTTTTAATTTCTGTTTAATAAATTTCTTATTTGAAAATGTAATATCTAATATTTTCTTCTTAAAAATAATCTCTCTTTAAATATATATAACACAAACATATGTACTCTGCGATATACAGTCTGTTTTATAAGAACATGACCGACATAACTGTCGACATAACTTTCGTGTCTTATTGTGGTCTGGTAGATTATGTAACTATATTTATTGTTTCATACCGCTTTTCTACTTGTTTACAAATGCCTTTGACTTTTTTGTGCTGTTTCCTGCGATATTTTCGGTCCTTTTTCTTTATAATTTATTTATAAATTTACAAAATAAAGAACTCAATAATAAAGCACTCAATAAATTCAATAAATTATAATTGTCAATATACATATATATGTATATATAATTATTGAATTTTATTGCATTTTTTTAGTATAAATGCAATTTTTTTCAGTATAAATAAATTTAGAAACTTACATAACGAATATTTTTGTTAAATATAATTTATTGAGTACAATTAGTTCAATAAAAGCATAACTGAAATAACTTTTAAATGAATTATTATAAAAAGTATTGTATATATATATATATATGTTTGTTTTTACATTTTGCAAATCTGGCAGCATTTGCACAGCCATCATTTATAATCTTCTACATTCAGATACCCTGTATCACATCACATACTTTTGTAATAACGTGTAATAGTAATTTATGGAGCAATATATCCATTGAAAATGCACTCGAAAAGTGGCCCGATTAGTGATGGTCCGTTTAATCGCGCTCCTCCGCGCGTAATATTGTGCGCACATCAGCGTGCTTAAATTGGCATGAAATATTAAATCTTTGTCCAAATGGCTTTAAAGGGCCGATGTGATTTGCGATTAATATTGATAAAATCCGCGTTATTCGCAATTCCACATTAGAGTATTTTCCGCGTCAAAGGTGTGAGATTAAAATTTCACATTACCGCGTGATCGCGCACTAATTAACCGACGTATATCTCACGCTACCAAGCAATAACAATAATAATTGGCTTGGTTATAAGCCGATTACCGCGATACACATAAATGTTGCATGTTCTTTTTATGACACCAAAAAATCATATAACTTGGTGAGGATATTAAAGCGCTTCTTTAGGAACAATGCATTATAACGATGCTAGGTGAAAGTACTAAGTAAAAGTGTGCAGCGTTTTTTGTACATTAATGAAATTATTTCATAAAGAACATTTTCTCTTCTACTATAGCATAGATAAATAAAAATTAAAGACAGACAAGAAAGAATGGACATTTTATAATAATATAAAAAATTATTAAAGATCAATATTTTAATATGATTTCTATTCCATTATTAAATAATACATAATTTGTTACGTAAAATGTATAATAATTCGTTCAATAAATTTATAGAAATATAAGGATCTTTTACCTTAGTTTAGGAACATTAGACTGTCATTATATACAATATATGTAGGTCATGTCAAGAGCGTCAGTGGACCGTTTTACAGATAACTCAACTAAAGCGTTTGTACGCCTTATCCACGTATACCGATATCATTATCGCATAACTCAGGCAACTGTAGCCATGTAACACGCATGAAATTATATGCACTAACTCCGAAATATATAACGACTAATAATGCAACAAATAATAAAATAGCCTAACAAGAAAAATACAGAATGATTTCTAATATTATTGTCATGTACTTAAAATATATTGTTCTAATTGTTTAATTATTCAACATATTCCGATAATTAAATTTTTTATCAAGAAATAATTTTTTTTTATAAAAACTGCCATTAAAATTTTTGCAAATTAATCATTAAAGTGTTTTCTCATAATTGTATACCAAACATACGCTCAGAATACTCGAAATTCTCTTTGTAAATCAGAATCAATTTGTTATGATTATATCTCCTTAATATATCCTTTCATAGATAAGCGAGCTTCCTACACAAAGGGGCTGTGAATATGTCCTGTGGCAGCTCACACCCTTGCGTGATCTTGTCGAAGGGTGCGAACGACTTCAATGGAACAGAATGTCACGGTTTCATTAGACCTCTGAATAAACTTAGATATAAGGCAGCAAGAAAACAATGTGGATAGGATAGCAAAATCTAGTTTATTAATCTAGCTTCTTAATGAAAAAAAAAAAGCATTTTGTTCTTTATTTTATTTATAAATTAGGTATATGCAGTTTGATTTAAAATAATATTTATATTTTTATATTGCTTTTCCAGTATGTTTTAACTGTAATCATTTGATGAATTTCATTCATCATCGAAAGCTTTCATACTTAGCGATAAAAACATATAATATTTAATAAACATATAAAACATATAATATTCTTGTCGTCCACAAAACGCAGCAAAAAATTTTTTTTCAAATGTTATATCTAAAATGGACAAATACGAGGATAGGTAGACACAAATTCACTTTCTAAAAAGAAAGATGAAAATATATATAGTAAGTTCATAATATACATGTGACGTTATAAAAATTGAAAATATATTAAATATATTAATTTGCAAGTGACAAAAGGTTTTTCTGAAATATCCGAAAAAACATAAAATAATTTTTCAAAGTCTAGCAACCAATCTAAGAAAAATAAATAATCTACATACTGAAATAAATCTTCATCTTGGTTAAAATTTTCCTATTTTCTCTCGATGAAATAATATTGGAACTTTAAAGAACATAAAAAAAAAATAAGCGATTCTGATCAAAGTAAACAGATTTCTGAAAATTTTATTCGTTTTTTTATTCCTTTTCTCCAAACCGTTACTTTATTGAATTTTCTCTGAGGTTATTGAAAAATAATGTACTACACCTCAAATGCAGACATCTTATAAAAATGTCAGCAACATAACATTACCGTTCACAACTTTAAAGTGTTGCGTACATTGAAAAAAGTTTACTACGCTCGTAAACTCACGGATGAGGATTATACATGAGGCTACGAACGGTCACAAGTGTGGTATGAGGTCCTGCATTTTCAACCGCGGACTATTAGCATATTGCATTTGACGAAAGTACTTAATTGCTTCGCTCCATCCGGCGTGGCAAATAAATTGCATGTGGCGTAAACGTAGGGTAACCGGTGAACGTTTAATCAATCTATACGGTGACGTGGGAAATACCATAAATATAAATATATTATTTGTTGGCTACGTCAGCAAACGTTATTAAATGTAACATTATTAAATCAATTCTCATTAATACGATGATAGCGTTATTAAGTATCAGATTACAACTTCATGAATCATAATAAATTATCATGTATCTGATAAACGCAAACTATGCGGACAATTTTATCTAAAAATGTTATTAAATTATATTAATCAAATATATTTAATTTTCTCTGAATTAGGGAAAATTAATAGTTAAATATAATTAATATAAATCCTATTCGATATCCTATATCGAGTAGGAAAATAATGTAATATTTATAATGTAATTGGGACTTCAATGAGACGAATTTATTTAGACTGAAATGTAAAATAATATGGACACATCAATCTGACTGGCGCGAATAACAAAGAAAGAACGTGACAAGACGAAAGAACTCAGCTAGTACTTGGCAAACGCTGAAAATTGACTTTTCAGCAGTATCAGTGTCATACGTTCTGTAAGAATAAATGGAATACTCGACCCGTAGTTGTGCGCACTCAATATATTTCAAGCGAAGCAGAAGCAAAACACAAAAACACACCCGCGCGAAAAACAAGGCAAGGAAGCTCACAGATATTTTCCGGAAAATTGAACAACGATAGTGCACTACCACGACGTTAGCAAAAGGCTCTGTAATCAGTAACAAGAGAAAAAGTCGTTGACAAGAGATAGGAGTTTGTTATACGATGGAAATCGATTTTCTCGCGTACAGGTTTGTCATTTTTATGCATAATACAAAAGAATAAAAAATCATTCGTACAAAAAAAAAATCAGGGTTATTTTACTAAAAAAAAATGTCACTCGTTATTAACAACAGAACACTGAAAAAAATTGACATTAAAAGTGAAAAACCGTCTTTTTTTCTATCACCGTGCACTTTAGAAAGTGTATTCAAACAGAAATGGCGATATGACAATGACTGAACACAATTACCCGATCATCTTCTTTATCGTTCATTGCAACGTCGAATATCGTGTATTGCAAGAAATTTATGCGTTTTTAATAACATTTTTCTCGTCTCCTCCTTTCTCCTTTTTGATAATTTTTACGATAACGAGAAACTGTTTAAACAATGCCAAATGGAGAACTCCTATTTTATCCCTTGCTTCACACAAGTATAACATTCAAAAAAAAATCTCACCCTTTCATAGTTTCCACATTTGAAACGAAGCGAGGACAGAATAGAATAAAATAGTACTAACTTCACACACATCAGAATAGGATAACATGCAACTCACGGCAAATTTTTCACATTTCGTATGTGAATTTTTGAAAAATAAAAAGGAAAGCTCATAGATATTCCCCGAAAAATCCAACAACTGCCATCCGGGACCGTCAGGCAAAGGTGAAGGCGAATAATTAGTTTTACCCGCGAAGGGAATAAAACGCAACGGTAGAGATCGACATCGAAATTGCCTGCAGGCGCTGCCGAGATCCGCGAACTCCCAGGTGTTCCTTCCCGCCTCGAATAGTATCGAATATGTATGACGCCACAGGCGAGTGGAAAACTGGCCTAATCTTATCACCAACACTCTCTCCCGCCTGACTTACAGTCCCCCCTTGGGCGTCAGAAATAGAGTTCTCTCTAAGACAGACTTCTTTCGCGCGCTTAACGGAAACTTCGCCCCATGGGCAAGGACCTCTAAAATTCTGTTTATAAACTTATGTCAGTCGCATGAAATAAATATAATATCACATGAAAGTAAGATTCTATTGGCTTCGAAACTATCTATCGGTATACTAAGTGCTAAATGCTGTTCAAGATTTATAATTCTGGATGTTAACTTGATCAATATTCACATCATGTTCTATTTCATATGGAAATAAAAGTAAGATTGCAATAATAAATATATAAATGCTGATATACGCGTCAAATATATACCAATGCTCATTACAAATCTTAGCACTGTGCTAAAAGCTAAAATTTGTAACTTCTTATTTTTCAAGCATATAAATAAATAAATAAATTTCACTCTTTAGTCTTATATTTATGACAAACGGATTGTATATTGTTTAACGAAATTTTTATTCGAATACAAAATATTTATCATTCCTGCTTGAAAAGATTACAAAGACTAGTCTCCAATCAAATTTTTGCCAATCATTGATTCTCTCTCTCTCTCTCTCTCTCTCTCTCTTTCTCGAGCATCCTGAGATAAAGAAAAGCATATCCTGAGATAAAGAGAATAGCATATCCTGTAACAGAGTTGATTCTCTCAACTCGCAAACTATCGCGAACACATAGAGGAGAGTAAAAGAACTGCGAAAATCAAAGAGAAAAGTTTAATAAAGCCGAGAATTATTTATGAAAGTCTTTACTAAAAAGATTATATTTCAGTTATATGACTTTAAATTACACTAAATTAACTAAAATAATATTCATATATATTATCAGTATAAACTATAATTTTATTTAACTTTTCCTTTAGATATACTCATAGTTGCTTCTCCTTTTTTTTATTAAAAATATTGAAAAAATATAATTGTATTTATCTTAAACAACGTCTTTTATATTGTTAGCAAAAAAATACTGATAACATAATAAATTAAATAATATTTTGTTGTTTTTAATTTCCATGTTTCTCGAAATATAAATCAATTTATCTCTGTAGTTACTACTTTTGAGGTAAATAACGTTACATATTAATACACTTAGTAACAAGAAACTTAAGTCAAATTTATTAATTTGAGTTAAATATTATACATTTTCTGGAGTTGAGTTGTTTAATTTTATTTCAATAAAATAATGTTGTATATTGAATAGTAACAGTGGTGTAACTATTATAGAAGTGATTAAAAATAATTTAAATTAGATATAATTTAACATCATAAATTTAACCGTGTAACAGTCACGTGTTACAATTTCGTACTGAGCATATATCGGATTATCGCTTAGATGAGGGAAATGAGAGATCACTATTCTAATATACTGCAATAGTATCGTTTGCGTTTACCCCATGTTCGCAATTTCCTCCCTCTCTCCTAATACCATTACGCTTATGCGTAAAATGGAAAACCCTGGTTTACGTTCCTTGTCGAGCAGTGCGCAGCATGAGAGGAGTCTTCTTATTAAGTTCGGTCTGCTCGTTTTGAGCTTAGCAGAATCCGTATTACGCATGCATACAGAAAAATGCTAAAGCAGCTTTGCTGTTCGATCAATCGGATATTACTTGCTTTGCTGGCACTATATTCATGCAGTTTCCTGAGTTTGCCTGTGGCGATGAAAGGATACCTAAGTTTTCTAATTAATTTAGCAATATGATTATACGAAATATTCTTCTCATATGTAGCGAAATATGTTCTTCCTTCAAAATTGATAACAAGATATTTACATCTAATATTTCATATAATACATATTTTCTTTTAAAAATATAGAACCTGATTAAAGATAAAAATTAAAGTATATATTTTGCATTTTAAAGATGGATTTTACCCAAGTTTATCCTATTTACATATTATTATAACATTGCCTGTTTTAAAAAAACTTCCTATGTTGATAATTTGATCAACTTTTATTCTTGTTAAAATTTTTATATATTCAATAACACGAACTGATAATCGATTTAATCAGTTAATTCCAAGACTCGTAAAAAAATTATATTTCTATTTTCCTATTTTATATTCCTATTTTCACTATGCTCGGAGAAAACAAATCACTTTATCAAGATAATTGATTCAATTACGATTCATTCAACGCAGAATAATCCAACGTTTCCCTAGCAAGAATTTTCATCAAGGCCAAACATTCGAACGAAAAAGGGATGACACTCCAGAAGGGTTCTTCACCCTTAACGAAAGTCCATTTCTTCGAGGATTGTCGCAATTCCGTAACCATATGGATCAAACATTCCATTCTTGTGTTAAAGCTCTGTACATATCGATAAGCAGCAAACGAACTGCAAGCTGTGAGCATAAATATATTTTTAATAAAATCGCCCACATTCAATTATTTAAACTTTCATTATTTAGTTCAAACCATTTTACTAAATTACACGTATTTAAATTTCATTTTATAAGTTATTTTCATCACTGCATGCAATTCGATCGCTGTGTGCGCAACTTAAGGAAAAAGGAGAAAAAAGAGTAATGTCACGGCCGAACAGAGATTCCTCCGATCACACGGATATATACAGTGGATTTTCCCCAGTCCCTGAAAATCGCCCGAGGAAATTCGGGAAACCCTTTTCTCGTCCGACAAATTGTGCCGCGCCACTGCACAGAAAACTGGATGGTCGCGCATTGGACGGCTTTCGCTTCCCTTGTCGATCCGGCCACGTATGCCAACATTCGATTCCTCGGGAATACGCGGTCCTGGTTTTAATTAATCAAGCGAGAGAAACGGACTCACTTCCGGCTTGCCGGTGCCATCCACTACCGCTGCCATCGCCACCAGAGCTGCGTCGCCTTTTTGTTCGTGTAATCGTTACTAGGTTCTAGATTCGTACGTATATACACCCCGATTCCGTCGTACATACACACCGAAGCCGCAGAATATAGTGTCGGACTGGGAGAGGGAAAAGAGAGGAGAAAGGTAAAATAAGGAATGGAAATCGAAACCTGGGGTCAGGAAGAGAGAAGAAAAAAACATTGTTCTCATCGTTTCGAGAGCTTCCGTTCATTGATCACCTTTCGACGTTGGCACATGCAGATAAATATCGAACGTAGCCAGGAATTAATTGTCCGCGCGATTTTATGGATATCCGCCGTGAGCTGCAATTTAATTGGATTATCTATAAAGGTTAACCGACGTATCAGTCCCGCTGTAGATCGACCAAGCGCGTGCCCCGAAATTGTTGGGGTAAAATTATGGCTCGCGAATTTGCACGAGTAAACGGAGCATGCAATGTGTTTATATTTGATCCAGGGATAATTAGGTAAAATCATAGACGACCATAATGTCAATAGCCAAAAAGAGGCGTATTAATTTCCCGCAGTAATTCTACGCTTGTTGCTTGTTATTAGGGAAAGGATCCACTACAAGGACCGATCTATATCGTTTTGATCGTGGATTGATATGTAATACGTAAAATATTGTTATTGAAAAAAATATTATTTAAACTAATGAAATATATATGATAAACATGAAACAATTCCGTAAAATAACTGATACTTAATATATACAATATCTTCTTATTGAAAAATATCCGTTGAACGAATGAAATATAAAACAATTCCGTAAAATGTTATAAAATGAACTAATGTTGATAATATAAATATTTTTGAATTTTCTAATTGAGAACAATATTAAAACTTGCATTTGTACATTCATTAATGCTTGCGCGCATGAGATTTAAAACAGTAGGAAATTATTATCTTGAATTGTTTCTCACTCATGTTTTATGTGCTTGCCGATAAGATTGTGTAAAACTTTCTATGGTGACCGAGAGATTAAAAAATCCGTAACCATATATCACAGATATTAATGTTAAGTCAAGTACACGATTTATCGCTTCTGTATATCCATAGAGTCATATATATTTTCCATTAACTTTACCATGAGTTATGTACAATGCACGATATCCGCGTGTTACACGTATTTAAATAAGAAACATGTTTTTTTCAACTTACATCCATAAATCTTGGCATTTTATAATATTGCGTATAGTTTTGTTTATTATTTTGAGGAACATTTCGTGTTCATTTCCGATCGATTTATCTGTTAAAAGTACCAGCATACATATCGCATGGTTATTCGTATTTTATATGCTACCGTGTATTTCTTCATGTCATCGGTAAAATTTGTAAGGCCAAGCGCGAGAAGCACTGCTGTGAAAGCTTCGTGACACGGATTAGAATTTTCCGCACGTATGACACACGGAAGGAAACGAAGAAAAGAGGATAGCGCATATTGCATACGTTCAACTCGTTTGCAATTTGAATCGTTTATCACGCTCAAACGAATCCGAGAGAAGAGCCTGTCGCAAAAGCGGGTCGCGTATTCAAGATCACCATAAAGTCCGCTACGAATCGACTGCGTGCATTAACGTGGGAAAGTAATTTATTCCGAACACGCGAGTCGCAATGCGCGTGTCTAAGATTAACACATGTTTGCATCGAGCTTCACACACTAGCAAGAAGTTCTTCGATGTATCGCGCCGTTCGTAAACGATTCCGTCGGAAAGCTGCCGTGACGAACATTTTTAATGGATTACTAAAAGCAAGTGAAGCTTATCAGATCGAGTTGAATGAAAAATGTATAAACGGTAATAAATAGTGATGCATAACGAGCATGTGCACGCATGCTGTACTAGAACAGCATATCTCAACATATATTTGGAAACCATTTGTGTCGATGCACCGATCCGAAACGAGCGCCAATAATAATAACAACCTAATTACGCGCTCCGTCATCTCGATATTGTGAAACCTCGTGACGGGACATAAATTCGTGATCAAATACAGTGAGATGGAAATCGCGCGTATCCGGATTCCCGCAAATAATTTCACCGCGTTAACGAGCAGCTCAAAAACAGCGTCGATGCGCTATCACCGGCGCGTAAATTCTACACGCATGACAATAATAGCGCAATGTCAATGAATACTAAATTTCAAAAGAAAGAAAAATATCAAGTCATATTAACAATTAAATAAAAACATTAATCGATAAAAATAAATTTAATATAAATATTTAATAAATCATAATGAACATTTAACAGTCGATTTTCACTTAATATTGTTTAATATTTAATTTTGGTATTGCAAATGTAGATAATTTAGCATGTACTTGTGTTAAATTCAATTAAAAATCCATCTATAAATCCATCTATAAGTTCCAATATATTTATAAGTTACTAAAGAAAATTAAAAATTTAAACTTTCTTTAATAACTCATAGATATATAGATATCACGATAAAATTTAATAAAAATACACGCCTAAATTATCTGCACTGTCCCAAGTCACCTAACCTACATTTACGGTACTTTTCCTTAAGAACATTAGAAAACATCTTGTTGCATTAATTGGAATTTTCGTAAATTCAATCATAAAGATATAAATTAAATATTTATAGTTAAATCAAAGATTTTTGTTAACCAGAAATTCAATTATAATAACTGTTTCATAAATAAAAATCTGTTTCATATAATTAAAATTCGTTTTATTTATACCTCTTGTTAATACAATCAGAACATTTTCCTCAGTATATTGATCTCCTAAAGAAGTATCAATGTGAAGATCAAAAAGAAGAAACATGAGTATCGATGTTTTAATACCGTTGCGGTATCGTTAGCATTTCTGAACAATACGAAACATGGAAGGATATGTAAAATGTCGAAAGAGTCGGAGTATTCAACCTTCGTTGAACCCTGTAGTGTGCACCTGCATTATAAAAGAATAAAATATCAGATAACGAAATCTGAGATGAGCAAACGAGGCGCAAGAATTCCACATACGATCGTGTGGTTATCATGTTAGTCGTTAGTCGTGCATGTGTATATACCTAATACATCAATAGAACGTACGTCCACAATTGATAAAGGAAAATGATTTTTATCTAGCAAATACGTAATAAATTCTCTTTCTCTTTTTAATATGGTACCAGTAATATGCGAGCTTGAATTTTATACAATTTTCAATTGAACCGACATGGATCGTCCCAAAGCGCGATTAAATCCGATTTTGATAAGCAGATATTCCACTCGAAACGTATTTCGATCCTAATTGGACCCAGAATTAAAATTGAAATATTTAACGTACAATAGTAGATGAGAGACGCTACGTAATCGCTTTATATGTACACACATAGGATGTATGTTTGCAAATAAAATATCATATTACAGAGATGCTTTACGATCATTAAAGTATTGAAAAATAAATGATAGCACTTGTTCAAAACAAGGATTTATCATCTGATTATTACTTACAAGAGTTCGAACAAAATTATGCTTTAAAGTTCGTATTTACACTTCACTTTTATGCAACAAATGTCCATATAATATAATAATATTTATGTTACACATACTACAGAATCTTAGAACTAAAAAAAGAACGCGCGCCTGTAAATAAATTATCGATAAAAATGAGATATGAATATAGCTCTGCGTCTTTCTTACGCACTTAGTTTTGTCTCATCGTGAGATAAGCGATATTTCTTTTATAACGTTAGCATCTTCGAATGTCATCGATGTATCAAAATCTAATCGATGCGAGCTTTTGTTTTCAGATGATCATTCGATCAGTATTCTGACTATGACATAAACGGAAGTCGATGTTCAAGGACCACAACGTAATACATGATGGATAGTTTCGTACAAGGATGTTATTGAGATCAAGATATATATCTTCAAGCAAGTTGACGGATATAAACGGATATGCTGGTTAACCATTTAATTGCTCTCACCTCGATATTTTGGAAATAAATTCGAATATTATATAGGAATATATTTAGGCACTCGAATCACACATCAATTACCTTGATTTTTTAAATATAAATATTATACTCTTTGAAGATACTGTATGTGACAAAAAAAGCAAAATTTAATTTTTTTAATTATATATTTAAAATTTTTCAAATTAAATTTTCAACAGCATACACACTTCATGGCCAAATATAATATATAAAAGTTCTTTCACGTTTTCAGTAGCCCTTTTTAAAAATATGTCGATTTTTATTTGATACTTCCCTATAGGTTTTGGCAACTGATAAATTTAAATGAGATACTGATTATAAAACATACTCAAGATAAAATAGGAATATCAATAATATCGCCGTATTGAACATGTATAGCATCGATGTTTCATTAGCATCTCTATAAATATTCGCGACGCACACGACATGATCTCATTGCGCGCAATTATGTGCAATGAAGCTAGCTTAAATATGGTACGTAATATGCGTATATTCACGGTTAAACTAACTCGCGCCAAGATGCGTTACGTCAGTAATAAAGATCCAAAGGAATAATTAATGATCCCAAGCAGAGCGCTGCGGCGATACCGTAGCCTTCAACGAGAAAAGTCGGCCAGGAGCTAATCGGCGCGGCGGTGCGGTATCTATCGGTCGTTGCCAGGCGTTCCCAGGCCCAACTATGAAAGTGTAATTAGCACGGGTATGCCGAGGCGGTACTACGGCAGGAAAGGGCTTTCGTTAATGAGTGATCGAAATTTCCAACGTGTTCGTAGCGCGCCAAGAGGCGTACTAACGTCTTGTACACCTGATATAATCCCCTGAGAGCTGGTGTATTAGTTTTCGTTCGTCTCCCGTCGATCGAATCTCTAAAGGGATTCTCCCTTCGTCACAGAGCGATAAGTCGGTAGGTAATCGTCGTACTTGCTCGGTTCAACACCGGCTGCGGATGCAATTAGCGCTTGATTTGTCGCTCTCTATTTCTATCGTTCCACGACCGTCCACGTCGAGAGGTCCAAAAAGCTTAGGGAGGCAGGTGGAAGGTCCACGACGGATTCCCAAAGGTATCTGCGTGGCCATCTTGGAGACTACGGTCGAGACCTTCCGGCAAAAACGTGTCGCGTTGGCGTCGAGAGCGTAATTGCGCGCGACCTGCACGCCGAGTATTTTGCTATGACGTGCACAGAATACATAGCAGCAATGAAATTGCGGAGATAATTGGCTCCTTGTCGTCCCACAAAGCGCGTCCCCATTGTCACGCGTCTCAACATTCATGGTTTAATACATCATCAGGCTTAATCCTTTTTCAAATCACGCTTGACTATTAATATAGACGAATTAACACGATTCGCTTTTAGTTCTGACCAGAAATATCCGCGATTTCTAGACAATGCATTAACAATAAAATAAACAATAAAATAAATTCTAAAGATGCAAAGAAGAATAGAAAGTTGTCATTAATAATTCATGGCTTTTCTTAAGAAAATAAAAAGAATCATATGAATCATTAATAAATTTGTGTCACTTAGAACGTTAATTCAAGTTTTCGATTACAATAAAATATTAATTTCTAAAATATTTATAGAACAACTCCTATAAATAAGAGAATTAAATTTAGACAAATTAAACAACAATATATTGTTACGCTGTTGTTAAATAAACATTGTTACATTAATGTTAGTTTTATTCAGGAAGTAGTTAGATAAATATTAAAAGAGAAAAATAATTATTTGATGCCTACACTTCAAAACGAACATATCACACTATATCGCCAGACTATATCAATTTCATTTTTATTTTTCATCCATTTTCATCTTAATGATCGACGAAATTTACAGCAGCCGCGAAGCTGTTGAGTTAGCAATTATGTTAACGAGAGCGCAAATTGATTTGTACATGAGTAAAGAAAAAAAACTCGTGTTCCGTGGTTCGTTCGAGTGTTTTCTCAATGCTGCCGTGTCAATTATTTCAACCCCAAATTCCTTGTGTAAGGAGAAATAAGGAAGAATACGACCGAGCCCTGAGAACACTCGGTTTGTCTAAAAACGCTCTCGTGCTCTCACAAATCCTGTCGACGTATTTATGCCGGAACGTAAAGACGATGTGCTCAACGTGTGTGAGCACTTTGCTATAACTACAAGGGACAGTCGATATTTTTAGACACTATTGACGAGGTCGGGAACTGATTTGTAGTAATCTTAAGTGTAGACAAATGTGCGTCGGAGGGTCGTGTATCTTATTGCCTCTTGGCGCCTGAATAATCACTGGACATATAAATCAGGAACACGGTGATCTTTCCAATGTAATTAATAACATTGTGCATTTTAATTCTTAGAGAAAATTCTCAAAAAATTCTTAAAAAGAATTGTAGTATTATTACACACATATTAAAAGCCACTTGCGTGAAAATACGAAAAGATAGACATTGCATGTAAAGTAAAAGACAAAGCTTAAATCTACATATAACTGTCTTTTAATATAATAAAATATTATATTAGAAGTATATAGAGATAATATGTAGGAATAAAAGATATATATAAACAATGATTTAAGAAATGTGTTGGCAACTGTATACAAGTAGGATGTAACTTTCCAGAAATTTGTCTAGATTCGTAAGTGACATAATGTCACAAAGTGCAAAGTCTGCGAAGACTTGTAACGTAAAAAATATGTATTGTGCAGATCGCAAAAGTAGAGTTTTTGGCAGGTTACCCAATAACTTTTTAAATCGCTTCAACGCGCGCACGGCGCCGCTTTTTGTTACGAGTTTACGATCGGATATCCTTCTAACTCTCGGTATACTCGTGAACATGCTAATCATTTTTTATGATGTTATTGCACATGTAACGTTCATCGTTAAATTTATACAAGCCAAACAAATATTTAGCATATGCATAAATAAAAAAAGTATGATGTAACAAATTTGGAAACTAAATATATACACGTATAATTATTTATACAGAAAAAGATATTATATTGCGCAAGTAAACTAATTCTTTAAAATCAAATCTTCAAAAGTATGAAAAGTATAGAAATAGATTTTTGAAACAAATTTGAACTATTATTTGGATCAAATGGAAATAAAAAGTAAAAAAAAATTATCTTTTAAAATATTAAACATATCAAAAAATGGATATTTCAGAATTTTTATTAATTTAAAGAGATTAAAAAAATATTCTCTCCCATCACTTTAAACATGCATGTCCATTTTAATCGGTTTAGTGATTTTATTGCTACAGAGGATAAGCATGCACGCAAGTACGTTCACATTTTTACAAAAAAAAAAGTAAAATTCTAAAGGGATATTTTAATATTTCAAAGAGCTTGAGAGATATTCGCCTATTAGATTTTTTTTCACGACGTCTGACCAATAGTTATTCTTACTTTCAAATAAAGTATGTACAGCAGTATTAATTCTTCTCACCAGTTGAGATTTTTAAAAGCATCATCAATATTTTGAGCAGAAATTGTGATAGATAAATTTAAATCTGTAAAATAGTGAAAATAAAATACAATCCGACTTCTATGATAAATAAAAACTTGTTATTTCAGCTTTGACAATATATTAGAATATTTTCAGATTTTTATATAATTCAGAGTAATAAAAATTTGTTGTTTCTCGAAGAGAAATTCTTATTGCTGACGGATAAATTAAAATTCATGCGTTACCAGCAATTAACACGTAATTTAAATAAAGACGCAACTCAGAAAAAGATTCTTAAGGATATGTGTCTCATGTGTCACTAGACACAAAGGCAGAAAGGTTCGCGCAGGAAAAGGATATTTTTGGAATACATCAGGTCTCCATTTAGACTTTTTATCTAATAGCATACTAATTATAGATAATTTGTAAGATGTTTGCTCTAGAGTCACGATACAAAAAATTAATTAAAAGGAATATAATAATGTAACAACAATAATGAATTCAATTTATAATAAATTAAAAAATGTAACTTTCGATTTTTAATTATCGTTGATATTCTTATATTAAATAATTTTTAATTTTGTTTCTTTTTATTTTTGTATTTTCAAAATTAACAAGACACGACATGTTTCGTGCTACTTTAGTTCATCAATGACGCTTCCGCAGTTATATGTACATGCCATTAACAAAATAAACATAATCTCATGACAGGAAAGCATAATTCCTTCTATAAGGTAGAAGATAAAGTAATAAAAATAAAACGCCAATGAAACAAAATTTGCTACAAACAAACGGCTGTTTGTTAAATTTATATCGCGACGGGTTAAGCGCTTGGTATACAAATTACATTCCGCAGTTTAGCTCGCTTCAACGAAGATTACCCTCACATACGCGCCCACATCCTGAGATTTCTATCTCGTTCAGCGTTAACAAGAAACCTTAACGAGAGGCCACTTGTAACCGAGAGAACAGCCCCAGAGAGATCTAAAAAGATTCGGCGCCTCTACCCCGGCGCGAATGACAACGACGTACTTATGTAAACCGTATGTTTTTACGGCCAGGCCGTTAAATCATTCCTGCTCGTGCTTGCCCAGAAGAACATACTAATAAACGGGCTAGGACGTACTCGAAGAAAACGGAGCGTCATCTGGAGTGATCAAAAATCTATTCCATTTCATGTGGAAAGGAAATAACGATAAATTTTACATCACTGTATCCATATTTCAAAAGCTGCATTTTCAATTATTTATTTCTCTACGGAAATATATAAGTACTATCCTTATAATTCTGTTTTTTTATCTATTGACCTCGATAAAAACACGATATTTATTTAATGAAAATAAGAGAACATTACGTTGTGTATTAACTTCCAACTTAAATATATCTTGATTATTATATTGATAATTAATTGAAACAGAATTCAGACAAATTTGAAAACTGACTAATTATATATAATCTTGTTATGTCTTTATATTCTTATACTGTCATCACATATATTAAATAGGTTTAACATGATTCGTTTGTTAAGAGCACACGGAAATGAAGTCGAGCAAACTTACACGTAAAGCAAAACGAATTATCGTCTTTTTATTTCTTTCACATCAATATTTGTTTTCATCTTACCGATATTCGATGCACGAATAATCCTAGTAATATGCTTTCACATAAAATTTGTTATTTCAGAGCTTCTTTGTTCATCTTTGATTGAGCGTTTATACCGAGGGATGAAGAAAAAAAGAAAATATAATATCAGAGATAGATACATTCGTCTTTAAGTATCATTCATCGTGGATATAGTTTTCCCTATTTTATTTAGGATCATTATGTCATAATGATTTATGTGATAGATCAATATTTCGATAGAATTCACTCTTTCAGTTGTCAACCAAGTTTGGTCGATGTTTTGAATGCTTCCACAAGAACGTGTCCGACAAGAATACGAATATTAAACTCATAACTCATAACGAAGAAATTATTCATACAATAACAGCTGTTTCTACCCTAGACAAGGCACGGCTGTCCCTTCTTAATTAAATGAACTTCCGTCCGACAAGAACGCGGTTGCTATAGGTGCATTACTATCGTTCCTTTAGCATTGAACGTCGTATCTCAGCATCGTATTCTGACAGCCCCTCTTTCAAGATTGTAAAGGCAATGAAGGCTGGCAAAACAATGTAGCATAGCAAAACGATTCCTTTCTCCAAATACCTTCGAGGAACAACCTCTTATTTAAAGAGTCAAACACGAATTTCGACGCCAACGAATAGTAGCGGAATGTATCGATGCGAAATGGAAGAAGCGCGTTTACCGCAGGCACGTTTCTTTGGCGGCGTATGCGGAACCATGTTTACTTTAATTACTTTCCTGTAGGTCATTGGCTGCAAGGTAATCGAGCCAAAACGGCAAGAAGGATGCATTCGAAAACGAGAACGAAGTGCGAGAAAGTGGAAAAGCGTGTAATGAAGTCTTAGCGAAAAGGCGGCGGAAACTTGAATAGCACAAATCTAATCTTTAAACAACATCGTACAAAATGTGATCTGTAGACGAATCTTAGAGCTTAAATTTGAAATCCGATTACGGCATAAATTTTTTGGAAACGCATAATATTACGTGATATAAGCTTTTTTATTTTTATTTTGGTCTAAAGTTTTATTGTGAGCTAAGTTAAACGCAGCATGTACGATTTATTATTATTTTTCGTTTTACTAATTTTAAATTTATTAATTTTTTTAGACTTAATTTATCATATATGACAAACATATTCTTTGAATAAAATACTCAATGGAGAAAGATCTAAAATTTCAATAATCCTTGATGTTTTCAAATAAATAAAAAACTGTGTACATTTATCTTGCAAATTATTAACAAATTAATTTTGTTTGTTTATTTATCTTAACGAATTATTTATTCTGTTTTGTGTCCGTATAAAAGATATTTTTAGAGAAATAAAGTACCAATAAAATCAGTATTATTTCATACCTCAATATTAACTTAAGACTACATCATTTAGATATGATTTTTATAATTAATGTAACATAATGCTTGTTACATATATATTTTACCATTCTATTTACAATCGTTAAATTAATAAGTGTATAATTTTTTTATATTCACAACATCGAAACATTATGTCCTCTTAATTTTTCGAGTCGTAATAGATCTAAGCTAGCGCAGAAATTTTCTATATGTGTATTGTTGCAGTCTTTTGCAATATTTTCTCGCAACGGAAACAAAAAACGTTACGTTTACATGCGAATGCAATGTCATCGATATTGTAACGAGCGAATATCGATCGGAATTCGCGGTTAATGCGTTTTGCAAAACACAACAATTGACTTTGCGGGGATACCTTGGTTAACTGATGGATAGTGCTTTCCCGCTGATGTTAAATGGCGCCGGCGCCAGAAATCGCGAAATAAAACACGCCTATGCAACGTCATGAATCTTTCACAATAAGATAAAATACTTTTAATATCGGATATACATTATATTTGTGCTCTTTGCAAATGCGTTATTATAATACTATATAAAAACAATGCAGCAATGAAAACCAGCGA
>Ga0157364_1001526_pt1 | contig 19875 bp, 5 predicted proteins | sample AttsexASBM2_FD_111476 | JGI IMG/M metagenome (GOLD analysis project Ga0157364, IMG submission 111476) | Fungus gardens microbial communities from leaf cutter ant in Ribeirão Preto, State of São Paulo, Brazil - Atta sexdens ASBM2 | ecosystem: Host-associated > Fungi > Mycelium > Unclassified ...
AGAGGGAGAGAGAAGAAAAATTAACGCAAAATTTTTAAAAACATTCTTAATATAGCAAGAAAACAGAATTAAATTACAATTAGCATTGATAATAATGTTAACAATCTACTATAACTAAAAGAATATTCTTCCAACTGATATGACTTAAATGACCGATTGGTCATTTCTATATATATAATAAATAAAAAAATAAATAATTATTATATATTATTATATACAATAAAAAAATTAAAAGTCCTCGTTTTCAAATCAACAAAGAAATATATGTATCTCTCTCTAATTGATCTATGTCACAATCATAAAAGGAAAAAGAAAGAAGAAACCTTATTTTGCTCAGTCAGGGCTTAGGTTTCTCATACGACATACATGCACGTGCGAATGGACCGATCGATAGATGCAACTCCAGTTGCCTCTTCATTCATCCCACCTTCAGCCACTCACGAACTGCACATCAGCATTTCCGACGTACACATGGCGAGACCGCCCACATGAAGCAGGAACTTTTACCGAAGAACGAAAGCGACGTAAAGCCCTGGTCAGATTGGTTTACTTCGGAAGGCCACTTCGCTTCGGATTCTCGTTCGACGTGCCGGATCTAACCATCGAAAATCTCTTGCGTTTCGCTCGTGAAAAATCCCTGCTCTCTCTCTCTCTCTCTCTCTCTCTCTCTCTCTCTCTCTCTCTCTCTCTCCCCTCCCTCCCCCCTGCCCCCCTCTCTCTTTCTTTCTCTCTCCTGCATTCATTCTCGCGTTCACTCCACAAAGATCCTCTCGTTACCTGACTTCGTCAAGAGCGTCGAAATTACAACACTTGTGAGGATGGGCGTGACGTAGTCTAGAGGATCACGCTTGGCGCGCTGCCAAGAAATTGTGCATCGCGGAGACGTCGACACGCGAACACTTCCTTCCAGGTCAAGAAGAATACTATTTTATAGGACAAGTTGGCGGATGACATAAATAATGGAAAGCGGGAGTCGCGATTGGACGTGGAATGCATAATAAGTTCAACAACTGCGGCGAGTTGACAACTTAGTGTCTATCGTAAAACTTGATCAAGAAAAAAGATATCTCGGAATATCACGCTTTGCAAAAATAAAAAACAGATTCATGCCTTCGAAAGTCTCTGAGAGTTTAATTACTTTTTCAACATTACAGTATATCTACAAACTTCAGAAAAGCGCAAAAATATTTATAGTTTCTAATTATAACTCTCAACTATTTCATTTGAATTCTATTTTAGTTATATATAAATATTACTTTTTTCGAATATGTTTAATGAAAAATTATTTACTCTATAACGATTGCCATTTTATGTATTCGGATACCAAGTCGAAAGTATGAAAATCCTTTATTCTCTCACGATATATCACGTTTATAGCCGTGTGAAAAGACTTCGTCACAGTTACCAAAGTTCATAAGAATGGCGTAATTTTTCGCAATCAAGGCCGCGTTGTCGGAAAAACGAAAGGATTCAATAACGGACCAGCGAACTCGCGGCAAAGAATGACGGTTAAAATACGACTCATCTATATCTCAGTGTGCGTGGCAAAAATGTAAAACGCGGTCGCCTTCGCGGAAATGGAATATTAAGCTCATCTGCGAATGGTCTACTAATTAGCGCAGTGGCGACGTTCCTGAAATGTTTCGTATGCTGCTTAGAACCATGTTCACCCATGCCTGGAGTTTACCAGGACTGCTATTGTCTGTTCAAACAATCCGCCATGATTAATCCGGAACGTTTCCTGTGAAAACTGGATGACCTATCGTCGGACAGACACACAGCTCAGCCAACCGATTACATTTCATTTGATTGCAAAATTTATGCCAATAAAATTCCTATAATAGCACAATAAGAGTTATATATTCTTTAATATAATTATTGTAAATTGTATTTAATATAATTATTATACAAATAAAAAAATTTTGAAAATAAAGTAAATATAACCGAGGAATAAAATATATAAATAATCTTCCTTGAAGAGTTCGAATTATCAAGAGATTCAAACAGTCTCATATGAAAGAAATAATCTTTCAACACATTGTAACACATTGTAACATTCAAAGAATGCATTGTCATATAAAAAATCTAATAATTTTTTATTTGAAGCAAGAACTTTTATGTGCATACTTGTACAAAATAAATGTACTTCTAATCTCACATTAAAGTTTTTTTTAACATTTAAAACCTTTTATGTAAAACCTTTTAAGATCTTTTATTTAAAATTTCAATAGATAAATTTTAGTCTTTCAAAAAAGAAATGTAAAGAGAAATATAATAATTGCAGATAAATAAGGAGACAAACTCATATAATGTGATTTTTTTTAACTATCACAAAGAATTACACAAAGTGTAGAAAAAAAATGAAACATTTGCGGATTTGCAAATATCAATTTTATCAGAAAAATAATTGATACAGCGATAAACTCACACTGTTGTCGGAAAAATATTATCTTACGGACAAATCGCGTCGCGCGCCTCTTTTTACTTAGACATAGACAAGCGGTAGCGGATTTCGATACGCCTATATATGCGAAAAATTAGTTGGCAGTTTTTCCGATCGAATCGATGTCCCAACCGGGCCGTTCTTTATTAACGAAAGGATGAACCGAAGGTGCCGCGCCGGCAGAAAGTTCCGAATATGCATGGCTATGCAATTCGCGCAGTCCCAAAGGACGCAAAAGTTGGCTGGGCAAAAAGCGACGGAAAAACGGGATGCAAAAGGACAAGAACAAGCGCAGTAGAAAAGGGGAGAGAAAAAAAAAGAGAATGTCGCACCGCACGAAGAGTAGCCGGTCATCCATTTTCATTCGAAGCGAGCGATGCTCCGAAACTTTCAAAGCGGCCGCAAAGGCAATACGTAACCCGACTTCGATGACGCGCGACTCCGCCAATTTCACGTCCCACTATTTTGATCGAGGTTAAGGTTACACCGTTATACTACTCCCGAGTGAGCGATTCGTTTTATTAAATTCTCAGACTACCAGGAGAAAGTTTGCATTTCCCACCAACAGCGAACATGGAGGAAAGCGACTCTAAAAGCATTTTAATTTGTTTTTGTTCGTACACAGCTGATAATTATCAGGAATGCGTATTCTTCGTTATATGTACAAGATGAATACCGAAGCAATCAGGAAAAAGTTGTAATGAGATTTCTTTCAATAAATCGAGTGTTTTCTATCATGTTTAGAATTTTAGGAATATCGTTCACAAACGAATCAGAAGAGTAAAATATGGGAACATTCTCTCTGAAAAGGTATGTTATGTCAAATCAATTTATCTTTCGTAACTACATATCTTCCGTTCATCGTTCGAGGTCAATCAATGTTCTACGCAAACGTAAAAAGTTTAATCTCAGCCTGGAGTCAGTCTAGATTAAACGAATTCGACTTGATTGCAAGTTCAATTAATGGAGGAACGTTTCATCGAAGTTATCTACTGGAACACGTTCATCCAATCATTTGTAACCGTCGAGTTTAAAATTGGATTTATTTCGACATTCGTTAACAGTACTGGTTACCTACCAACCATTGCTCGCACGATATTTTGCCTTAGGCATACAGAGGCATACAAATATCTTTATCAAATTATGAAACAAACAACATACTCCAGTTTGATTCCTAATCATGTAATGGTACAAATGTAGTTACTGCATCTGATTAACACACACACTACTGTATCATTAATTGTTAGAAGCAATAGATAATTCAATATTATTGTTATCATGAAATTTATTTACGTTCAATTACTTTAATGCGTTCATTTACTTAAACACCGCGTGTCAGTAAATTATATAAAATAATCTTAAAAGTAAGTTTAAATGTGTTTTTCAGAAGTCAATTCCATATTTTGAAAACGTTTTATCAGATTTATATGATTCATAATTTTATCAATTTTCTCTAATTTTGACTTTATATATTATATATAAGCAAAATTAAAAAATATGCATTACATGAAAAAGCAATTTTTCAGAAATGTTATATATTTATATTATATACTGAATCATATGATACGTATGTATCATAGCACAACAGCTTTTATTGATGATGAAAGAGATGTTTCATCGCACTTTCCGGTGATATATGCTACTTGTATGCAACCGCAGAATGTATCATCTGATTACTGATAGCGACAGCAAACGCCGATAACATGAACAGATGCGCTACGTAGATGTTTTGATGAAATGATTGGGATGACGAGGGTGGATGATGCGCATGTTATGAGCGACATACAAACCGGCGCGAAACTGCGCGGGTAATAATCATTACCTATTGATAAGAGCGACAGTATTACCAGATCACCGTTGTTGCAAATGTTATGGAGATGAAATTTAATTTGCCCGTTCAACGCGCCCCCGTTATTGTAATATACCATACCGGATATAATGCATGATCTTGGTTATAGATGTGATATGTTTGTTATTAAATCCTCCCTTTTCCGACACACAGAAATGATACAATATTCAAACAACAATTTAGAAAGCTTTGTTGCGCACTGATTTAAGTACACCACGTAATCAGAAGCTAGTAATGAGAAGTGCTGTATGCCCTGATTAACAGTTAATACGGATATGTTAAAGCGGTTGGCGCAAGTGCTTCGAAGCACAGTTTGCATATGTTTCCATGTTCGGGATAAAACGCTACTTAATTGTCTCGAGTTTTTAAATCCTTCTCGATCTGGATTTACGTTCGCAGAAAATCGCAATCTGTATATGTTAATTCTTTATTCGTTGAATAAATTATATTATAATTATAATTTTACATGAACAAAACTTTAATATACATATGAAATAATGTACTTAATATTTACATGATTATAAAAAATTTATTTAATTATTAAAAATCTTACTTTAAATTTATGTTACAATAATTTTAAGTTATATTTAACTTCAACAATATTCAATGAACAATTAATATAATGTACACATTACAACGTCACGAAATATAAAATGAAAAATAAAATAATCAGTGAAAAATAAATGTTTAATGTCTAATTATATCACTTTGTAGAGTGTTAAATTATAAATAATATTATGAGCTTTATAGATATTAAAATATTTTATTCAACATTTACTTAATACGTAAAAAATTGCATATATTTAATAAAATCCAATTCACAAATGCTGCTTTTATCAACGATATTACTGCCTCTCTTTAGTTTCAGATCATCTTGCACGTTTCACTTTTCACAGTTCGGCAAACTCACGCGATTGCAAGAGATATTTCCTAATGATTCTTATTGCGTGTAGTTATTATTCCCGATCGATTGTAACGACTTATACCTATAGCAATATTTTTATTTGTCTACGTCAACAGCTAATCGAACGTTTGTGAATATACTTGCAAATATCATAATTAATCAGCACCAAGTGGTTGGAACAAAACAACATATGAATCATTATTTTTCACGCACAACTAAGTTCATGAATTTTATAAATATACACTTCTTGGAGCAATTCTGCGAGTTTATAGCAAACTTTGATATGTAACAATATATACATTACTCACTGTTATTAGAACTTTTAGCTTTTTTCGTAAAAACTACTTAATTGAACAATGTTTTTTGTAGTCATAATTAAGAATTCGTTCACAAAACATACACATATATATATTTTTTGTAATTATAATTAATTGATGTTATATTGTTGCAACAATATAAATATGTGTAAATCTAAGTCTCTCTTCATGAAAATATTTTTCACTTTATAATCGATGGTAACTTTATTGTCCTTTGTTATCACCTATACACATATTACATATATGTACGTGCGTGTGCGCGCGCGTGTGTGTGTGTGTGTGTGTGTGTGTGTGTGTGTGTGTGCGCGCGCGCGCGCGTGCGCGTGCGTATGTGTGCGTGTGTGTGTACATGTATAATTCTATTTAGATATCAACAAGTTTCTCAGTATTCTTAATGATTCGTCACATTGAGTACAAGATTTTGCAATGTGTTAACTCGCTTTCAAAAGATTGCATGCTTGAAATAACGAAATCCATTTATACTTTACAATATATTCTTATTATATAGCTTAATATAGCGTTTCAATTTCAACATCTCTTTTTAATACACAATAGATCTGTCAAATTTGTCAATAATGAAGTTTTGAAACGATAATTGAAATAAAATTATATATACAAATCTTGTAATCTCTGAATATGCAATAATTTCTAGTTATTTTTTATTTATTATATAGTAAAATCAAATTTGTTAAACTAATTAATATTTAGTGAACAATCTTTTAATATACTGAAATTATCATATATATGCGAAATATTTTCTTCAGTAAAGTCAAGTAAAATAATTTAATTTAACAAGTAAACGTAACATGATTAATTATATTATTGAAAATGCAAAATTAGGTACAGCGAACATTAATCAATCCTCATTTAATCAATAAACATTAATTATTATGAATATTTTCACGTAGTATATTCAAAGTATTTATAATCAGAATTAAATAAATATGTATTTAAATATTTCTCTAAAATCGTATCGAGAATTTGATTGAATATTTTTTATCGTGGAAAAGTGTACTTGAGAAATAAAATTTTCTCGAACGAGATATGCGTAAATACCGATTGATTGATGATGAGAATATACCATCACCAATAATCTATCATTGTTTTTATATACCGTTTATAATTTGTCTGTACAAACAAGTCTTAACATTCTTGATCAATCGATTCGAATCGATAAATCATCGAAAAATACCTATGTAAAGCTCGCGTGTCCGTTTCCACGATGTCCTCCCTCTTAAGTCTCATACTGTCGCATATATCGTTGCACGTTCCACGAAAGCCATAAACTTCGATGGGAATCGAGTTTCTTAATAACCTTTCTGCACACGAGATTTCAAGCGACCGCCTTGTAAATAAATCAGTACCGAAGAAAAATACCGGACTCTGCGAGAGCGCGCGCGCGTACGTGCTCCAGCGAAATTCCATTCGCGTACACTTTCATTGAAGCGCTCATACTAGGAAAGTTTTTCCTACGAAATCGTGCGACCTTCGTTTTACTTTTATTCTCGACGCGACAGCAAGTGAGCGCAAAGTACTTCCGATAATCATAATGAAAACTTGACACCCCCGCCGTGCGTTCTTCTCGCAGACGGGAAAAATTATGGGGATAATCATAATGAAAACTCGACACTTCTCGCAGCGCGAACAAATTGCAAGATATTACGTATAATTATGTCTTTTGTAAATGTTAAGTGCAATTTCGTCGCATCAAAGAGATTTAAATCTTGATACAAACGGTTTGGATATCATTCTTTCTATTTCTATGTTTCGGAATAATTAATTTCATCGTACAATTTTAGTATTAAAATCATGATTAAAAAGAAAAAATTCTGATAATTAAATAAATTATTTAATTATCTGAAGTGTTTTACTGTTTAATTATCTAATTGTTCATAATAATAATCTTAGCATCATTATATCAAATATATTAAAAAAATATTTTAGTCAAGTATTAATTTTTGGGTTGTCGTATGGCTCTATGTGAAAGCGACAGAACTCGTAACCGACAGGTCGCAATTAAGTTTAAATCCTCATCCTATTATATTATATCCCCGGATAATTTTTTAATCCGTACTGATTTAATGGGAGTCACAGAAGAACTCTTTAGATCTAGGTGACTTTTTGACTAGATTTAGACAGTATTCATCGATTTTTATATTCAAGATCATCTTAAGTATAGTCTTAAAACGTCACAAACCAATTAAAGGGCCGTATCTTAACACATTACTTAAAACAGTCTTGAAATAAGAACAAATTATGAATACCGGTCAGGTATGATCCCCCTATTCCATTCAATTATTATTACACTATCATGTTAATATCAAGTTTATCAAATAAGGTTTACAACAGCAGTTTCGCTGGTGCCTTACCTTTTATGCATATTTTTCGCTTATATACATTTTTATGTATTTAAGTACACAATAAATTAAATTAAATTAAATTAAAAGAAAAGAATAATTTGAAGAAAAATAAACTTACACGAAGGATGCGTTCCCTGTTAGACTCAAGTATCATCTGTGCTTGTTTAATATTTGATAGACAACAAAAATGAATTGATGCTTATTGCGTGTAAGCGTAAAAACGGAACGTACTCTATGCATACATAATATATCGACCTGTGTAAGTTCCGACATTCCTGTATTATTAGATAGAAAAGGGTAGCCCGTAAACAGTTGGCTGAGTACCAGCAACGGACACACAATTCACATAATTCCATATGTCTCTTTTATTGTCAGACCTTATACGGAATAAAAGGCGAGCGTACGTACGAATGAGTTATGTCCTTACGAGAGCGCAAAATTGGTACGTGATGACGGTGGAATCGCCAAACAGAAAAGTTCCCCGAATGCTCGTATGAAGTGCTATAAGCACGAGTGGGACAACCGTAAACTTTTACATTCGCATGCAAATTCTCTTTCACTGAAACGGTCCTTAAAACGAATACACTCACATATAAAACCGCCACCGAACACTTCGACCATTCGCCGAAACGTTAGAAACTAGTTCTCTGTACGAAGTTACGCTATAAATGTAAATCCTAACTGTAAACTGAGAAAAAATTTGTTTGGAAACATTTAAAAATTGTTCATTAATTATTATGAAAATTTAGAAATCAATAATGACATAAAATGCATTTATGTATAGTCGCATAGTTTCGACATGTACATGTTTTTAACGCATGCCGTGATATAGAATACGTTTACTTTTCATTTTCTCTAAACAAAATATTGCATGTTAACATTTTTTTATTTTTGTTTTGAATGATCTAAACTCACATACTATACATGTTAACAATAGAGTCGTTAGACCCTGAAGTTGCGCCCATGGGCACAATGCTATGCCATCGAAATATTCTAGTTTTTCACTCAATTTCGTGTCAAAATGAAAAACCATTTTTTAGCACAAGAAAATAAACGGATCCCTGGAGAAAAATATATTTTTGACCTGGATTTGTATTTTTTTAAAATGGCACAAAAATGCTTTTGCACTGCAGATTAATCAAAAAGGTTAAGATAAATAAAATAAGATTTAAAAATTCATTAAATATTTTATACAATGCATTTTATCACAAATTCAGCTTTTATAAAAGCTTGATACTAAGATACAGATGTGTGTTAATTATAAAAAAAAATCTATTTGTTTTTCCTTATTGAAAGAAAATTTTGCAAATTGAGAAATGTTGCATTTTCATTCTAAAGACATTTTTATGTTGACTTTCACAAACGAAAATTGTCAAAACTGACCGAGTGAAAAGTCAATCAAGTTCACTCTGCGAATAGAAAATCCGTGCACCGTTCCAATCCTGATAATTGAGTCTATTTTTTTCGGGATAAAAAGGGGACGAGTTGGAAAAGGAAACGGATGGCCAGCTTTTGTCTGCCTATCCACAATTTTAAAACTTGTGTCGTATCTGTCGATTGTTTTCTGTCATGCGAAAAATAGTTCGCCCTTTCAAAGGACAAAATTAAAATTTACGCAAAACTTTTACAGTGCCCAATAAACGATACAAGCCATACGATATGGCGTATCTCATCAATCTCATCGTTTTTTCATAGACTCTTTGATCAAAGCAAAATCAACTTTTCTTTTATCAAAGCTTGATAAGCATTTCCTCGTAAATTTTCAATTTTAAATAACCATTGTATAACTGAACCTTCTAATCAATCTGTTAAAATGAATATATTACAAAATTAATTAAAAAGTTTAATTTTATAGCTGAATTAGAAAGCAAAAGGCTTCTCATTTATAAACGCTAATTACGGAACTATTTTTGCTTTAACAAGTTTGCTCAATAATAGTAAAATGGCATCAAATAATGGAATACAGATCAATGTATACTCTGCAGATCAATGAACATTCGCGACATGATACCACAATTAATATTTGCAACTAATATAATTAATATTCATCGATGATATGATTATTACAATAATTATGAATTATTCATTAAGCATCAAGTATCAACGAAGTTCGTTCTGCAATATTATGCAATACATTCTAAAGAACGGATATTATGGCAAATAGCAGAGATTTAATGAGATAAACGATATCCGTAATGGTGGAACGTAAATGATCCTCAAAGTATAGCGTACATTGAGCATTTAATAGGAAGTTAAATCATTACATTGCAATATATGTCATCCAAATATACTATTCCATTTTCCTCGAAATGACAATGCAGGCAATTGGCACACAATGGCAATAAAATAATAGAGATATATTCTTTAAATACATTGTTATAAAATTATTATCTTATCAATTTTTCATACTCGAAATAACAAACAATAAATCTTTGTTATTATTTATAAATAAAATCAACGTATCATGTATTAATCATATATTAATTCTTTACAGTCCAATTATTTTTCACAAATGAGCAAAGATCAAATAAACTTATGTGGTTCTCATTTTCATTTATCTAACATGACTCAAACAATTATTTAAAAAAGTTTATAAAATTCCAAAATTATATATTATAATTTGCCGATTATAATTGTTTACATTCTATTCTAAAATTATTTATATCAACAATGATTTTATATCTCAAATAGCAAGCAACAAATCTCTCTGTTGCTAAAAAATAAAATCAATATCTTTCTAAATCCTGCATTAACCTTTTGCAATCCAAATTATTTTTCACAAATAAAGAAAGACCAAACAAATAAAGAAAGATTTTCACTTTCATTTTTTATTATTTAATATGGCTTAAAGAATTTTTATTATTTGAAGTATATAGTTCATATAGTTTTAAAAATATACAGTTTGCCGATTATAATCGTTTACATTTAAATCCTTGAAGAAACATGCGATACTGTCGTAAATTATTTCAAACGTGACTGCAAAGAGTTAATATCTCACAACATGTTACTCGACATTACGTGAATCTCACGTGTATTGTAAAATAAGTTAACTTTGACTCAGTTGGGATAACTTTAACTCTTTTATAAAATGCCTTGACAGCGTGCATATCCAAATCAGGACATAAGACGTTTCAAAACATCTTTAAGACCTGGATTTTCATTATTTACTTGTAGTTATGGATTAACTTATAGTTTGGATTTGACCTTACTTTAACTTAATAAATCACAAAACTAATTTTATGTGTGTGTAGTAACTTTAGAAAGTTATACTACAAAATTAGTTTAGTGATTAAGCATAGATAGAAAAATATAATTTTCGGCCTAATCACAGGTTAACCAGTAAATAAAAAACTGAGTAATCACGACCACAGGTTGCCGGTTGTGATTCTCAATTGAAAATTCTATTTTAGCAAATCACGATATAGCCAGTCTATATTCGTTGTATCGTGATTGGTTAAAATAGAATCATCAACCAGCAACTGTAACCGACAACTATAATCGTCTTAAAGACGTTTGTGTCTTTTTTCAATTTTAAAATGAAGAAGAGAGTTTTAAGTCTCGCTTAAAGTTAAAGTAACGTTAGTGCAACCGACCTTAAATGTCTTAGGCCCGATTGCACCAACGTTATTTTAATTTTAAGCGAGGCTTAAAATTCTCTTTGTTTCTGTCTCTTTTCGATTTTAAAACGAGATAGAGAAAGTTTAAAGTTTCGCTTATATTCAAAGTAACGTTGGTGCAACCGGGCTTTAATCATATTACAGCTTAAGACGTTTTTAATATTGATAGCCGATTTAAGGATGGTCTGAGAATAAGAATTATCGTGAGACATACTTAGACATAGTAATAAATCATATGTCATATGACTCATACGCCAAAGCTTGTGTATTGCTTATGTCTATAATTTACAAGTTTAATTGTAAGTGTTACAATTTTTGTGAGATCAGATTCTAAGACCGTCTTAAATACATTTTTAAGATATCAAGAATCAATTAGAAAGCCGCATCTTAAAATATTACTCTTAAAAAAGAATGGACTATGAATACTAGTCTGAGACGTCTTATGTCCAGATTTTGGCATGTGTGCTATCTAGACACGGTTCAAATTTCGGTTAAAGAATTACTTCATTTTAAAGTGTGCTATCAATGTGTGACGCGAGATTAAACAGAAAATAGGAGAAGTAATGAAAAATATTGATGAAATTCAAATATTGATTTCGACTATTCTCCAAAAGCTGATATTCATAGTCGGATCTTATATTTAAGACCGTCTTAAGGACAGTCTTAAGATGTCATGAACTAATTAGAGAATCGTATCAGTATCTTAAGACATTACTTAAGACGGTCTTAAAATAAAAACGGACTATGAATACCGCCCTTAAACAGGCAAGCCTGTCCAATTTAAATTCCGGAGCCAAAACGCAAAGCCATTGATGCAAAAAAATTCAATGTAAGTAAAATTTCGGAGATTGTAAAGTTTTGATACGTATCTAAGTGACTTATCAACAATTTATAGTTCCTAAAATCTTACATTGAATTTTTTTATGTCGATGGCTTTGAATTTTGGCTCCGAAGCTCAAATTGAACAGGCTTGCTCTCGGAAATTTTAACGATATTGAATGAACATCTCTCGATAATGCTGTAAACCTATAAACCGTATGCGTCATCGAGCTCGGCTGTCCATGAAACGCGACGCGCGTGGAAGGTCAACGCGCCGAGACATCCCGCAGCAGCACGTGCTGTTCCGAAAACACGTGTTTCTCCCCTCTCGCCGCCGCGCATGGAAACATTCACCGAAGTCTTCCTTCTATCGGCGCAACGTATGAATGGCGCGTTGAAACGTCGCGCGAAAATGAAATATGTACATACACACGTCTTTAATCACTACGAGTCAACGCAAGTGACCGATTCCATGTCTCGATAAAATTCATAACTGCAAGAGTTCACAAACCGTGACAAATTCGTAACGGCATGCTGCGCTCCATTTATATCATTTTAGCGTTCAAGTTTTACGAGAAACTGCGTATATAACGAAGGAAAAAGTCAAAATACGAAATTTGAAAGCTGTCGTTATCGCAATCAATTCACATGGAGAACGACTATCGCGCCACACGTGAGAGAGATAGAGACGGAGCGAACACGTGTCAATGCATGCAACGGATATTACTGCGAGGAACAACCTGATCTGTCGCGCTCAACTAGATTCCTTTCGACAAGGTGAAAACTCGTTCGACGCAAATGGGAAATAGAGAAATATATCATCGGTAGACGAGAAATATTACTACGAAGATTAGGACGATCGTGAGATATAAAATGTACAGCGTGTACGCGCGTAGTGAAAGGAGAACAAGGAGTAAACGACGTAAGCGCGGAACGAAGGAGCAAGGAAAGAGGTTAGAATCGTTCACTGCGGTGCTCGTGAATGCATGGCACTTACCTCGTGTGCTCGTGGATGCTGATGGTTGCAGTGTCGGTGCTCGAACATCCCACTGGCAGGACCCAACACAGCGCACATCGCGAAGAGAACGGCAAGCGGCGACACGCCGGTGCCGCGGCGCATCTTCAACCGCACTCGGGCCGCCATCACGGACAACACGCTCGATCGCAAAGCATGACACATACTGAGCGCGCCCGCCGGCGCCGCGCATTTATATGGTCGGTGCCGGCGCGGCGGCAAGCAGCGCCGCGCGACTCACGTTCGATACCCGGAGCGCGGCGACGGCGGCAGCGGTGGTGGCGATGGTGGTGGTGCTGATGGTGGTGGTAGTGGAGGCGGCACTCCGATGACGGTGGTGGCGGCAGCAGCGACAACGACGACGACGCTGTCGCTGGGATAAACCCCTCGTCGTAAAGAACCTGCGAAGAAATCGAAGAGTTTGTTGTTGCTGAGGTAAGCTTAAGGTACAATTTAATGCTGACGCTCGACGTTCATTTATAACAGTAAAATAGGTCTTTTTCTTCTTGATTCTTAGATTGAATTCCGTCTATAAAATAAGTGAAAGCTGATGAATATCAAGTTTGTTAAGTTTGATCACGTGTTTTAATGCTAAAAATGAGTATCGAGCGTCAACATCAGAAAATACTTTTAAAGAACTCTGCACACTTCTTTGAACAGAAGAAAAAACCGTCTTCCGTCTTCTGAAAAAAATCGTCTGTCAAATTGGCTTCTGTTAAATTTTTTATACGTGATTGTTTTTATACTAATTAAAAGTCTTAATGACCTCAGAAAATATATCATCACTTTTATGATTATTATATCAATATTATATTATATTATATCAATCATAACTTTTATGATTATTAATTAATATTATATAATAGGAATTTAATAATTAATATCTATAATAATAATTATTATTATAGTTATTATAATATGGATTATTAAAAACTATTAATTTATCTTTTTTAGACTAAGCTCCTTTAGGTTTTGCTTTGTTAAGAAAGTTGTAGAAAAGAAAGAAGTTTGTAAAAAATATTTTAAAAATACGAAAAATAAAATTTCTATAAAATATGCGATTTTGAACAATTTAATGCTTCGTAATTATAAAAATTGAGTTTTTCTGAGATCACGCATTGAGATTTGATCAGAATCATAAAAACAACCACAAATTAAAAATTTAATCAATTTGGCAGAAGCCGATTTCTTCATAAGTATGAGGGGATTAATGCAACAGTGCTTTTATTAGCTCTTTAATAATGAATGGTTAGACTAATGAGGGAGTGAAAGAAAAGAGATTCGACATAGAGAGAGAGAAAGAGAGAGAGAGAGAGAGAGAGAGAGAGAGACATTGCCTTTCACACTTCTGTTGAAGTAAATACTGTAAAAGGTCAAAGCAAAAAGATGTTAATGTGTTTGTTTAAAATTGAATTATTTAAATAATAAAAATAAATAGTATCACATATTTGTATTTTATAATATGTACTTATATGTAATCTTATAATATTTGCGTGTATACGAGATGTAATACGTATATAATAACGTATCATCATTAGAAGAGGAATACAAAGCAAAAAATTATTCGTGTATGAAATGTAGAATATGCTTTAAGTATATTAATTTTTATTTTAAAACAAAATACTATCATTTGGTATTCACATGGAACTTGCTCCATTTTTATTCAAATGATTTGTTTATCGAGGATTTAAGTTTTTATGACGAAGAAAATACTGGCAAATAAATCATAATATCAAAATTGTCATATTTTTATTATTTCATATAAAAAATGTCATATTTTCATCATTTCATCATTTCATCAATATAACAAAAACATTTTTCGTAATTATTCATTCATTTAGAACTTGTAATGATTAGAAAATTTAAATCATAATTATTCTTTTCAATAACGAGATTCTGTATATATAGCTACAGAATTTTTATAAAAAATATTGAGCATATCTCAATAAATAATTAAATAAGATAACTTTAGAATTATATATATATATATATATATATATATATTAAGCTTTAGAATGAACATTTTTCTATTATAAAATGTCTATTCGAATCAAATTTCATGTAGCAACTCGATGCTCCACGTTTACATTTTTCACAAAAATTATTAAAATATTCCTCAATATAATTGTCAATAGAAAGAAAAGAAGTCTGTTAATAACAATCAATGCCAAAAATTAAATAAAAGTACATTTTAAGATTGAACTAATGTTTTTTTATCTAATCTTGTTATTTATGACTGGTATTTATCGGTTCTTATATTTGAGAATGTCTTAAGTATAACTAGAAGATGTCATAAGTCTTTTGAAATAAAAACAGATATATTATGAATTCTTATAACATAATACTTTAATATAAAATAGTTAATATGAAATAACATATTACGATATTTTAAAAAATCATTCAATAAAGAAAATTTGCAGATACCGCATTAAATATTTTGAAATAATAATTATATATAAGATAATTTATATTTTATACAGTTCAAAATAATATTAGCATGATATTAATTTATTTTCTTCTCTATCTATGATCAACAATTAAAATGAAGTAATAATAATCATTGATTCTAATTAATAAATTTCATCCTTTGATGTAACTTGGTTTTTACTATATTATCGTTGTTTGTAATATTTATCTTGATGCAATAAGAAATTTGATCCTTATTATTTCTATGATTGGAAAGAAGTTAAGAAATTTTTTTTATATTCGTATCAATCATTTGAAACTTACGTTTAGTACAAGAAAAATGGGAGTTTTTTTAAATCTAATATTTAGTATTTATGTCAGAATGATTTACACTGAATACATTTAAATAAATATTATGATATGCCGAATGATACAACACAAAATAAAAGAAATAAAATAAATAAATTGATAATTCAAGAAATTTTTACAGCAAAAACTTGAAAATTTAATAAAAATTAATAAATTCCATTTTAAAATCCACTGTAATGATCTCTGACAGATTTAGTACATTAATTATTTCGAAAGAAATTTGAATGTTTTTTTTATATATGCAATTAAAGACTGCATTAAAATTACATCAAAGAAGTCAAAATGATATTATTAGTGACAATATATCCTCTGCAAATGACAAGAATGACGAAGCCTCGAGTCAAGAATCAATTCCGAGATCTCGGACTGTATACACACAATAAAATTTATCTTTTTACGCCTAAATATTCATCTTTAACCGCAGAAGAGTTTTTATAAATAAATAATCAATCATAATAATATTCTTTCATCGATAACTTTATTATGATTAATGAAATATCGAAATGGATTTAAATGAAAACCGAAAAATTATTTAAACTATTCAATCGAACTACTTAATCTTGCGCCTTATTTCAAAAGGAACAATTGTTTTATATATATATATATATAAGTATATATTAAAATGTATATACTAATATAATTATCCTCTCGAGTTCTTCCAAGGTTTCACAGATTGGCAAAATTTCAACAGTTTCATCAATAAAATTTATATGTGTAAAGCAAAAAATTTTTGCAGACGTAAAATATACGCAAAATCATAAATATCTTATAAGCAAATATTATATATAGTTAAAGAAACCTATTAAACTTGATATGTAAAATACAATAATTTTCTTATATAGCAATAATAGGATTATTACGGTCTTATCTATCAAGCTTGACGTACAATAATTTTCTTGTATGATAATAATAGAATTATTACGTCTCTGATTGTCGCAATGTTTTTACAAGACAAAGCCAATAAGCAAACAGAGATGTTACATCAAGATCATTGAGGCAATACCTGATGTACGATTGTAATTTTTACCTCGTTGAAAAAGTAAACACCGAACGCGCGCAAATTCAAACAGAGTACATCAAACAATAAAGCTATATTATTGACAAGAGCTAGATACTGTATTTACTTAAAAGCCAATAATACGTCAGTTATATTCTGGATTATATCGAGAATGAAGAGATAAATGAGAACTATTTTAATAGTATCCATACAAAAAAAAATAAAAACTTTGTTAACAAAGCTTTAGTTACTGAATTCTAAGGGAATTTTGCGAAGGATTTACGAAATGAAACAAGAATCTTAATTTATTCGATATTATTTCACGGTCCATATATAATGTATTCCAATATAATACATATTTATATTCGATTAGATCTATTTCATTTTCACTCAATTATTAACAAACCATTATGAAACATTATGTATAATTAATACAGCAAATTATACAAATAATTATTATTCGTACTTAAACATAATATAATATTTATGATTATGATTTCGCGCGCACGTAATTGCAAGTATTAATTTTTACAGATTTCAGCGTACCATTTTTTGCTAGCATCGCAACTTAAATTTACACAATGAGGACACCGTATTAAAAATTTAGGATTTACAGATTGTTTTGATCTAAGACGAGACACAACAATATCCGTCAAAGCGTCGATAAAAATAGGATGATCATTAGGCGCAGCAGCTCTTCGTATCGTCTCAATACCAAGCTAGAAAAATTAAATATAAAATATTCTTTGATTATCGTATTAAACAATAGATAGACTGCAGTATTTCTTACTTCTTCGGCAAGTTCTCGGCAATATTCTATATCCAATTCGTGAAGAGTTTCAATATGCTCATTTACAAATGCAATTGGTACCAGAATAAAATTTTTCTTGCCCTGTTTAACGTAACCCTTTAACGCTTCATCGGTAAAAGGTCCTAGCCATGATGTAGGTCCAACCTAAATATATATACTCCGTAATGCATATACTAAACGCAAAATATTCTCTAAGCTATCTAAAGTTCTAAATTTTAAGCAGCACATACATACAGCACATATTTATGTATATACCTTTGATTGCCATACCAAGCTGTATGGATTACAGTAATTTAATTCCTGCATTACTAATGCAACTGTGGCTCCAACTTCTGCAGGATAAGAATCCCCTCTGTTTACAACCTAAAGTAATTACAGAAAAAAATAAATCAGACTAATTTCTTAAGTGATAACATAAAACGCATTAATTCAAGATAACAACCTGTAATGGTAAAGAATGAGCTGAAAATAAAATTATCACATCGTCTCTTTTTTCGCTAGAAAATTGTGCAAGTTCCTCTTTAATTCTTTCGACAAATGTTTTTACAAGAAGTGGGTGCGTAGCCCATCTATCGATTATGCTCCATTTCATGCCATTTGGTGACTCTCTATAAAAATTTTGATTTGTTCGTGTATATGCATTTTAACGTTCTATTTTCTATTTATTCTTATTTAATGTATTGTATCTTATATTGAAACAACAAGTAATAATTTAATTTATATATAATATAAATATTGTCTGTGTGTACAGCAAACATACATATACGATATGAAATAATATTTGCCGCATCTCCAATTTAGTAAATCTGCTTATAATAAATATGTGAAAAATAGATAAGATCAAATATAAATGAATGAAGAGAGTCATAATTAATTAATCTTTCTTCTTTCTATTTCTATAATTAATAATTGTCTTATGTAAGCTAAAAGTAGATTAAAAATATAATAATCACCTAGTTTTGTAATAATTGTATATAGCATTAAAACTGGAACCTGAAGTTGAACAACTATATTGAGGATATTGAGAAAAAAGTACAGTATGTTGTACTCCATCGCTGAAAAAAAAGCAACTCATTCAAATTACCTTCATCTTTCTACAATCATTTACATGTTTAGATTATATTACACCTAAGAAAATATGATAACCGTACTTGTGTATCCTCTCAAGGGTATCTTCTGTGAGAGGATCTGCATATCGAAAGGCAACATAATACTTATGAGGTGCAGTTTCAGGCGAAATTTTATCCAGTTTTTTGCATAAAAGTTCGCCCTGTTTATTCGTCCATTGTAGTATTGGCGATCCGCCACCAATCTCAGAATACTTTTTCTGTACTTCTGGAGTACGACGTTTGGCTATCCAAGGACCTAATTTACTGCAACATATTTCTATAAAAGATATCTCTCCCACATAATACTCTCTTTCGTACTATGTATATAAGTATACTATGTATATAAGTTCTATAAAATTCAGATTAAAACCTTTGAACTGGAAGTTGAATCATATCACGATCAGTCATTATTCTTAATAAATACTCATGGACTTGATCGGTATTGGTAGGGCCACCCATATTTAACATTAATATACCAGTTTTTGGTTTTATATTGTCTTTGTCTACTGGATTTGCAGCAACAGAAGCGTAGCACCTTGCTGCAGCAAAAGGTTTCGTGCATTGTCGCCCTATACAAAATTATATTATAATTACTTATTGATATTTCTTCTAATCACTGTACATAGAAAAATTTCGAAGATAAATTAAAATTAGAAATATGAAGCTAAATGTAAAGCCACTTAACAGATTAGAAAAACTGCACAAATCATAACGTATTGTTAGAGTAATATCTTTACGAAATATAATAGATTTCATAAATTTAAAATTTACTATGTTAAAAAAAGCTCATAAATAAAAGTAATTAATATTAAATAAAAAAGTGTGAAAGAAGGGCTGTAGGAGTCAGCGCAGTTAACAA
>Ga0157364_1001527_pt1 | contig 19875 bp, 10 predicted proteins | sample AttsexASBM2_FD_111476 | JGI IMG/M metagenome (GOLD analysis project Ga0157364, IMG submission 111476) | Fungus gardens microbial communities from leaf cutter ant in Ribeirão Preto, State of São Paulo, Brazil - Atta sexdens ASBM2 | ecosystem: Host-associated > Fungi > Mycelium > Unclassified ...
ACCGCATTTATTGAACCTTATTATATTTGGAAAGAGTATAAATTAATGTGATATATATGTCTTACTACAAATGAATTTATTCATCTGCAACTTTATGGAAATATACATTATATACACCGCAGAAGGCATTAAACATTAAACGCTTCTTTTGTCATATACATTGTAAGTATCGTAAAAGAAATCGCTGCAATTTCAAAGACAAGAAAGAATCTTCCTAGAAATCTGCAACGTTTTCACAGAGAGACTCTCCATGAATTTATCTAACTAAAGACTCGGAGAAAAGATTCCTTAATCCATCTAACTATATTTAATATAAATAGATATATGAACCTAAACTTTTACATTTGGCTATATCAGTCATGAGCATGTTGACACGTTGGCGAATGCATAAGTCATGGATACGCTACTTTATACTTAATTATATATACATTATAATAAATCTAAAAAGAAAGTCTAGTTTACTTCAAGATACAAGAATTATTATTATAACTCTCTCTATATATATATTTTATATATATTTTATATATATATATATATATATATATATATATATATATATGTATATTCTACTATATTTAAATAATTCTTCTTTAAGTTAATAGTAAACAGTCTATATAAAGAATTCTTACAAACTATATCAATTTTTTACAATCAAACTATTATTATTTATTTAAAGCCAAACTTGCATTTTTTTCAAACGAATGTTGAACAATTGAAAAAGATAAGCAATCAGTGAAAACTTACATTTCTCGTAAAAGCAATGCTTAACAGACCTTTTACTTAAATTGGATTTCTATATTTATATGTTTGTTAATGTATTATTCAATCATTAAATTTTTTGAACGTTTGAAGTGAAATTTCTTAATTTAAGGTCCAGTACTTAGGATTCACTCTTATATAATTTCTAGATGGATATTTCTCTATAAGACTCTAAGTTTATACAATAAAAGTGCAAATTTTCTTTAATGGCAAGTATTTCTAAATAATGATGATAACACAATATAGTTTAATCGATTTTTTTTATTTTGAAATAAATCTTTTCGCTTTCTGGTCAAGTGAAATTTGTCATCAATGCCTACAGTTTACGTACGTGTCTTTTTTATCATTTACGATGCGAACATAACGATGGCAGGCTCGGACGAAAAGTGTAGGTATGCGTTGGTCTGTAGAGAGAGAAAAAAAAGAAAATATTTTATAATAAGAATTTAAAATTATCGAGATTCAAAATGGATTAATTAAAAGACACACACACACACACGCGCGCGCGCGCGCGCGCGCGCGCGCACACGTACACGCACACGATACGCACATATTTAAAATTTATTAAAATATGAATTTTTGCGATTTCAGAATTTATTTTCCATTTTTCTTTTAATTAAATTATTAGATCATTAATTATCAATTAATGATCTAATACTACTGCTGAATCATAAATAATTTAAATGCATTTTGGTCAGATGTGCAATTAACGAAAAATAATTTAAAAATCTCTATTTATCATTCAAACTGGTATCAATAATTTATGAATTTCAATTTCAACACACATTACATTATTAATTCACTTTTCAAGTGTTACTATACTCGTTGTTTAGTCTCACGCAAAAATATGCCAAGGCTCAATCTAAGACTCAAACGGAAGTTAGTATTGTTAGACCACACACTCACATGCCTTCTCATCGAAATCGTGGTCTACGCAGGACGATTGTTGGATGTATAGAGCCGGTTTTAGCGGCCGGCCATCCTGGTCCTCTATCTGAACCACCAAACCGTGATTGTTACCGTTGCCATGTGGATTTCGCGGACTCGGTCGCCAGAATCTCAGGCCTTGTCTGACATCTAGCGCCAAATGAGCGCCTTCGGCATTCAGAGGCGTCACGACAGAGTCCATCAGTCGTTTTTTTGCTACAGAAATAGCAATTCTCTAAATTCTTTAAATATTCATAAGTAAATTTAGCAATTTATTAAATCATTGGCGTAGCCAAAGAGGGCAAGGGGTTATGCCCCCAATTTTGTTCTTAAAAAAGAACAAAATTAAAAGCGCTTAAACAGACTGTACTTGATATTCACAAGAAATTAATTTTGAAAAAGGAAAAAGAATTGAAGGTGAAAATTATAGAAAGATTTTTTAAAAATTCAAGACAAGTAATATTATAAATTTAAGTTTTTCTAGTTTGAAGAACCAGTTGCAGAACCACAATTTTAAGAGAGAATAAAATAAATTATAGTAAATTAAATATGTATGATTATTATTTACCTTGTAATTAATTAAAAATAATAATATAAAACAAAACAAATTCAATAGTCCACACTAACTCGATTATCCTCCCTTTCCCTACGTTCAAAGGTCTTAATTCTAATTTGTCCCTTTAAATAAAATATCTTAGCTACACCCATTTATTATCAAATGCCCATTATAAACGATTAAATACTCACATCGATGCTTCTTCAGCGATTTGGTATAATAATAAATGGACACTCTGATTTTCTTCTCGTCATCTTCTTCCTCATCGAAGGGGTTCGAAAGCCGATAGTCAGAAGTCGTGACGTTTTTCTGCGGAAATACGTGAAGTCGCAATCTCGCAGCGACAACGTAATCGTCAGAAGTAAGATTTAATTGAAAGTGCATGTTCATCAAAAACGGATCCATCCATGCCTCAGAATCCGTGTTTCGAGGTATGTGACCTACATAATGAATCGAGTATTTGATCTAATAAGTAACATCCTTAATATGTTACCATGATTGCATTCGGAGGGAGCGCTATCTGCGTTATTGAGTCATTCCATCGTCATCGTTCATTAGACATGAAATAAGAATAGAATAATATGGTAGCGCTAATAGCCTGCTTCCCGCGCGAATGCAGCTTCTTTTTTTTAAACGTCAGAAAAAAATGAATTATTAAATTACTTACAAACAGGCGAAAACATAGCAAGTCTCTCGCGTTGAACCTGATTGGTATTGGTGCTAAGGTTGAATCTCCCAGTTATCGCAAGAATTCTCGATTTAATATCTTCGATCGCCTTTTTCTGGCTCTGGCTGCACAGACAGATCAAAGTTTATTAGGTTGCACGGAATACTTAAATAAAAGGTGACATATCACGCCAAGCTTTTAAATCTTTAATGATACGAAGCACATTTTAAAACAATTTTAAAACTTCCAAACGTTAATAAAAAATCATCTTTATTATATCAATCTTACATAAAAAATTTTTTTCAAAAAGATAAGAATAATGTAAGATTATTTTAAAAAGATAATAAAATGCGAGAACCTGAGGCAAAATATTTAGAAGTTTCAGAAGGTCGTTTATATAATTGATGCTTTACAAAGAGATTACTTTACAGAGAAGAGGAAGAAGAAGAAGAAGAAGAAGAAGAAAAAGAAGAAAAAGAAGAAAAAAAAGGAAAAAAAGAAGAAGGTTGTTCTTTCTCTCTGTAAAACAATAAAATTTAAAGTAAGTGGTAAGCTTTTTTAAGAGAGACAGAATAATTTACTCAACCTTAAAAAAAACCTAAGACTCTAGAAATATTTAAATAAACGTTGCAGAGAAATTTAAAAATGCCCTAAAATTTTTAACTATTAAAATGTTTTTGGACACATTTAATTGGCGTTTTCGAAAAATTTTTTGTATTTGTATTTTAGAAGATTTGGATTTCGCAGTCTAGAAAAGATCATTTCGCTCTATGAATCTAGTGCGGCGGCGTGTCTATCAGCTTGAGAATTTTCACCTCCAGGTTCCCGGCGAACTCTTCCGGGTGCCGACACGGGCCAATGGACGATGGTCAGTGACCTACAGAGGCACGGTACGGCTCGGAGGCATTTATTACACGTTGCAGACAGCGGCTAGACAGTCGGCGGATACACCGGCACCCCAATCACCTCGACTTTCCGTCTGGTCTCTCGGCGGAACCTTAATTTCTTAAGGCCGCGTCTCGAATCTTAAGTTCATTCCCAGGACGTCTCGACCAGACTCATTTGCATCGCACGGCCTACAGAAACTTTTTCTTCAGCATTGGACATCAGTTGTTCGCGTTCGCGTGACTTGAATTTCACTCTTTTTCCCGATGCGACGTAGCACAATGTGACCCATTGCATCCACCTCTATTCGGTGCTATTGTAATTTTTAGATTCCACGTTTACAACATATAAAATTACAGTCCCATAATTTTCATCGGTACCGAGACAAGAACTTGTTTATTTGCGCGCCACGGCCTCCGAGACTTTCATCACAAGCAGACGGTTGTCGACAGTTTCGAAAGACGACGGCGACGTCGAACGATCGACCAAGACACCGCAGGTTGCATAATAAATTTTTAAGTCATTAAGTAACGACTGGTGGAATAGAAAAGAAGAACAATGGTGTGAAAGGAGAAAGGATGGGCGTCATTTCTCTACACGATCAAAAAGGACTATGTTCAAAATACCCATTCGAGAGGTGTGCATCTTCCACATCAATGACCTCATTGGTTTTTTTTTTAATAGAAAAGATGTACTTTCCTGAATAACGTAAAAGAGAAGAAAGGAGAAAAAACGCAGTAAGAAAGAGTTAGCAGGAAACAATAAAAAAAAGTAAAATAAAATAAACAAAGTGAATCTGATAAATAAATTCGAACAATAAAAGAGAAATAGAGAAAACACAAATGCAAAAATTTTTTTCGTAGTCCATAAATTCCACAAATCTTTTTCAACTTCCTCCATTTCTTCGAAAGGAAAAGATAAATGAGCTGTCATGAGGATTCGCTGTATTTTTTGAAGAACCCAAAAATGACAATTAAAAAGGCAAAATACATATTCATTTTTCATCTTAATCATTTAATCTTATCGAGTCGCCTAGAAAATAGATCCTGTTTTCTTGTGAGACAGCGGAGAAGTTACGGCGCTCTTCTCCGAAATCTCGGCTGCGGCCGAGCCTTCGCGTTCGATTCTAGGCATGCTCGTTAATCTAGCTGCGGCCAAGTCACGCGTTTCGCGCCGGCTCGTTGCGTACATGCCACGTCTGTCCGCCGTCTGGGAAAGGGAAGGACCTGGAGAGTCTGGAGGCCGTTGCATCATGAGAATCGGCGCGACGGTGCCGCGTGGTGGATCCTCCTTGCTCGTCTCGTGAGCCGGGTGTCGCGATAATGAAATTCACTGGAGCACAGTCGGGAATCGCCGTGTCGGCCATTAACGTTGGAGATTAGATAGGGAAAATAGGGAGAAAGAAAGAAAGAGAAAAAGAAAGGAAGAGGGGAGGGGGAGAGAGAGAGAGAGAGAGAGAGAGCCGTCAGGGTACATCGGTGAAAATTTTAATGCCCTGACCCAGGACATTAGTTGCAGCTTAAGAGAAAAAGGGGGAAAAAAATAAAAGGGCTAAAGAGAGAGAAAAAAAAGAAACGATGTGGAAAAATAGCAAAGAACGGTTCCTCGAGGCACGATAGGTCGACGATGCGTAACCGGCGCGGCGGCCTGATTGGGCCGTCCGTAAAAATGCACATTGCACCGTCTGGCGGTGCGACGGCGGCGGCGGAATGCAGGGCGAGAGGTAGAGCGGAGAGAACGGAGAGGACCGAGGGGATCACCGGCGAAAACTTCCTCCTCTCTCTCCGTCGCGCGCACCGTCGCTTCGTCTCCGTCGACATAGGAAGAGAGACGCATAGACAAGGTCAACGCATTAAATTGAAATGTGTTACGTAACCTCGTAAGAGAGTTCTAACTGCAGCCCGACTAGACACCCGGCGATTACGGGGGTGCTCAACTCGACGTCTCAGTGTCTCGAGCTTGAATTGTACGAGCGACATTCGTCGCTCTCTCGCTTGTGTGCGCTTCTCGTATTGTGTCCCGCCGCGAAAAACGTTCCATCTAGACGAGAATATCCTTTCCCCTCCCTATATCTCTATTACTCATTTGAGCCAAATATTCGATATTTTTCTCATTGAATTTAAAAAAAAAATTAATACTCACAAAACAATTAAAATTTTTTTAATTGTTCTTTTAAAAAACGAAGGCAAGAATAAAGGTCGAAGATAGGTTTCCTTAAGAAGATGAAGTTGTGGGATAAATCGAAGTGAAGTGGATGAACTCGAAATGAAGACGCTGTGTGAAAGCTTCGAGGATAATAGCCGGCGGATCCTCGATGCAACAACCGCGCGAACGATCGTGCGAGCGATGCACGAATGCATCGGCAACAGCACGCGCTCTCGGAGGACTCTCGAGACGGGCTACGCCAGTGCCGGCACGAATGCATTTACGCGTCTAGACTTAATAAAATAAAAGAAACGCCCGCGCACACCCGCACGAGTGGGGCTGCGAGCAGTCGTGGGGAAACGGGAGAGGGCGATTTAAAAACACAGCTAGAGACCGCAGCGGAATTTCCACCGCGTATCCTTCCTGGCTGAGAACACTATCCTAAACCTGTCCCTCGCGCAAACTTTATTGCGCCTTCGGATGTTATCTCTTTATGAGAAACAATCTTATTTCACCCGTGAGTAAACCGTAATATATTATGTTTGATTGGCGTATTAATCATCGCCATATTCAATCACTGTGTTCAACCAGTTTCAACTTTACGATGCTGTAATAGGTACTCTCAGGTATTATTAAATTTATTCGAACATTAAAATTAAGATGAATTTTTCTTGATATTTTGTGCATGATTGATGTAATAAAATAAAGTTAGAATCGAGATCAAGAATTATTATTGCTTAGCATGCTGGGATCATAAACGCGCAATTTTCCTGCTCCATTTGTAAGTTTTTCTTTGCTGTCTTCGATGCGATACTTTTATCGGTTTATCGAGATATTTTTACGTGACGAGGGCAACGTTTCGCTGAGAACGCCGATGCCGACCGTCGTCGACCGATTTGTCGGTCGGCGGATTTGTCTGTTACGCATTAAATCTTCTAATTTCCAAGATGCTTGCGCATGCTAAAATCTTTCCAAGATATACGCGCAAATAAATAAATCATAAAAAAAAAAACGATTAAGCGATATCTTTCAACAACGAGTTTACGTCAAATTGTGCAAAATTTGTTTATTGCACATTTTACGTCACATTCTCGTTCCAGATTAGAAGATTTCAATAGCAAAAGAAGAGAAACATCATAATATATTTACTACGATGTAAAAATGAGCGTGGCGCGTGTAACAAAGAATTAAAAATTATAGAAATTGTTTTTCACAGCTCTTATAAATAACATCTAATACAATCTTTCTTTAAAGATCCATGAAACTGTTGGAATACACAGGAAAAATATCATAGATAAATAGTGAAAGAAAGAAAATTGTATAGATTTGAAATGTGTTTATCAAAGTATCATATATTGCTGGTAAAATATAAATTCGCGAAAAAAAAGAGAAAGAAAGAGAGGGAAAGAAAGAGAATATATTAAGAAAATTTAAAGTAAAGTTAATAAAAAACTCTTTAATAAAAATAATAAAAAGAAAATAAATTAATTTAAAAGAATGAAAGCAAAAGACTTAAATATAACATAATATAAATATATAAACATTAATTAAAATCAACAGAGAAAGAAAGAGAGAGAGAGAGAGAGAGAGAGAGAGAGAGCAAAATGTATCTCGAATCATGCGATTGCAATTCCACATTAATTTCGCTATAAAAAATATTCACAATATAAACACATTTCATGCACAACATGAGAACAGAAATAAAGTGTTAGCTAAGCGATTGTTAAAAAATACGCTTGAAAATAAACTGATCAAGAAAAGTACACGCGGCACACCTTACCGAAATGCTTTACTGCAGTAATAAAGGCCTCTAAGAGAGGCTTACCTGTTTGAAGTTACATTTTCTCTAAAAAATATAAGAAGCATATTTTGTAATACTAGATATATGCGTATGCTAAGCAGAGTACGTGATAAACAACATTATAAATTTGTGATGCAATTAGGATTCAGTACGAGGAAAAGTGAAATAGATTTTAAATAAAATGAGATCAGGATTATTTTTCTGAGATGATCATCATAGATAGTAATATTAAGATACTTTCATCTTTCCTCATACTAAAAAGTGCTCTCTTTGAACTCTATTTCAACTTACTCCCGATTTGTACGCGATAGTTGTTGATTGGCAGTCAAATTGGTCTGCGATACGTTCTCAATGGAGATATTGGCATTGGCTATGAAAAGCTTTACTGGATCCAGAGTATCATTCTGATATTCCAGAGTATCAGTTTCGTTTCCCTCTTGAGAGGAACCTAGATTTTGCTCCTCGTAGTCGGAAGTCCCGTTCTCATCGGTATTGTCATAACCCAGCGAGTCCGCGAAAGCCGGTATCACTCTATAAACGTCGTCTCCAACCCATTCTAGCCCCTCGTACTCGCTGATTTTTCTGCTGGTCACATTGTTCGCGTCTTTGACAGACAATTTATCGTCGTTCGCTGAACTGGCGGAGTCATCTGTCACGTTCGAAGTCGCATTAGACGTAACATTCGTAATAGTGTTCGTGATAATAGACTCCGGAAACTCTGTTGTGTTGAAGGAAGGTTGATTCTTCGGGTAATCTGGCCTGACGCCTTTAGAATTCCGCAGCTGGTATACTATGGGAAATGGAGTGTGCCCAGTAGCCGCAGAAGAGGCAGACGAAGAAGAAGTAGACAATGACGAAGCGTGAAAGGAGTTTGCAACATTCCTTGCAGTCGTGTGCCTCAAGGTCAAAGGAATGCGATGTTTCAGACCCTTCGACAAAACCAGGGCGTCTCCGTCTATAAATTTCGATTTTTCATCGGATCCGGAGCTGGAATCGAACTCGGAATCGTCGTAGGGGATCTTGAAAATCACGTGAGGCTCCATGACTCGGTCGAAGTTCTGATGAATGTTCTGCGACGGGTTCCGCTCCTCGGAGCTCCTCGATTCGTCTTCATAATCAAAACTCGCAGGTTCCGACCACGAGTGCTGCTGCTCGAGTTTGGAAGCCAAGTTTTCGTAATCGATTACTGCCTGACGATTATAAGCATCAAAGTCGAAGTCTTTGTCATAAGAAGTTTTCCCTTTATATCGGTTTCTCTTCCTTTCATTCCTCGATACGTCCACGTCAGGATCGTTACGAGAAGATGGCTCAAGCTCCATAGAATTATAATTCCAATGCTTTGCCTTGTCTCTGTATAGATTCTCATCGTAATACTTTTTTCCATCAGGTTCTTCTATTTTTCTCAATTCATCCCTTCGCTTATCGAGTTCCCGCTCGCGAATCGCCAGCACTTCTTCCGGCGTGTAATTCAAGCTCTTCAACAGCAGCATTTCTGCTGCGCCGAGATCACCTGTGATTATCTTCAGGAGTGCCTTCTCCAACATTTTCTCTAATCTTCGCGGACTGAAGGGAATTCCTTTGCTATCTAAGACCTCTGAGTATTTTTCATTTTTTTTCAGTGATTCCGATTGTGCAACATCTGCAGTTTCTTCATTTTCAAAATTGGATTTTTGTTCGACAAAATTTATATGACTATTTTCTTTTCTATGTTCTGGATAATACTCATGGTGATGATGATGATGATGATGACGATGAGACCACGCATTGGTCGTAATGGCTATCAATAAGAAAAGTACGAAGAATTTGCCCATTTTGTCGTAAGTGAAAAATTTACCGTAAAATTTAATGCACTAAAATAATGTTCAACCGCAGCAACGATTAAAGCACTCGTGTTCCAAAAATTGAATAGTCTTGTGAGAAATAAAATAGCTTGAAGCGCGCTCTCCAAGAATAATTTTAAACCTGGGTGGATGATTCACTGAAAAAAGTGTCAAGCCTCGAAAATTTCGTAAGTTGTGCTTGACAGCTGCAGTCTACAAATAATCTTCAATTACCAGGAGAAAGTAACCGATTTTGCGTTTAAGAGAATTTTTCGTCGAACTTCTCGCTATTAAATCCCCAAAGTCCATTGACGAATAATCGCGTTATATCAGTCTCTATGTCTGATTTGTATCTCGCTCACCCCGCAGAATCACAGAGGAAGACAACAAAAAGGATAATTAAGGAAGTATCTCACATATCTTCCGGTTCTTCGAAGCTTCGTCGAAACTTCTTGAGGACTTGAAGATGTCACCGTTGCGGGTGGTTTCTAGTGCTCCACCGTGCTATTCTGTCACTTAGCTGCCCGACGCTTCTTCAAATGAGGGAACTCCGCAAGCACGTTCAACACATGAAGAAGAAGAAGATGACACCGTTTCGTACGGAGGCGCGTTAGCAAAATGGATTGTGATTGGCCTGCCGGCAGTCGCGGACTAAGTTCTAATCGCACGAGGAAGGCGCGAGGTGCGTAAGTAGGAAGGATTCGTAGTATGCGTGTGCACGCTCTGAGCAGTAAGTCTCAACTGAGCCGTGCTGGCCAGCTCACAGACATAATTCTGTCTACTCACTAATTCCGAGACAACCACGAAGCCGCGAGAGGAGACGCGCCGGTGTGTTACTACGATGACTCCTTTTTTTCTTCCCTCTCCTCCCCCTTCTATCCCTCTCTTTCTTTCTCCCTCTCGGCCTCTTTCTCTCTCTCCACCACCGTTGCCTCTCTCACGTCGGCTCGACTCTTTCTCCTCCACTCGTTCAAACCCGGGTAACCCCTTTTCCTCGCGCTCCGAAATCCCGCGGAGGACAGCCTTTTCTCTCCTCGCGACGTTTTACCTCTTTCTTCTTCTGTCCCCTTCTTTCCTACCGTTTCCTTTTCTTTTTCGTACACTTTTTATATTCTACCTCCTCGGCGCGAATCTGCCTCCCGTTGATGATTACCAGAGATTTGAATCGAATTGGTCCCTTGACCAAATTTCCGATTGTCCTGATCTTCTTTTCCCCTCCGTCACTTATCTGCGATATCTGTACTACTGATTATTTGAAATTTCGTAAATCGTCTTGTGGATCGTCGATACCTCGATCATGCAAATACTCACGTGGCAAATTCTCACTCAGAAATCTGTATACTGATATATATATATCTATGTATATGTGGCTCTGTGTTGCAGGTGAACATTGTTCAATTTTTTCCTCCTTTCACCGCGACCGCAAATAATGCTGTACGCGCGCGCCGGGCTTTCGCTACCAAAAAATCGATCTCGATCTCCTACCGTGCGATAACTCGATCGAAATGTGGCCTCTTTTTAGTCAGGGCACCGTCGCCCTCGTATATTTCGATTAGCGCGAAGAGAACAGAAAGAGAAAAGAGTTTCTTCTTCTCTTCTGTCTGTGTCTCGTTTCCACGAAGTCTCGGTTGTTCGGCAAGATAGAGTTCCTCTGATTGAACGGCTTCAGGGAACGTTGCGACGAAATGCGAGGGAAGTGACAGAAAAAAAAAAGAGTTAGCAGGTATAGACGGGAGCACACGAGGCTTTATACACGAAAGAAATGTACAAGGAGGCTTGTCGTATTCGGATGGTTGTTTCAGGGGCAACCACGTGCGACTTTATAGGGTGCCTCCCTCTCCGCCGTCTAGACGAATCGAAAGATATAATCTTTGAATCATAATATATCGCTTTTAATAAATGCAGCCTCCGCGTGCGTGCGTGAAAATACGTTGCGTGGCAACGTACGCCGAGTAAAAAAAAAAAGAAAAGAAAAAGAGGCGACGGCCGTGACATATTCAATTGCTTCCACGTGCGGAAATCTCCATGGAAATTCGTAAATTTTTGATCGTCTTTAATTATTACAACTGACTCAAAGTTAACCAGTAATTTAATAAAAAATTAAATTAAGGCATAAGGATCGAGATTTAAATTCAATGAACCCAGATTTATACTGAAAAAAGAAGATACTATTTTGTGTATTTTCAAATCGATGACAGATTTATCTTTAATATATTGAAACAATATTTAAATGAAATGTTATCGTCGATAACCTATTTTTACGAAGAGACCGGATATCCTATTTGGGGGGATCAGTTTGACTTTCCAACATAATTATTTTGATAGTCCTATAAAATTATTTTCAACTCTTTTCTTGCAGCAAAATCATTCTTTCCATGTATAATAATATGAAAAATGTCACGTAATGCAATTTATCTTTAAACAGATTCATCGTAATGAACGTAGAAGAGAAAAAATAAAATGATTGCCATAAACAAATCGATAAATGAGACTGACGTAACTACTTACTCAACTCCCTGTTCAAACCTGGATAGTCAACGTGCGGAGAAGCACGTGTGTCGAAGGAAGTGCATTACGCTGTCTCGGACACACACTGTTCCTTATACCTCACACATAATACGCACTTAAATTACATACGTGTGAGTGCTCGTGTGACTTCTGCAGATTCGAATGTATTTTTCCTAAAATCGTCTATAAACTTCAAAATGCTTCTCTTCGTTTATTCAAATTGTACATGTCGAGCCCATTCGAACAAAATTATTCTCATCGAGGGATGTGATCAATTAATAATCCTATTTTATTTTAATATAATAAGATTTAATAACAAATTTTATTACATTACAAAAATTAACAATATCGTTCCCTCACTTCAAAAGCGATACAATTAAGAAAATATAATTTCCGAATTATTTTATCATAAATAAATTAAAAATTATCCCCATCAAAAGTAAACTAACTCTATTTCACGTTTCGTTCTTAAGATTTTCAAAGAGATCATAATATCTTCTATAAGAGCGATACATTTTGAGTTACATCATTTTTGTTCATTCATAAATAAAAAGGAATTTTTTCACGCAGAAAAAATAGATTGCAGAGACCGTTTAGAATTAATTTTTTGATGAGCAAAGTTTAAAGAAAAAATTTATTTTGAATTTAGTCATTTCGGCTAATTAAAATAAATACGAACTATTAGCAACATGTATTTCTAAGATAGGTCATTTTTTATGAATCATTCAGATTTATTATAGAAATATAACTCAAAAGGGTAGTTTTTCAAGGATTGTAAAACAAAAATGACAAAAATAACATTTAATCATATTTTTATAAAAAAGTATAAAAGTATATTCTTTTTGCTAATATTATTTAATTAATTAATGATTTTTTAAATTCTAAATAATAATTTTCCCCCTTTTCTAAAAATTTAATTTTTTAAATTGTCGCACAATTTTTATGTAAAGAGAACGATATTAAAATTCTGCAGCGTATTAATCAATGAAAATTCAATATTTCACTGATCTCAGTCTTTATTACGTTTTACTAAAACTAGGACTAGAAACCGCGAATCAGCGGTCAAAATAAACCGATGTTAGTGAAACTCAGCTATTTCTGGCTCTAGTCTCAAGAAACAGTGAATCGGGTAAAGCCACCGTTATTTCTCGCTTCTGTTCCTCCTTAAAAAGAGACAAAGGATGAGTTAAGCTAAGGTTAAAGTTACGCGACGTTCGTGAAACCGGCCCTCAGACTCGGAAGACACGTCGGGTACATAAAGTACTCACGTGCGATCACGCGCGGGCGTGCAGATACGCGGGCTTAAACTGCGTACGACATGTCCGTCGGAGGGTTATAGGGTGAGAGCGAAGGAGAGAGGCACGATGCAATTTGATCTCGCGTGTGCGAGAGAGCCGGGCGCGGTGGCGACGGCGATGCAACGGCTGACGTCACCACCGAAATTCTCCGTCGCGGATCGGACATGCGCGCGGACAGACAATCTGGCGTCTAGACGTACCAAAATAAATAATGCGCGGTGCCTCGCCTCGCCAAGTCAAATTGTTGTTTCGCACACTGGTAATATCCGTCGTTTGTCGTCCTTGTCGGTAACGCGTTCCCTCCGCCTAGCCTCCTGTTGGCTCATGGGGGATGGTTACGGAGAAACATTCGAATGAGAGTCCCTCCGTCCGATGCATCACGCAATGCGTCGATCAGCCTGCGGAGCCGCAGGCTGGTTAAGAAAACCTGCTGTATATCGTTACAAGATTATTTTCGACCTGACACTGATTAATTCGAGAATGGCGGAAGAATTCCAATTATTTAAACCGGGTTGTTTGAATGTCGTTTCAAATTCGAGCACGATGCGTCCATCAATACCTATGGGTCCTTACACTTAAAAAAAAAAAAGGAAGATCGAAGACGAATGAACGGTGGATTTTTCGCAATCACGATGGGATTCGATCATAACAACCGGTATAATATGTTCGACAGTGTTTCTTGGAATTATTTTCATAGCCCGAGGGAATGGATAACATGCGAGGAACGTCGAGTGTTTGATGGCGACGTAAACAACATCGTGGAGAGAGAGAACAACAGTGCAGCAACACATCACGGCAGAAAAATCGGCGCGTAAACATTGGGCTCCTGGTCTCTCGGAGTAGTCGGAGAACATGGTCACCTGGCGTTGAGTTGAGTCGCGCGGTGCGTCCGAGATACGCCTTCTCTAATGACAGAGTCTCCTTTCCTCTGGGCCTACTCTTTCTGCTTCTTCAGTCCTTCCCCCGAGACGAGGGACGTTCGAATAAGAATTTAAGACGATCTGCCCACGCGCGCCAAATTATTCCGCCTTATGCCCGTTTCCTCCGATCGGAATTGTAAAAAAAAGATAGAATTCCACCGACGCTGCCCCGGCCGCCGATCGGATCAGCGTGCGGCACGAGGACTCGCGAGAGACGGTTGTGGCGATGGAGGAAGATGCAGAAACACAGAAGAAAAAAGAAATGGAAATCGTGCAATTTGCATGGTCTCTCCGGCCAGCACTCCGGCCCTCAACGTCTTCGGCCTGCGAAAGAACGGAGGCAGACGGCAATCAAGATAAGGTCTCTCTTCTCGGGATCCGTCAGGGAATACTACGTTCTCGGTCCGCCTTCCCGATTCTTCGATCGCTTCGTGGAAACGGGATTTGAATTTCGGAGTGGATTGCGCAATCCGCGCGCTGGCACCCACGCGTGGGCGCGCAACGCAATCGTCTTCGGACCAGACGGTCATTTTAAAACCAATACCTGCCTATCGGGAACACGCAAATCGCCGCGCAGCGCCGCGCTGGCCGAAGAAGAGCTCTCCCTCTCTTTCCCTCTTTATCCCTAGCTCACCATTGCCTCTCGGCTTTGCGATATTTCACGCTTGTTCCGCGGCGCAGACGTACACTTTGAGACCGGAATGCGAGACGCATTTTTATAAACTTTCTAACCTAAGCGTAAACATCCTATGAGCGCGCGCTCTTTTCAAATGGAAAATTTAAAAGTTGTTAGAAAAAATGTTTTGTTCTATCAATTTATATTTTGCTATAACAATAAAAATTTACTTAATATACCGAACTGTAATTTTATTCCTATAGCAAACTATTTTGTTTAGTAATAAATAAATAATTTTGTTATTTACAGAAAGCAGAAAAATATATTTCGTAGAAATTAAAGTTTTTGTCATAATAAGCAAAATATTTTTTATAGCTATTAACAAATATCTCAACTAAACAATTTTATTAAATTTTTTCTTAGTACATATATTTTACACTAAAAAAATCATAAAAGAAAAAATCATAAATCATAAAAGAAATCCTAAATTGAACGACTTAATATATAAATAAATAAATAAATAAATAAATAAATAATATTTATTAATTAATAAATAAATTAATTAATGTTATATAATTAAATTTAAATTTGTTCTTCTTCTACAAAAACTGATAATGTAAATTAATAAAAATGAAATGAACTCGAATGTTTTTTTTCCAAATAAAATTCCCATTTTTCAGTGAAATATGTAACAATAAAAAGAAGAGATGAATATCGGAAGATGTATATAGAAGAATTACAAGATGGAACACGATCTATATAGTTCTGAAGAGTGTCGCGTGCTGTGACAGACGATGACGGATGAATCGGCATTCCAACGAAATGAGAGTAAAGAAGAAACACGAGAACATGAGGAAGGAAGCGTAATGTGCAGTTACGTATGCGTTCCGTCTGGTTAAATCGCATAATGACGAGATGGCTAATCACGAATTATGCCATGTACGCGACAACCGATTCAATTATCGCGTATCGCGATTATGTTTACAATGTTTCAATACTCTTTCGATGTAATATATAAATTGTACAATATCCCATTACTATAATTAGTTAAGAACTAGGAAATAGAAAAATTACATCAATTTATAAATACAAACTAGTACTACACTAATCAAACTAGTACTACACTAAATCAAATAATAACCCAATCCCTTGAGATTAATTTTGTTATTTTTAACTTTCATATTTGAAAGTATATATAATTTAATCTATTTCTGTGATCAATTTTAAAATGAACAATATCCATGTATTAATGCACGCATTTGAGTCAAAATTAATATATTTTTTTTTAATTGAATTGTTTAAATTATTATACTCTATTAAATTATTATTATATTACTTTATTAAATAGGAATAATAATAGCGACTTATAAAAATGATTTTAAAAAATTTTAAATTAAGTACAACTTGGCAATTTTGGCATCATAAATTTAACAATATAAAATAAAATACAGAATATATAAAAGATAAATAAAAAGAATAAATAAAGATGTGTGTACACACATACACATGCATACACACACGCGAATCTGGTGAAGCTTGTAAAAATTCGAAATCGATGTAAAATCATCTGTTCGTAATTCGAGTCTTACAATTGAATTTTACAGGTCTCGAATGGCAGGGACAATGTTGTGTACGCATTTCTGTTCTAATGAAATGATTAAATTCGATGCTCTTGTTTTCGAGCTAAGGGAGGCGATAAGAAATAGCGGAATGTCGATGTTGACAACGTGACCGAATCGTTTCAAGGCGACGTTTGAAACAGGCAAAGATAGCGAGGATCATAGGACAACGAAGGGAGAAGGGCGATGGAATTCTGCGGAATACTTAATTTTCCTGTGCTCTCGTGTGTCCAGTATCAGGCAGATCAGCAGGTATTATTTCCGCGCGTGAGGCAGTGAGTCCGCATTTCCGCGCGTCGGATTCGTCTCGGGGATTCGCAACATTATTCAATGTTTGATACGATAGTCTCTCAAATCATCAACAGCGATTTCAACAATTAATATTACAAAAAACTGTGCTAATTCATCACAAACGTATGAATAGCGTTTTGCAAATTTGACTATTTATGTTGCTTTTGGTACGATGCCAGAAATCTAAAGTTGGCTTGCCTACCTACGTAACGCACGTAGAAAATAGAATAATTTTCGCATAAAGTTATCAAGGCCGCGCAGTAGAAATAAATAAAAGAAGATCTATCATCCATAGTCTGGACTTGTGATAGTCGAATGAAACAGCATAAATATGCCATAGAATGCAATAGATAAGAATATCGTTAATTTTTGTAATCCAACACTGTTAAATTTATAATAACAAATTATATCTAATTTAAGTTATTTTTAATTATTTCTATAAGTCACCACTGCTTCCATTCAAAATATTGTTAATTTAACTAAAACAATGGAATTAAATAATTTAATTCATGAAAATGTATTAAATTTGACTCAAATATAACTTATTATTTACATACTAAATACATACGTTAGTATAGACGTTGTTTACTTCGAAACTAATCACAGAAATAAATTGATTAGTATTTTGGTGACACATGAAAGTTAAAAATAACAAAGTGTTATTTTTAATCTGAGGGATTGGATTACCGTTGTTCCTTCGATATTTAATAGTGAATGAAATTTACTATCAATTTTGATAGAAAATTTTATTATTTCAATCGTTTTCTATGTAACGTTTATGTAAACTAATACTGAAGCCTAATTTCTTTTCTCTCGAAAATCTTTTGTTCACTTCTTCGAGTAACAGCAGACCGTTCGTAAATATCACGAAGTCTAAAACATTCGGCAGACTAAACACATTATTACGTCATGTGACAGTGTCGAAAAGGGAGTCCAAGCAGAATATAATCCACTAGTGAAAGCAGGCCTTACGTCGGCGAGATTTATTTCTGTTTATACCGTACAAAAAATACGCTGATCTAATCACAACATTTACTCGACAATTTATAAAACGTTCCGCTGTCCCTATAATATATGGGATGCATAAATGAAAAACAATTGAGGTGAAGTAGCATATGGTTTTAAAGAAATGATTTCTATAGAACAGCACCTTTTCTACAATTTTACAATAGTTTCGTTCAAGAAATAGATTTAAGTAACTTGATTTTATCAAGCGGAAGGGAGAACGCTTACAGCGAAGAAAAACTCGATCCGTCGTTATCGTTTTAAACAAAAATTCGAACATGATTCTCAGCAAAATAATGTTCTCTCGTCGCGTCGTCTCGAGATAAGCTCATCTTCAGTTTTTTTTTGTTCCTCGCCAGCAGCCAGACAGTTTAGCCTTGAAAGCCTCCGATTACTCGGACTTCCTGCTTCGTAATTTCAGGACAATCTATACCTTTGTAAAGCTTTAACAATAAACATGTAATATTATTAGTATATACGTACTCTTTTAAAATCTATTCATTTCTTCGCGTACTCACTGCAAAATAATCATATCAGTTTTCCATATATTTTTAAATAACAAATGCATGCCATTTTTTAAAAGCAGATATATATTTATGTTAGGTTACAAATTCTTACAGAAATCTAATACTTATTGATCAGTTAAATTATATTAAGTATAATAACTTTAAATAACTACTTACCTGTTGTAGTATCTATTGGCCAACTCAATCATTTTAAGTTAACTCACTTACTAGTTTGTTCATTACTATTTATACTTCAAATGAGTAATTAATTATCTGTTTAATAAATTGATCAATATTAGATTTCTGAAAGAAAATATTTCTGTAGAAAATATCAACCAATTTAATGTAATATAAAACAAATATTTCTTCATATTTCGAGTTTTGAAATTCTACGTGTACATTATTTATATTGATCATATGTATTGATAGAAGATTTACTGTTGATTAATTGACAGATAGATCGATAAAATTTATTATTTGCCTATAGGGGATTACAAAAACTTCCGTTTATGATAAATATATACCTATATAATTGTGTTTTATGCACTGAAAAAAAAATTTGGTAATAACTACTTAGCAATTAATACAATACAATCAAACATTTGATGATAAGAATTTTTATATTTAGACTCATATAATTATTTTTATGACTTCTCTCTTATCTGATATATTCATAAGACGAAATCCAAGTTAAGTTTCTATTGTTAGAAATTTAAAAACTCAAGTCTATAATTAAGAAAATAACACAAAGGATTTCATAATCTAATTATTTATAATTACATATATACAAACTGAAAAAAAGAGTCTGGTAATAGTTAACAAATGTTGAATGAAATAATTCCAATCGATTAATATAGATATATATCAAAAATGATTTTACTTTTCTAAATATTTCTAATATTTCAAAAGTATTAACAGATGATTGATCATATTACTATGTTTGGTAATACTTGATATATATTAAAAAAAAATAATAAAATTATTTTTTGTTATATTAATTGAACATTATTTTGATTAAAATTATTTCATTCAACATTTGTTACCAGACTCTTTTTTTCGCGATTGTATTGTATTAATTGCTAAACATAATAGGTAGCTATAAGTTTGAATTTATCGCGTCATCAAATCACTTTCACATTTGAAATTAATTTCATCTAAAAATCGCACCAAATAAATAAATGTTGAGATATGATTGTGACAATTAATGACATATACGATTATGTTTTAAATTCTTTTGTATAACTTTGTACAATATTTTTAACTATCAATCTTTCTTATTTAAATAAAAAAAGAAAAGATTGAAATAGATAAGGGATTATAAAATACCATGATATCTTGTATAGTTTGCGATATATTCTGGGATGCGTTCCAAAATGTTAACTACAGTAACAAACCTTTATGGACTACGTGACGTGAACTATAAAATTTTGATTACTGCAATACACTGTAGTTACGTTTTGGAATGCATCCCTGGGGGCGACTGTCAAAATTACTTTTTCACAGTCTGCTTAAACGTTATAACATGGCCATTGGTCATTTATGTTTATTGCAT
>Ga0157364_1001528_pt1 | contig 19872 bp, 11 predicted proteins | sample AttsexASBM2_FD_111476 | JGI IMG/M metagenome (GOLD analysis project Ga0157364, IMG submission 111476) | Fungus gardens microbial communities from leaf cutter ant in Ribeirão Preto, State of São Paulo, Brazil - Atta sexdens ASBM2 | ecosystem: Host-associated > Fungi > Mycelium > Unclassified ...
CGAATCAACTTTGGAAATATCGTGTGTGTGTGTGTGTGTGTGTGTGTGTGTGTGTGTGTGTGTGTGTGTGTGTGTGTGTGTGTGCGCGTGCGCGCGTGCGTGTGTGTGTGTGTATTGTATCATGTAAATTTGAAACATAAAATTGAAAAGGACGATTTTACCGATGTATCTAAAAATTTAGTTAAATATAGATCTGAAAATCATTTTGGATCATCAAAATAATTATTAGTAGAATTTAAACATTGATGATAATATTACAAGAAGTTCAATAAAGTTCCAGTAATTAGTTTAAGATTTCAACATAATTATTTTGATATCCAAACAAAATTATTTTTATGTCAACTAATTGTAAGTGCCAATTGCGGTTAAAATTAAATGTTGGAGAATAATATATCTATATATATTTCAATAAATTTATATCTTACATATATGACTGCGCACTGATTACTTTTAGACTTACAACACAATCAAACTGAAAGTATAATCTCTCCAAATTAAATAACTCTCTAAATTCTTTTAAGTAAACTTTACTCCAAAAAAGTTAAAATTCTATTACTCTTGAAAAAAGTGGAAGAATTTTCATCATTGTTTGAAGTGAGATTTACTCAAAAAAATTTAGAGAGTAAATTGTCGATTTGATGTTATTAGCATCTTAAAACCTGTAAGGAATTTATTATGAAAAACATTATCTTTAAAAACATTAGAATTTGTCCCATTTTAAGCAAAGATTTTTAAGGATTTCGCGAACAAACCTGATCAATACAGCTGTAAAATATAACACGATATATATATATTGATCCTTTAAGTACTGAGGTATCGCGATGCGATTTCGCTGACTGTACATTTTTCCGAGGAAAATGCGGGACCAAAAGTCATGCGGAAATGCGAAACTCGTATTGGATGCGTAGCGCGGTGAAGCCCAATGAAGCCACACCATGTGGCGGACGCGGATTGTCTAGAATTACTCGGGCCCCTCTCTCCCTCCCCCTCCCCCTCCTTCTCCTTCCTCTCGCTTGTGTCGAGTCACGGGCCCGCGCCACGAGAGTTAATTGGCTGGAAAACCTGCTATCCGATACCCGGACGCGGCTACCGCCCCGAGATACGTGCCCGCGCGCAATCCATATTTTCGTTTGTCAGCTGCGCGCGAGCGCATTAAGCCTGTTCTACAATGCGTTTTTTGTTTCCAGTTTCTTTTTGCTATTTTTGCTATTTTTTACATCTTGTCTTTTTGCTTCTTATTCGGTTTTTTATTTTAACGAACCTGAGAGTTAACGAACTTCGAAAGAAACAAGAAATACATAGCAAAAAATACAATTGTCGATAAAACGGTTACAAAGAAGCTTTAAAAGTAAAAAGTAAAAAACAAGAAACAGGAAACAAAGAGCACATTGTAGGCTAGACTTAATGGCCCCTGCACACAAACGCAGCAAGTTACAAATCGCATAATAATTCTATGTTCTTAAGTCGACCATGCAAAATTTGTAGAAATGATGTAATATTACCTCCACCGCGCGGCAAAAGTTGAATTGAGTTCAACTTTTGTCGCGCAGTGGAAATTATATATCTATTACTTCCGAGCACGTTGATTGGCTATCGTGCCAACTTCCGCCATGCGGCAACTCGTTGCCGCGTTCTATGTGCGGGAGCCTATTACTCTCTTAAAACATAACTGTACCCGCGGTGCAAAAGGGCGGCATTATAGATCCTTTTGCTCTCTTCTGATATACACGGCCATTCATAATTTTATAGCTGTCACGGCTTTTATATCTTTATATCTACACTGCGCATTCTCTCGGCCGGGTTTCAGGCTCGTTTCTACAAATGCAGATTAATTTTAATCTTAATTTACTTTGTTTTTCTAATTTTAAGAATTAGAAGAGGATAAAAAGTAAATTAAATCGAGATTATAATTAATCTCTACATTAAAATGGACATCAAGCAGCTATGTAACGTTTGCTGGGAGAGCTTGCATAATCAGATCTTTTTTTTTTTTAATTATTTCATGAAAAAGTGCGATTACTTAACTGCTCACGCAATAGAATCGTTGGCGTTGGTGCGTGTAGTACCCTAACCTCTGGGTCAACTACCTATTATATGTAAATACTTGTTTGTCACAAATCGAGCCCCGTGTTTGTTTGTTTAGGCGTCGAACGAGAGGGTGATAGCTAGATTTTGACCTCTGTCTCTTTCTCCTTCTCTTTTTCTCTTTCCTCGTCTCGTTCTGAATTAGGCATCCTTTCGTATCGACTCGAAAGATAGGCATTGTTGCGGGTGGTCCATGGTACATATTGTCAGAGGCTACTAGGTAGTGTGCAACGTTGCCGTTTGCAATGTTGCAAGCGTGGCTTTCCTTCTTTCCTCTCCTCCCCGTAAAACTCTGCCTCTCCTTGTACAATTACCCCTCTCTTTGTATCTTTTCTTTTCTTTCTCTGTATTTTCTCTCTCTCTCTCTCTCTCTCTCTCTCAATTTCGTTTAAGCAGCTGTAACCTCGCTCTAAAAGCCCAAACCGCCATCTTCACCCTCTCCACCCCTTCCCATCCACGTTCCTTCTTCACTGACCTTCTCTGTCTCACTCTCGCTTTTTCTCATTTCCATTGCTTGTCATTCTATAAACCCAAGCGTCAAATTTAAAGGCCCCAACGCATATGCCTCCCCTGCCTCTTCCCTCCCTTCATTCTCACTCTCGGCGATGAGTGCATTCACCGATTTTTCCCGGAAACCGGCTGCATCCGTTCTTATCCCGCGTAATGCCCGCGGAATTCTGGAATACAATCACCCCATAATCGGCGACGATTCGTAGAACATCTCGATGGAGATTTATTGTAATGCGCTCCCTCTATTTCAGAGATATTTGAGCCGGTTCGAAGAAAAAGCTCTGTGATGGAATTATTCGATGATATTATTATACCGATCTGAGCGAAAACGCGACACATGATAGTGTCGAAAATATGTTCACTCGGCGATCAAATTTCTCTGCAATATTTTACCCTCCGGAGCTTAGAATCTATATAACAGTCATTAGATCTGTAAGATCAATTTAATTTATTTTTTATTAATAGATAATTTGTTAATTAATTTTAAGGAAAATGTCATAATTCATAACTTAAAAAGAACGAATACTATAAAATGTTTTAATAAAATTTCTCCATATTTTATAATAATGAAATTTGCAACAAGAGAATTGTTTGACATTTTTGACAAAGATAATTGACTGGATTCAACAGATCCACTATCAGCGCTGGACGGTTAAGAAATATATATTTTCATTTACGCAGTGTATATAATTTTATCGATTTGTTTCATGAAGAGCAAGAAGAACCATTGAGAAATCGTACGTTGAGAAATCTCTCGAGTGAATGTGGAACAGAGTTAATTTGTGCATCGCGAAATTTTTTTGAATCATACATGTAATTACGCAATGACTTCACGAATTTTCGATCTTCTTTCCAGGGAAAGGCTGATGGTCAGAGATCAGCGGTGTGGTTCAGGGCGCGACTGCAAGATCAGCTGAGCCAGTTGGGCTACTTTCTTCAGAGGCATGCCGGAAAAGTGCTCTTCGTGGCCGTCCTCGCACTGGCGATCCTCTGCGTCGCTCTCAAGTCCGCGCAAGTCAACAGCAAGGTCGAGCAGCTGTGGGTGCAAGGTAAGTGATTGTCATGCATACTTTACATTCTTTTATTTCTTTTGTGGATGGCAATTTTTTGTTCTTCTCTCGCCTTTATTGATGAATATGATGTAATATATTTACAGTAAAAATACTATATGTTCCATTGTGAAGATAAAAGTCGTAAATGCAGGAAAAAGAAATATATAGATCTAGAGAAAGATAAAAAAAATCCAAATGAAGAAATATAGGAAGAAATAAAGTATGTGAGTGTTTTATCTTTCGTACACTGAAAAAATTTATTAAATCTTAATGTATAGAATGATAATTACTCTGATGGAGTTCGTGGATATGTAGAGCGAACTAAATTGAGATGGAAAGTCCTCTACCATTTTGGAATTTTCGCAAAAGTTAACAAGATATTAATTACTAAAAGTTGCTGAAAATTGGTCTTTAATGATTTTTTACTAAAAAAATTTTTTATTACCGTATTTTCTCATGTCGATAAATGAGAAAATGCAGTAAAAAATTGATTCAAAATTCTGAAGAAATTCGTAGAGTCTTATGAGAAGAAAATAAACAATTTTCATCTCTTGCAGTTTTTCTGTTGATAGTATTTATTAAATATTTTATTTTACAACCTGTATATTTCTTTAAATAGCACTAATTGAACATTTACTTGCAGTAAATAAATATTTATTTCATAAAAAAATTAAATCAAATATTTAAATCAAATTAATCGTTTTCGTATCAGATAAATATTTATTTAAAACTATTTAAATAAATATTTATTAAAAATTAATTTTCAGTATATATTTTTAAATTTATTGTGTTTTAAAATAAAAATCAATCATAATATTTTCTAAAAAATTATCTAATCAAAAATATTGAAATCCGCTTTATTTACTATATTAAATTGAATCGATTATAAAATTTCTCTAAAACGCGTTGCAAGATGTAACAGCAGAGAGAATTAATCAGTATATATGACAAAATCATCGTAAAAGCATCGATTTAATTATTCCCGAACAGAGTTGATTTTTGACGTAAATTTTTACTGCGGCGAGTGGAAAATGGATAGAACGAACAAGAAATATGGATAAATCTCCGCGAGATGGAAAAAGGAGGATGCACTCACAACGCGAGCAAAAAGAGAGAAACGATTTGAGCGGAATCTTCCCCACCATATAGGTTACATTAATTGTACACACGTTGGGTGGCCGCTCTATATTTACTTCTAGTCTGAACCTTAATTCAAATACATGTTGCTAACTTATATACATGTGTTATATACATATCGGCGCGAGAATGAGAATCAGTGAGGAAAAGTCAAACGTTTCGGAGAGGTGAATGTTTTTACTTTTATTCCACGTTTGTATAGCGAAAGCATAGTAGAGTTGTTAGCTGCATTACTAGAGCGTGAGTTCATTAGACTGACCTAAGTTCATTAGACTGACAATAAAATCTGTTCGAGTGTATCAACATTCTGTATATTATATGTTTGCTCTTTTGCTTGATTCTTTGTAAATGTTGACAAACGAAAGATCATAGTATCGATACTAGATATTCGTGAGATAACTTGTCGCGCATAGAATTGCCATATTTTTTCTCTTCAGAATTCAGATCCTACAGTGTACATTGTAATATATTAAATTTGAAGACATATTATCTTTTGAAATTATTTAATTCTATCGATATCATCTGAGACCAGATATACATAATAATTTACATGGAAAAATAGTCCAAAATAAAAAAAAATAATTTTTTAATATTGTTAATTAACTGTTAATGTACCCTTGAATTGAATTAAAAAAAATTTTTAACATGGTTTTTCATTACAATCAGATCTGAAGGGATTAAAAGTATATGGACTCTTTTTAAGGTAGTGAAACTTTCTATTATTAAGTAAAATTTATAAAATTGTTAATGAGAATAGTCAATATTCTAAAAATTTTATTTTATTAAATATCTACATTTAACGCATAATAAATTATAACTCCTTCTGTTCCCAGAGCATAATCTCTTTTTTTTTAATATATTCTTTAACATACTCTTTTTGTGATTTATGTATAGTAACTCTAATTATGCGTCATATTCGGTTGAAATATGGGATCATACAATGCATATAAATAAAAATAGTGTAATTGTGGATACAATTTTATATTACATTTTATTGAGGATTTATTTAATTTCCTGAAAATTATTTAATTTTAATTTCTCATGTATTATTATATCTGTAAATAAGATGTCAAGAAAAAGTTAAAATTTTGAATAATTATATTGCCATATAAGCTTCAGATATTATTAAAAATATGGTATTATGCAGATCATTATATCTACATATATTCTGAAATTAAAATTCTGATATTTCTCGATATCAAGTATCTCTTGTATGTGAAATGAATATCTTTTGTAACGAATTTTGCGTTGCGTAGAGTGACGGAAGACGAGTCGACAGGGCGAATGGACATTCCGTTCGTTGGGGCTAGAGAGAAGTGCCTTGTCGATGTCACGGGTAACTGTATAGAGATTCTTTCGACGCGCTCGACTTAGCACGAAGAAACGGCGAGTCGTGTCCTGGTTTTCGATCGGATGGAAGATACAGCGGACCTCCTAGATCGCGTCGTCGAAGACTAATCCGTCCGAGCGGACCTTTCGTGACACTTGACCCCGTGAAACTTCACACCGAGGACAAGTGTTATTCTCGTCGATGTTTGTCTTCCCGGTAATAATAACGGTACGACGAAAATTGTATCGTAAATTGATCGAGAATACATACGAAATTCTGCGAAACCTGAACGTCTACAGACAGAAATTTTCGTTGATAATTTTCATGATAACTTACAATAATATTGATTGCATATTTGATTTTATACATAATCATCTCTTTTGGATTTGGTTTTAAAAATTTAAAAATTCATGCGAGTAAATTTTTTTGGAGACTTACTAAGACGGTGTGAAACAAGTAAATCGCAAATATCATCAAAATTGATTTTCTTATACGAAAAGAATGATTTTGATGAAGTATCTGAAAATTTAAGTACACTGAGAAAAATGTTCTGATTAAATAACAAAAAGATCCAATCAAAATATTTTTCTCTATGTAGACATAGATCTGAAAATAATTTTGTTGGATCAAAATAATTACACAGGAAACTCAAACAATGTGTAAACATTAGTTTTAACATTCTAGCAACATTCTAGCAGTTTGAGCTTACATAATTATTTTAATCCAAAATTATTTCCAGATTTGTGTTTAGCTTTAAATATTTTAGCAAAATCGCTCTTTCCTCGTGTAAGATGTAACAAGCTAATTAAAGGCTTTTTAATCTTATTTTGAAAAAGCTAATTAATCTTATTTTGAATAATAACGGATATCGCGATTTAATACGTCGAAATTTTTCTGATGGAATGTGACTTCTCGGAAACACGCTTCGCGTCAAACATTCGGAAATCATTGTTTTCACCTTTCACGACCGTTCAGCGATCGGTATGCGCCCGATCGATTCCCGCAACTACGAAAGTCACTACCCGATCGCCGTCGGCAGTCATGGCGATAAACACGCCGCTGTTAAGGATTTATAAGGATCGTTAAAGGAGGCGCGGAACGTTGGATTTGCGATCTGGCTCGAGGCTCGCTTCGTTCTTTTTTTCTTTTTGTTTGCACGATTGTGTGGCTTAAACGTTTATTACCTTCAAGAAATTTATATTGTTATTAATATTGTGTGACATGTTATTATGCACTTCTGTTACGCGACTTGCGCGGAATTGCTCATTATGCAATTATTCATATAACACTGTATTAAGTTTTAATCTATGTAATTTACTCGTTATTTACATATATAAAAATCAGCCGTCTCAAAAATTAAAATACATTTTCTTGTAACGCAATAAATGACCAAACATTTCAAGGATATGCTGGATACGTTTGAATTGTGTCGAGGATAACATTTCCAATTAGAAAAGCTGATCCTCCTAATAAGTTTGTCACTTGAATTTGATGATTATTTTTTTTTGTTTAAGAAGAAAAAAGTAAACTTTCTGAATTATATCTTAGTTTCACGAAGGGCCAATTGTCGTCGTCCACCGGACGCGCACTCGTGTTTGATCGGCCCTTCTAAAAAGACTGCGCCCGCATATTCCGACTGAATACGACGCAAGTCACCTCACGGATATCCGGTATCGATACACGCGCGTCGTATACACACGCACATCTTTACGCATGTCGACCATCTCATAGCGTCGACCTGCCTCTGCTGAAGGTGTTATATCCCTTTACTGTCTTTCGACCTTCCCTGTCGCACGCCGGTATCGCATAACTCTTCTTTTACTTTTCTGCTAGTATCTTTATCAAAAAAAATAATCCAAACGATCACCAGCCCCGCGTTGCGATGTGTTTGAATACATTTTTTTCTTAATATCGCAGATATTACCCTTATATTACTACAAGGTAAAAGTATTAATATATGCACGAGTATTGAAATAGGATTTACTAAAACTCAGCTAATTTAAGTTTAATAACATAAAATTTTGAGAAATTAATATGTCTCGTCTTAATATGTTAATATGACTTCTGATTGGTTTGTGACATCTTAAGAGTTTTCTTAAATCTAATATAAGAATTTAATATAAGAACCATGAATACCGGTGACTATAGAATCAGGTTGACATGCAAAATAATTCATTTTTTTAGTTTTCATCTTTTTCTAACTCTCACCTTTTTTTTTTGAAAACATTTGTTTCTAATTTATTTTAATTCTATTCTTCTTCTATCTTGTATCTATATTTTTTTATCTTGTTTTTTTTTATCTATCTAAACTTATTCTAAATTTTATCTTTTTTTTTTAATTCTGAAAAAAGATAAGATTTTCTTATTCTTCGAAGAAGCTAAAAAGATGAACAGAAATAATTAAAATCTTCTCTTTGATAGAAATAGACATTAGTAACACCAATTTATTTAAATGCTGGGCAGAAACACTGTCTTGCGTTAATTTTTGATAAAATTCAAATATAATATTACAGCGGAAATCAGAATATTGTAACTTTTGCCACAATATTATCCAAATTTTAACTGCACTAATATTTTCGTGCTCTAAAGTAAACGCAGTAAATCGACATCATAATTTCGACATTAAACATAGTTTTTACTGTTAGGAAAATGTATTTTCTTGATAATGAATGATAAGATACGAAGAAAGAATTCGTAGCCATAACAACGGTTGTTGGACAGACAAAAAATTTCGGCGCCGATACTGTCTGACGCCTAAGGGAATTGAGCAATGATCGGTGCATGCAATTGCATCTGCAAGCGCGGAGAGTATCGGCTTTCAATCACCTGCGCCTGTACCTACAACCGTCGCACTTTCTTTCGTTCCAAATTCGTTGCGCTATTTTCGATGCGAGAAAACTGGCACGGTGTGCGTTACCAATCGTATAGCGAAAAACACAATATCAACTCTGGAATTATATCAATAAAGACTGTAAAGGAAAAAGATCGATAAAATAAGAATATTTGTTTACAACATAATATGACGATAGAACAAGAAAAAAGAAATACACATAAGAAAGCTACTTTTTTATCAAATATATTTTTTAATTTCGGTACTTTTAATCGAATTAAACTGTGTTTTTATTGATAAAAGATAAAGTGATAAAAGATAAAGATTGAAGAAATAAATGTTGAGCTACATGAAATGTATGCTACATGAATATTTCGAAATCGTTTACATTTGTTATTAAGTTAAATATCGAATCAATGCCTTTCCTTGAGAAAGAGTATGCTTGGTTTTTTTTTATTAAATTGTAGAATTCGTGCATTTCGAACACAGACGTGATTATCGTGATTGCCGGAAGATTAAACCGAAACGTGAATGGCACACGCGCCAATATCTGCTCTCTTCTTTTTCTATGCCGAACGATTATGTGTGTATGTGTGACGGGAAGCGTTTAGCATTCACAGGGAAATGAGAGAACACACTACGGTGGAAAAAGACGAGAAATAACTTATTTTACATCTACCTCGAGTAGGAGAGCCAACAATGTATACAGGATGCTTCAAGAAAGATAGTTTTCCGGAATCGTCGTAAGAAACTCATTATATTGCTCATTTGCTTATAATAATGACTCAAAAATTATAATTTTGAAGTTATTTACAGAAAAAGAACGGAAAGAAAAAAGAACATATTTTATTTCATTACAAACAGTACATCAAAATTGTCTTTCAAAATTAATGTTATAATTATGTATAATTTTTAAACATTCAAATTCATTTTTTTTTAATTTTTGAGTCCTTATTATAACAAGAACGATATATTTTTGAAGTAAATATTTACTATATCTTAAACTGAAATTAAATTGGAAAAAGAAAATGAAAAGATTCAAGCTTAGTTTTTTGAAGAAATTATTATTAAAATTTGATTTTCTCTTTCATAGATATTAAAATTAAAAATTTCTGTTACTTAAAAGTTTTTGTTCATTTTTGTTCGTATTTTTAGCTATATTTTACATGTATTAATTTATTTCAAAAGTCTGGATTTAATAAACTATTTATTACAGAGTTTTCTTTTAGTATAAATATCTTATTTGCTCGTTTTTAATGTATAGATTTTCTTCAAGTTTTCTTAATGCAGAAGGAGGGGAGAGGGCTTGTAAATTACAACTTAACGCTTATAACATGGCTTATTAGATTGTAATTTGCATTTACTGCTATTAACTACAGGATGCGAGGTCGAAATGAGAGCTAGGATAACACTCGGCTAGCTGGTTTCATCCGAGCAGTTTAAAACATAACTTAATCCAGAATTAAAATTTATAAAGAAATTATATGCAAGCGGAGCTTGTCGTCTGAACAGAAATATTTGCATATTGATGTGCTAAGAAGTACAGGGTGTTCCGTATGATATTGCACCAAAATTATTTTCATCTCAAATCTCGTTCTAAATGAATGTGAGAAATAAAATTTTTTAGCGATGTTGAACCGAAAAAACAAAGCCGTTGTTTTCTGATATACAAGTTGTTTTCTAATAAAATCATTACATAAAATCCGCCATGTTCAACATTTAATTAGCAACAAGAATTAAAAGATCCAACCGGTTAAAAAGCCGATTAGTTCCTCTTCCGCGCAACTATACGTTCGATTCGTTTCGAGCAGCGATTCCCGCCTGCACTGAGAAAAATGTCTCAATTAAAAATGAACGAACCGAAAAAGTTTAATTATATTAATCAGAATTTTAGTTATTTCGTATCTGAAATTCTAATTTAGTGAATTTAATCAAAAAATTCTGATTCGTTCATTTTCAATTAGAATTTCAATTAAACTAATCAGAATTTTTTCTCAATATGTTTTGCTCGTTTCCACAGTAGATTAACTTTAACCTCGGTTCAACTTAAGCTCTACAATTGTGTAAGTATTGATTAATAATCATAATTGAATATTCTCATAATTATTCTCTTAATTATAGAATAAGTGTTATTCTTCATCTTTTTCTAATTCTTAAAACTAGAAAAAGATGAAGAGTTAATCAAGATTAAAATTAGCCTTATAAATAAGGTAAAGTGGAGAGTAGAACATTTAAAAAAAAAATAAATTTTATTTATATGATCATATTTTTTCATTCATATAGAATTCAACTTTATTTATATTCTTGAAATAGAACAGTAAAATGAATTTTAAAATTTCTGAGCAATTCTTTACAATTCTCTTTTCCAGAACAGGAATTTTAAGATAATTATGCGTAGAGTGCTGTTAGCGACCTACTTAAAAATTAACTACATTTACATTGGTAAAAATGGGCATCAGAGAAATAAAAATGCTTTTGCATCTCACGCGCCGCGATCTCACATCGGGATCGCGATCCCGAGTTGATCGGCAAGCGCCGATGCTGTCCTCCACGCGGCGATAGCCGATATCGTCGCGCTCGTATAGCGGTCCACCGCGTGCGTTCGCACGCGTGCACAATGCACGGCGAGTAAACAGAAGATGAGATCCTCTGTTTATGCGGCCGTCCGTCCGTTCGTCCGTCCGTCGGTGCAACAACAACAGATTCCTGGTGGGTCTTTGGACGACGATCTTCGCTCTTACCGGCCTTTCTCGCTCCGTCCTCCTCTCGTCTTTCGTATCGTGCCCTTTTTCTTCCTCTCGGCTTCTCCTCTCGATTTCTTTCTCTCTCTTTCTTTCTGTCTTCATTTCTCTCTTGCTCTCCATCTCTTTCATTCTCGCTCAGCGAGAGTCTGTCTCTCTCCCTCTTTCTTTCTCCTCGCTCTCGCCCACTGGAAGGCATGGAGACCTAATGAAGATGTAAGCACTCAGGCCGGCCCTCGTGTACGGTCGTGCTTTCGTCCTCCGTCCGTCCTTGTCGCACTAACACGACAAGGCGGCTTCCTTGGCCCTGTACAGGCTGTTCCAAGTACGTCAGATTGATCGAGCCACTTTTATAGTTCCTGATGTTCCCCGAATTCCGAGTTTCATGAATCAGCGGGAAAGGCGGAGACATTTCTTTTAACTCGACAAGTTATATTTTCTCTATTAAGATAAATGATAAATTGAATTTTATATGTTTAAATATATAATTTTTTTTATGACAGGATATATTTTCTTTTTTTATATAATGTTGTTATTTGCTGCGAAGTATCTAATTTTGATAAAGAATTTGTTTCTGCTTAATATGTTCTACTTATTTCTTGTTGAGTAAAAAGAAACGTATGTTTAATTGTAAGAGAAAACTAATTTGAGTAATTTATCAAATTTTTATCTCTCTTTTATCTGATCAGATATTTAATGAACGTCTTATAAGATTTATCATAAATTTTAATAATGTTTTTGGAATTCTCTGGCATTTAATTGACTCATCATTAAAGTTTTGTTAATTTTTCAATAAAATTAAGATTCGTCATAGTTTTGTTAAAATTGTTTTGAATGCTAAAATATTTTTCGAGAAAATTCCAGCAATTTCTGAATAAAAAAAAATTCATTCATGTGAAACTTGAGAAATTTTTATCGATTTTTCATTTTAGAGAAATGGAAAATCACTGTATCTTCAATTTTCCAAGTTTCTCTAGATATTAAAAATTCAAGTAGTTATTTTGATTAAAATAAAAAAAAGTTATGTCGTAATTTTCTTATGATGAAAATATGTAGGCATTTTTTCTTCGAGTTTTTATTTTTGATTTTAAAAATTATTTTTAAAACGGTAACTCTGAAATTCCGTAGGAAAGATAGTTATTACTCCTTTCTTATTACTTACATTGACATTCGAAAAATGAGATGATAATTTTACAGATCATTACCATCGCGGCATTATTGTATCATCAACCACGGACCACCCCATGATAAGATAATAACGTCCCGCTATTAGAGAACCGCGATCAAGTCGCTGCCGCACTATGAAACAAATTATATTAACTCATCTCTACCGCGATATATACTTTCATCTTTCGTTAATCATTACAGCTTTGAATCTACTCTCATTTCTATTCATTTCTAGACTAGTACCTTCTAGGAAAGCACCGATTCCTTTCAGTCGATTTATCTCCTTCGTACATTGGACGCGTTTATCAAACTTGAAAAAATCTAAATCAAGTAATAATATCCCGAGATCATTAAATTGATTTCTCGCTAAAAGATTCATCGAATTCTCTATGAAGTGCTCGCAGATGAATACCCGGTACTGTGTTGTGTGCTCTCTCTCTCTCTCTCTCTCTCTCTCTCGATTGTGTGCGATTGATGCGCACTGGACGGATAGTAGAGAGGAACCGCGAGATGGAGAAAGGAAGCAGCGTGTGGCGTGGTGCGCGCCCGGGAGAGGGTGGGCCAGCAGCAGAGCAGCTACTCGATATAGGAACTCTCTTGTGGCCCCTTTTACTGACTATTCCTGACGGAGTGTGTCGAGAGAGCGACGGAGAGCGAGCGACTGTGAGCTGACTGCGGCGGAAGGGATCGGGCAGATCGGGCTTGGCAAGGGGACGAACACCGGGCAACACTGGGGCCCCATGACGACGATGAGGCTGCTCTCGCTCGACTCGCCACTCGGTTCGGCTCGACTCTACTCTCCGGAGACCGGAGAGAAGATCCGAGACTTGGCTCAGTTCAGGCACGCAGGCCCACCGCTGGTTGGTTGGCTGGCTGGGTTGGCTTGGCTTGGCTTGGCGTACAGAGAGCCCACCGGGCCACCCACCGCGACCATTCACCGGAACCGAGCCCCATCCAATCTCAGTGATTCTCATTCATCCGTGTACAGATTCGCGACCTCGACTGAGAGCGCGAGAGGGGTGAGAGGGGGGGGGGAAGAGGAAGAGGTCTAGGAAGAAAACGAAAGACAGAGACCTAGGTATATATCTCTATGATTCGCATTTTTTTACAAGATTAATGGAGGTTGCCTTAATTTAAAGAATTCATAGTCGTAAATAATTTTCAGTCTTTGAGAGCACAATTAATTATAGATTCATCTTTTGGATATAATATTTCACAGTCTGTTTTACGAATGTCTGTGTTTAAAAAAATTGTTATTATTTATGTCGCATTTCAATTAATATATTTTGTCTATATATACATAAATATATTTTTTTCCAAATCTGTAAATCTTATTTTACTCGCGGGCTTTAAATTTGGAAGTCGTTTCGATCTTTTTTGTCGACCGAAAAAATTTATTCAATGACGGGGGTGAGAGAATGAAGGGGAACACCAGCAGAATTTCGGTATAGGAAACGAAATGCCACCGCCCATCAATCTCACGGAAAGCGGGCGGGCACACTCTTCTCGCACGCAGGAATTTCTATAAGCATTTCCTCGAAGATTCGAACGGTCGCGTTGCGCAGCCGGGGCGTGTCGCAGGAACAAGGACCCCTAACGAGCCTGCAGCCACGTGGTTCTTACGTTTTCACACGCCATAAAGCTGTCCGCACTTGCGCTCCGCCTGGAGATGAATAGATCTAACTCTGAAGACTACTGATCGATCTAGGATAAATATATTTGAATAATAACAGTGCAAAGGATGATGTAGAGCGGAACGTTTTCGTCATCTAAAAAGATTCTTCGTTCTCTATTAGAAACTTTTGTTGTTGCTAGTTAGCAGCAATGGTATAAATCTAATCCTGCAGACTAAGTAAACTTATATTCTAAATTTATATTCCGCCATAGCTCAAATTATATTAAATTGATCGAAAAATATTCTGCACAATATACTACTATTTAAAAATAGATATTTTCTTATTCTGTCTTCCTTAATTAACAATATTGAAATAGGTGTTTTTTCTTAATTAAATAAAAAATTTTCATTTTTTCTTTCCTACTCTTTTAGATGTTAAACTTAATAATGTTTAATAGATAAAATTTTTTATTTTACATACATTAAAAAAATATAGTAAAATTAGGACGGAATTTAGGTGTATAAAAATGATATGTATAGAAATTGGGATAGACAAATATTTTTTTGAGCGATAGTATAAGCAAAGAAAGCCATATTCAGTCAAAGCATAATATTTTTGTACGAATTTTTATAATTTCCAGTTTAAGCAAACTGCACACCAATTGTTTGTCTGCTACCGTAATTTTAATAATATGTGAATTAAAATGTAAAAGGAATAATTGAAAATTTATGGTTAAGGTTTATCAATATTAGTAATAATATATAAATATATTTATCAGTATTAATAATAATATCTTACGATAGCGGAAAATTTTCGTTTTCTATTTAAGTAAATTGAACGACGAAATCGTATTACAAGATTTTTTTATAAGCAAATTTCTAAATGAAAATATAGTTGGAACAGACAGAATTGACATCGGTACGAATTCCTGTGATATTAATTTTTTTTTTATAAACTGATTAACTTTTAAGCGCAAAGGACTAAATGAGAACGGAAAATTCTCTGCAATATAAATGAAAGGAATCAACGTGCACCTGCTTCCCTCTCTCTGGGAGATAAAGGGCGGAACTCGAGCGTGGCTCTGCCGTTTTCCTCTTCCTGGAGAACCTTCGAATCTCAGATTGAACATAAACGTTAGTTCATGATCGGATATATTGATTGCTTTCCAGCGGTCGAATGGTGAAATCGTTATATTCCCGGCTTAATAGAGCTCTTTGCTCTTAACAGTTGGAAGACGCGATCGTTAAGGCTCTGCGATATCGCATTAATGTCGACGGCTGACCCTTCGCTTTGACCCTGAAGAACTCTTCCAACGAGAGAGAGAGAGAGAGAGAGAGAGAGAGAGAGAGAGAAAAGAACGTGGATCCCCAAGATTTCTGTCACGAAACGCCGCGAAAGAGAACTGGAAGATTGCGGACGTCGTCGTAGTTACGGAACGGATGTAACGTTCCCGAATAAATCCACCCCCGTTCTCCGGGATGCCGCGGGAAGTTCGCGGAAATAACAATAGGGAGAGGAGAGGAATGGTGAATGAGACGCGCCGACAGAGCTGAAAGACGACGCGGTCATTCAAGGGTGCCCCGGAGCGAGCGGGACCGATGCGCGCGGAGAGATGTGAGCGCGCGCGACCGCAATCACGGTAGCCGGAAGGGTGCAGATAGAAGGGATGGGGGAGGGGGGAGGATGAGGGGGCGCAAGAGAGCAGCTCGCTCCCGAGAGTTGGACGAGACAGAGACAGAGAAATAATTACAGAGACGCCTCGTCGATAAATCAAGTCCGGTGCCTTCTCCCCATCTCTCTCTTTCTTTCTCTTCTCCTCTTTTCCTCTTACGAGTGTACCCTGCCTGCTATAGTCCCCCTCTAACCGTCTTCTCCGTCGGCGGTGCTGCCCTTTTTCACTATCTCTCTCCACGTCTCTCTCTCTCTCTCTCTCTCTCTCTCTTTGTCTCTCTTCCTTTACTCCTTTCCTCTCCTCCGCTTTCCACCGTTAAGCCACGTTTCTTGCTTCGTAGAGCAGAGAGTAGTGTCTTTATTACGCTCAGTGTACCCGACCGCATTCTACAGGCCGACTCACAAACGCATAAGCTCGCTGTCATCGTCGCGGCAATTACATCATTACATGCAAATTTCTTAGTGATCGAAAAAAATAATCGGACTATTGGATGATGTCCACAGAGAAATTGTAATGCATATTATGTTATTTGCTTTGTGTATCATCTCCTCTGTCGAATAAAGAGACACCTCGCTAAAAATGGAATATTATGCAATTTTTGAAATAACTATCATTGACTTTAATAAAATATAAATTAATTTTCTCAAAGAAGTTTAACTTCTCTTTAAAAAGCTCCAAAATCTAAGACTATTTAGAATAGAGTTTTGTAGAAAAATGAATATTTCTTTTATATCAAGTTATTATAAATTTTTGTAAATAGAGATTTAGTCAGATTAAACAAAAGATTCATTTTTTTTCAGCATATTTATTATTTTTTTTGGCAAGAAAGTATTTCATAATTTTTTAAATTTTATATCGAATAAAATTACATTGACATATAATTATAAATTTATTATTTTATTTATACATACGTGAATGAATTTTACTTTTTTAAATTAATTTGTATAAGTTTTCCTAATTTATCTTTAATCGGATTTAAATCGATAAATTAAATTAAACTAAATTTTAAGAGCGCGCGCGTTAATTTAATATACTCGTACTGCGTTTAATTACCTGAATTGGCAGATAGGAATAAAAAATACATTCCAAAGATAGTAGTGGATAGCTGTAAAATCACGGTGTCGTGCGAGTGGACAAAATCTTTCCTTCTATTTACTAAGTTATTAAGTAATTAATCTCAAAATTCCATCGTCATTCTTTTCTCACAAAATGTAGGAAATAATTCGTTTTCGTTTCTTTATTCGCACCGTCGCAATCATCCTTTCTACAACGGCGAGGCCGTTTGAGAACCACTTTCGCGCGGCGAGCTATACGGGTGGTCCACGGCGACCGCGTCGTGGCGGAACGAGCAAATACGCCGTCGGCATTTTTGACGGTGAAATCTGACTAGGTGGGATACCAGGATACACCCCGCGCGCGCACAACGGCCATCATCCTCGTGTGCCCCTTGTCCATTACTACTGCTCGCCGTATATATATACAGTGTATGCTCCTTTAAATCGCAACGTGCAAGCATTGTCCTCCGCAAAGATGACTTTGAGCTTCATATCTAGCTTCTTCAAATGACTAAAAAGCGAAGGATTCTCGCGCGAAATGCTCATATATGCGTGCGCACTTTCGACACAAAATCATTCATTTTCTTTCTCTCTCTGTCTCTCTTCTTTTTAAAATCCGCTCCGAAATTTCTTCTGTAAGAGATTTCCTTTTATTCGGAGAACGATGGAGAACAACCGTACCGCGACGTTGAACGAAAACACTTGGATGTTTCCCTCAGTCGAAGCCGCAAAGCATTCTCTTCGCTCCGAAAGCCTTCTCTCAAAACTTCTGAATTATATTGTCAGAAACGGAGAATTTCGATGGGCTCTTTGCGTCGAAAATAAATTGAACTGATTTTTAAGAGTATTAATTTAATGCACTCGTGTTATATAAAAAAATTGAGATTTTTCGTTATTTTATAATACTTATATTTCCATATACTTCTATTAGAGTACAAATTATATTATCTCTTATTTTGAAATAATTTTTGATCTAGATGATAAACCATCTTAACTTTTGTATTACGTTTAATTCTCTTAATCACTGGATAAAGATAAAAATACGTATCAAAAGTAGTATATCGGCTGTAAAATCATGCGAAGGCTTTTTTTTCTCTTCAATAAATTAAGCAATTTTAATCTCTAAACTTTCATCCGTTTATTTTTTTCCACAGTTTTTTCTTGACGTGCATTGTTAATTTTAATGATATCTAAATTGCCAAAAAATTTTTTATGTTTTAATTTTAAAATTATGTTCTAATTAAAATTTTGTTATTCTAACCAAATTTTGATTAAAACAACATTTTTTAAATTAAAAACACAATTTTTTAATTAAAGCATAATATAATTTTGATAATTCACATATTAACAAAATCATATTTATTTATCAAACATTTCTCTCAGTGTATCGATTTTATGCTAGAATATTTAAGCAAAAGCTGTCTGTAATCATTAAAAAGAAAACAACGACTCGGTAAGGAACACTAGCAGGAACGATCTGTGACAGTCAGATTGCGAATCGCCCTCTCTTGTCGTGTTTCGGTCCGCTATTTTCATGTCAGTTTCTGGGAATGTTTTATTGGTAGACTGCCAGGAATTTTTGTCAGTACAAAGACGTGTAGAACCGTATATGTTACAACACTGTCTCGACCAATGTTTCTCTTCGGGGAACTGCGCTGATCACAAACATCGTCCGTTGGAAGGCTTACAAAGTCACTGAAGAAACACCTGAAACTTGCAACTATTCCCATGTTAATCTTCTCGTAAAATCCAGCAAGTTTGAGCGATCATCATTTAAATAATTTTATTTCGTATTGTTTAGTAGGAAACTCGACGTAAAAATGATCGTTTGCGCTACAAACGACAATGTAAGCAAATTATTTGTCGAATATTTTAAGATGAATCGCACATATTTTCAAAATAATGAAAAAATGATAGGTTATTTTAGATCGAATTTAAAAGTAATATAAAAAAATTATTGATGATAATATCTATCATCTAGATCAAAAAAATTATTTCAATAATATTTTTTTTTATTTGTGCTCCAATAAAAATACTAATACTAATAGTGGAAATGTATTATATGTATATGTGTATAAAGTAGTGATAAAAATCTCATTTTCTTATATAAATATAAGAGGACAATAAAACGATATTAATATTAATAATTATAGTTTCCTTCCTACATTTTTATTGTAGGCAATTTTTTAAGATAGCTACAGAATTATAATTTGCTAAAAATTCGCTTTATAGATATCGTAGCGTAAATATTTCTGACTTGTGAATAATTACTCACTGACTTCTCTTTGCAGAAGGTGGAAGGCTACAAAAAGAACTTACCTATGCATCGGAAGTTCTCGGCGAAGCAGCCGCCTCGACGCACCAGCTCGTCATCCAAACGCCGAGGCATTCCGGGGCGAATATCCTTCACCCAGCCGCGCTCAGGGAACATTTGGCGGTGCTGGAAGCTGCGATGAATGTAGAAGTGCACCTGTTCGATATGTGAGTCTTTTTCTCCGCTCACTGCGTTTTCTTATTTGTATACGGAAAGGGAACGTCCGGTGTTTAATTCGAAAGCCGAATTAATTAGAGAGAGAGAGAGAGAGAGAGAGAGAGAGAGAGAGAGAGAGAGAGAGAGAGAGAGAGAGAGAGAGAGACGAGGCCGCGCGCGGGGGGGTAATGACTCTCCTCGCGAGGA
>Ga0157364_1001529_pt1 | contig 19871 bp, 12 predicted proteins | sample AttsexASBM2_FD_111476 | JGI IMG/M metagenome (GOLD analysis project Ga0157364, IMG submission 111476) | Fungus gardens microbial communities from leaf cutter ant in Ribeirão Preto, State of São Paulo, Brazil - Atta sexdens ASBM2 | ecosystem: Host-associated > Fungi > Mycelium > Unclassified ...
AAATAATTATGTAGGACGCTCAAAGTGAACCAACCAATTTGTGCGTCCTACATAATTATTTAGTTAGATAGAACATTTTGCATAAAAATTTGACAGATTTGAAAATAATTTTGTTGGACCATCGAAATAATTTATGTAGGACGCTTAAAGCGTTTTGAGCGTCTTATATAATTATAAAAATTTAACAGATACAGATTTGAAAATAATTTATCATTCTGCATCATTGCTGCTATTGGAATATTACAACACATAATATTCCAATTACCTTAAAATTAAATGTGCAAAATTAAATGTACTATGACATCGTATGTCTCGTCGATTATCTCTCACTGTCCGAAATGCGGAATTATGTTAGAGACTTATCTCCTGTGTTCTGAGATGAATGTCCTCGCGTATATCTCATCACTGGTCTTGCGAGCGAACAGTCGGATGACCGTCGCGAGAAATAGAATGTCCCGCGAAAAGCGCAGCCTGTCAGGAATTTATTCGCCTTCTTATACCGGAGCTTCGCAGATGCGACCTCAGTCGAGGAGGTACAAGACCCTTTTTCTTTTCCCTTCGAGGGTGGTGAAAAGGTGCCACGAATTTTCTGAATTTCATCCGTCGCAGAAGGAACAATCTCGGAAGGGTGACGGGAGAGAGGAAGGATGAAAAGACACGAGGAGTCGAAAGAGAAGGGAAGAGTGACATGACACGCGGCAGGATATTGTGTCTTGGAGTCTACCACGTTTCCACTTCGAAACAGCTATGTTCAATCGGTTGAAATTTACTCTGACTACGATACCCTTTCCCACTTATCTTTCTCAAGTCGAGGTTGAGACACAGATCGTTGCGTGCGAGATGCGCGAGTAAAATACCGGCGACCGCGTACGAAGAGAAATCGTAAATTCCAAAATTGGCAATCAAGGACCACGTTTCAATAAGCGTGCATGTTACCGCGACGTAACAGACGCAATAAAGCGAGAGATTGCGTTTTCACGATCAAGAACAATTTTTATAAAACGGAAATGAAAAAGTAGTTTGGCGATATACGATTTCGATTCAGTAAACCTTTAACATCAATCCTCGCGAAATTGATTCTGGAACAAGTAAATACACGTAGGAAGTGATTGTATATACTTAATCAAAAAGCAACATCCTCAATATTGAAATTTTATCTGCTATAATCACATACACACACATATACACGCGCGCGCGCGAATATTGTTGAAACATTTGCATGAATTTCACATACTTTCACTGCCTTATTTTTATTTATACTCTAATTTTTATTCATACGTATCCTTCATATGTTTGCAAAGCACATTTGAGTAACGGGGCGAACTTTCCACTGTCACTTCCCTCCGGGGTCATGTTTATAAATTTAAATCCGCGCGCGATAAACGAATCAATATCGATGCAGATGAGCCGAAAATCCGAAATATGGTCACCGGGCAAACCCACTGTCGATCGAAAACTTTCCAAGAGTTATTTTAATTCCAATCTGACCGACTTTACGATGAGAACAGGCTATCTCGGACGATTATTTTTCCGGGAATTTTAAGAGGATCCTTATCGCTCGATGACTTAACGTAGAGAAGAAAACCAGGTCATGACAACGTAATCTTCTAAACGATCTAAATGAGAATTGACTCCTCTTCTTTAATTTTTAAAAGCACATTTTCCACAATTCGCAAGTAAGAGATATCGATCAAACCCAATTACCCTTAGAAAAACGAACTAATTAGTATTTCAATAGATTGATTAGCTCTATCAATAACTGATAATATTGCATCAATAGTTGATAAAATACCATCAGTTACCGTATAATTAAACAGTTTATTGGAACGCTAATCAATTTTTTCTTTAAGGGTAATCTTGATTGAAATCTTTTTACATGTAAAAAATTTTGTTAAAAATTTATAATAAATGTATTGCGATTCTAAGTGACTTTTTTGTGATTGAATTAATTTTTTATTATAACACAGTAAAGCATTTCTCTTTGTACACTGAAAGAAAAGTTTTTGTTATTTACGACTAAATTATATATTATATATGAATTATATTATATATGATTTATGTATATAAATTTATTTATATACATAAATTATATATATTATAAATTATATGTATTATAAATTATATATTATATAATATATACCATAATTATAATAAAATTATTATGTTAAAATGTCAGTAACAATATGTTTTATTAACAATTATATATGTGGCTAAAAATTACTTCAAATTATTATTATAATAGAACAGTTGCAATTATTGTAATTGAATATTGTATAATGATTATAAGTTAAATTATATAAGTTATATATTATATAAGTTAAATTATAGTAATTGTAACTATTCTATTTATAACCATTTCATTTCTAATATTATAAAATAACCATAATTATAGTAACATGTAATTATAGTCATAAATATCAAAAACTTCTCTGAGTGCAATTTCTGAAAGTGCATTTCCCACACAAACTCATAAATAACTAGACATATCGTCGATCAAAATTTATCAATCTTGACTGACATCTTCTTACATGGAAAATTTTATTAAAAATTTATGATAAATATATTGTGATTCTAAGTAACCTTTTTGTAATCGAATTAATATTTTCTATAATAATAAGATAAATGCTTCTTTTCTTTCTGAAAATATATGTTTCACATAAATTCACAAATAACTAGCGATATTATCGATTAGAATTATCTTGTAATATTTTTTTATATTCCTTGAATGATATTTCCTTATATTTATCTAAACGTATTTATCTAAAACTTAAAATATGTTGTGACTTCAAGTGACCTCTTTATGATTGAATTAGTTTCTTTATAGTAGTTTTATAATGATTTCCCATGCTACCATTTATAGTATCTATACAAAGAGAAAGTGTAACTGTTTTAACTAAAAATTCAATATAAGTTCAGTTAACTTGTAAAAATCTCGACGTTAAAATAATAGTCAAATAATCTATTGACCGAAAAATATACGTCACAGGAACAAGAGCCTCCAAGAATATCACTGAGCAGGATAAAAGATGATAACCGTGAAATACCGCGCAAAAAATCTTTTCATCGCGAACGTCGTGGCCACATCTTATGAGGCAGAGCTCGCTTGGAGCGCCTTATCCGTGTCGTGTCGGAAACTTTTTAATGAAATGTTGTGACAAGCGCATAATACGCGCCCAGACGAAACTTCCGGAGACGATGTTGGCAGAGAGCTCCACTCACAATGAGCCTCGCGATTCACAACTTTCTGGCGATCGCCGAATTGTTGAATTTAATTATTGAAGTGAGTCAAACGCAAGAGAGAAAGAGAGAGAGGTGAATGAAATACTATACTTAACATTCATTCTGTCGCTTACACCTGCGACGATCGAACTCGCGGTGCAAATCGTTGAATACATTAGATGCGAAAGACCATGATTAAACCGCGAGGCGACGAAACGTGCCGAAACAATAACGAAATAAGTTTCTGTTCCTCCAGAGAAGCGAGATGGGATTCAAGCGATATGAAAGTTCGTGAGAAATTTCAGCCGAGGCTCGACGTACCAAACTCTGCGCGAGTCTCTGGACAGAGAGACGGGGGACGATACCTCGGAACGCCGACGAATGGTACATTTTGCCAACGGCTTAGCGAAAGTTTAACTTCTTGCGATTCTGCGGAAATTTGTAAACGTTCTGTACGGGGCAGAAGGGTAACACAATGTTTCTGCTTCGAAAGTGGAGCGGATACAAAACGAGAAAGTAACAAAGAGGGTGTCACAACTCGAGCTTCATTAAGAAACAACTCATCGAGTTTGCAGAACGGGATACCATTATGCTGTGGTAATTGTCATCTATAACTTCATAAGCGCGTAAGAAGAGCTCGCAGGTCAATTATGATTATGTTATTTCAACAAAAATATTGAATATTATAATTTGTACTATGTCGGAATCTCTCTCTGAAATATTATAAATGAAGATTGATGAGGAAGAAAATTATTTATATCTTTATTCTTTCTAATAATCTTTCCTTTATAATCTTTAAACTTTTATTAATAACGATTTGAATAAAAATAAAGTCGTAGTTAAAAGATTTAAAAAAAGAGTAGTCTATTTATAAAAAGAGAAATATTAAAAATCATGATCGTTTAATTTTGTTATTTTTTCGGGCAAAGAACAAAGACTTCTATATTAATATTGTTAATGATCATTTTTCTGATAAATGAAAGAACAATTTTCCGAAAAATCGTAAAAAAGTTCCTTCATTTTTACTCCTATGTCGATATCTCGGAAAGCGCTTTCCGCTTTTAATAAACGTAATAGAGTGTAAAGCACCGAGATAAAGCATACCTCTATTCCTGTGCCTGTAGAGCTTCTCGACCCAACATCAACCATGCCCCAGCCTTGCCTGTTACCACTAGGACCTCGAGAACAACATTTCAAGGCGAATCTGGCCACTGTGGCGATGGCCTCGGTGAATCCTCCAGAAACACTGAATTGTTTCCAGAAACAACTACATACCTCGAGCATTTACTAAATTGCGCATTTGATTAGAATACACACGTCCTGTTTATTATATAAATTATTTATTTATTATATAAATTTATTAGATATTTGATTTTTGAAATACACACAATAAAATGATATTTATATTCGAAATAATATTTGAAAATAATATCAAATAATTTTAATATCAAACTTCATCTTTTTACAAGTAATCAAATTTCTTTTTTTAAATATTTAAGAAATACGATAAGAAATAAGATAATCACAGTTGGATTTATTAAATGATTTCATTGATTAATTTCTTATAGGTTTAATGCATTTCTTATTATTGTTGTTATTATCACTAATATTATCTCTGATATTATTACCAGGATAATGTAGAAGGGCTTTGAATTTTGATAACATTGTGATATGCACGAAGCAGTTTGAAGCACCTATTCTTGAATAATAACGAGAATATAATTTATAAAATAGAATGAAGAATACAGTGTGAAGAAATATAATGTAAAGAAGGAAGAAAACTAATATTAGAGGTAGTAAAAAGAAATCCATTATTTTTGCATGAAATTGAATGGAAAAATAATGGATTTCTTTTTACTACTTTACTACTTACACCTAATATAAAAGACTATTTGGAAATCATGAGTGCAACTATTATATTTTATCTTCGAAAGTTACAATAAAAATTGTATACTTTGAAAGATTGCTTCACTATTACTAATAAATTGAATGCTACATCAATTCGTTTTTTAAGTACAATACAACTATATTCAGTGCTCTTGAATAAAATAACTTGGACAATAATCGTTTAATCGTTTCACAATGTCCAGATAAATTTTCACGTCGTATTTCCACGTGCGGCCGTCACATCTGAAATTTCATATGTCGATGAAAACGACGAGAAATTTATTTATTCTTTTGAAATTTTACACACGTTCACGATTTACACTATGCTTTCGAGCTGAAATTATTTAATTCAACGCGATGGGGACTCTAACGGACGAATAGAAATTTTTTAATTATTTAACTCGGTAACGTGGTTGAAGAAAAAAAGGGATTTCGATAATAATGCGTAGAAAAAGTCGGGAATGTTCTAATTGGAATGGCGAGAAGTTTAATTAATTGGATTGCGAAAACCTTTAAGTCTGCTGGAACATGGATAAGATTTTAAACTACGGCAATGTACTCCAACATCCCCAACGATATAAAGCTTTAGCATTGCCTTGAAACGTTTCCATAAATATTTTTCTCCCTAATATTTAATGAGTGACTGCCGAGACAGAAAAAGTGAAAAAAACATGGAAGAAGATGGTTTAATTTATCTCAACTTATTTAGCAGTTCCTGATTCTATAATAAAACGCTCCTAAGTACTGGACTTAACGTTCTTGAAATAAAAAGTTAATACCATTTAATATCATTTAATACTCTTAAACATTATTTTATTTAAATTTTTCTTAAATATAACTATTAACAAACAAGTATTAAAAACTCATTTAAAATTTTGATTATTAAATATCTAACAAGGTCAAATTTTATAGATATACTTCACTCTTTTACTATTTTCAATCTTTGGATATAAAATCAAAAAAATATTGATATGGAAAATGTTATTAATATGAAAGTAACTCGAATATTTAATTCATAAATAATTCGTTGCTCTCGAACATAAAATCGCGTATTTAAAATTTCCAAGACAAAATGACGTTTACGTGCGAAGAGCGCATTTCTGACGCTACCATTGCCCCCAACCGGTGCCAAGCTATCATTCTATGATTTCGCAAAAGCGGTCTCGTGTAACAATGCATTTGCACCCAGGATGAACGGCAGCGCGGACGAAGACCGCCGTTCGCAATCAGGGGTGAATTTACAACGAGGCGCCGGCTCTATTTCACTACCGTGACGGAGCCGGCGACAACGACGACAGGATTAAATGCCAAGCTAGTCATAACCACGCCCCGGGGCTTAGAGACCCTTAGAACAATGGATGTTGCTTCTCAGTTCGACAAAAGTAACGCGCGCCACACTATGACGGGTCTTTATTATCTTCAAACGTGGAAAATTGAATCTGGCATATGTCAAGTTTTAATAAACGTGCAAATTTCGAGGTTTTTAATATGAAATCAAAGATTTCTTCAAAATCTTTCATAAAAGATGAATATAATTTAATTTTGTTAATAGAAAAGAGTTAAGAGCAACAACAAGTTATTAATTGCTATCATTTATAATTGTTCTTACAATATACATATGAAAAGCATACGTTCCGACCATCGACTAGATTCTCAATGTTGAAAAATTATATATGTAAAAAAATTATAAATAAATATGTCCTGATAAAGGATTCAAAAAGTTTCTTCTAATAAAACGTTTAAACAAAAACCGCATATCTAAATTCTACTAATTGATATCAAACTAAGCTTGTATTCTAAATCTGATAACTCATATTACTTCTTTTGGAATTATGTGCTTAAAATTATAATAGGAAGGACATAATTTACTTCTCGATTTTACGCATATTACATATTATTTTATCGTGCGAGAGATTCGCCTTGGATACGCGCGATCGAATCTACTTGTCACATAGCAAATAAATCTCTGCTCGATTTGATAGTCGAAATAAACGAAACGGGCCAGTCTGTTTTCTCTAGTTTCTCGCAACATCGACTTGGTAATAGAGTGAAAGGAACTTAAGACTATTTTATGGTAACGATAAAAGGGGGAATAATGCTAATCTGGATAACAGGCGGACATCTATTTTCTGGAACACTGACTGCTTTCTCCTTTTTTCTCTTATTGCTGATTACAAGAGAAAAGGACGTTATTACTATATTACCAATTCCTCTGAGTCTTACATCTCTTTTGGATTACCACGGACGGGAGAAAAGCCGATGAAGCAATGAACCGACATGTCACAGGAGTTTTGAGCCGTGGAATTATCGATCCATTTACTGAAACGAATATCTTTTTTCTACGCGATTGCGTTCGTAGAGTATTTTTCTGCGGTAGGTATACGTAAGTTAAATATTCGTTCATTCTACGATCTCGATAGTCCTCCTCATTTCTCTATGTATTTGATATTTCTTATTTACATGCTGATTTCTCACATTTTTATTATTAACTAAGCAACGAGCAGTTAACTATTGATTTCACGAGTCTATTGGGGAGAAAGAGCAACGTTTATGGCAATTCGATAACATCATCACCCATTTTATCACCTCCATAATTGCTCGTCGATTTATACTCGATCGCGCTCCTAATTGTCAATATTTTCTTCAGAATGGCAGAGACAATTAAATGCGACGAAATTGAATTCAATTATTGAGTTACATTTTCTTCCGGCAGATAATAAAATAGAATAGGACACAATACTGTGTCTGTCGTTTTCAGTGAGAGATAGAACTTCGGTGGACAACTCGACATGACGCGTATAGTCTACGTCGCACATAGGATGACGATGCACAATCATCTTCAATCAACATAGTTAATGGATTCACGACCATGTTTTACCATAATTACCTGACACCTGCACAGTTGAAGTATTATGTCGAATACTTGATTTCAGATTTCATCGCGCCCAAGATGGCTGCGAAATGGCGACGTATCTATGCCGCATTAATAGCAGTAAATTGGATCTGGCGGTGCATTAATATCGCATAGCGCATATAGTACTGCATTAGTTACACACAGTTACATACGATATCTGCTGGCGCTATTCTGATTGCGTAATATAAACGTGGCATTTGCCCGCGTACCGGCACATCTAATGCAACTGCGTGCGGTGTTATTGCCTCTACCGCGGGATTATTACCGTAATTGCATTTGTTACAACTCCCCGCGCAATCGTTTCCAGTAGCGCACCCCCTTAAAACAACACGCGTGGGTTGGCCGTTTCTGCTTTTTTATAAAAAAAAAAATTCGATTCGAATAATGCAAAAACTGCACGTGTTGCTTTCGTATCGCTGCACCGAAAAGTATAAAAATATAACAGTATAACGTGTTTATAATGCGGTAATATATATATAATATATAATTCCAAATTTGAAACAAATAAAGAATTATAAATAGATATTTGATAAACTATAAAATTTTGAAACGACCTTTTAATCTTCAAATAAAAATAAACAATTAATTCAAGGTTAATAAGAGATGTAATCGACTATCTAGACAATACAATCGGAAATATTTAGTCTCTTTTAATGTGACTAATTAATACATTCAAAATTAAATATCAATAATTTGTTAATTTAAATTGACAAAGCTTCGTGACATGTTGGGTTTTCCGTTTGAGGTAAGTTACTTTTGATTTTTTATTAGTTTAAATTATTTTTAACTCCATATTTTATATAATTATTAGAATCCACTATAATTGGGAATGATAGTGACTCACTCTTGATGGATCGTTCAACGAAAATGAGTTAAGATCGTATGTAACTTTGAAGAAGATTCCGAAACGTTCAAAATAAAGAAGATATTGTATAATAGAAAGTAATTAAAATTTTAATTGAATCATTGGGCACCTCCGTCTGCTTTGACTCTCATTAACCTTTATTTAATTTATTGTTTATTTTTATTTAATGAAACTAATAGAATAAATGTCAAAATTTTCTCAGCGATACTAAGTATAATTCTATAAGACTGTTTTATGTGACTACGTAAACGATTTAGGAAATAAGAACCTTAAACAGTCAAGCTAGATCTTTAGCTGCTAAAATAATTTTGTGTGAATTTATAAATATATATATATATATATATATATACTTTTTAAACTGCTCGTCGAAAAAAAAATTTCTCAGCGAAACACATAAAAATGTAGAAATATTGCACTGTAAAAGCACGCTTTTCTAAATACATTTGTCGCAATGAATCGTTCACTCTGCGAATCTTAATTAAACCGGTGTGTTAATCTTCGCACTGCATTTTCTTCTTCTCTCAACGATGATTAACGGCACGACAACGGCCGCTCTGGCATTTAACTTCGTGCACACCTGTCCTTTGTAACGTCATGGTAATTTATTAATGTCCATTACAAAGGAGGAGGGCGCCTTAATTATCACTCGCTCGAAAAGGAGCTGCGAATTGCAGAAATATTATGGTACTCCTGATTGCGACGGAAACGTAACCAGGTTCACTTTTCTCTCGTCGCAACTCAATATGGCAAGGCTGCTGAAGAATCGCCGAGGCACGAGGGTGAGGCAAGATACCTCCTTATAAAGGCTGCTTTCAGACCTGTCGCACTTCTTCTCGTGGAAAGACGGGAATTACGGCTCGACGCCTTTACGACGATGTAATCTCAACCGGATTAACATATACCCTGGCCGTTCGTGAATCTGTCTGCGCACCTTAAATTCCGCGAAGAAAGAATCCAAGACGATGGATTGTGGAGAGGCAAGGTCGTGGAATGAATAAAATCAAGGAGAGTCAAACTGCAAGAAATGGATTTTGCTATTGCCAAGGTTTTTCTCTCCGCTGCCGTCATTGTCGTCATCGTTTCCCGAAAGGGCAACTCTGGTTGTATAATGAACCGCAACGGTGCTCCCTCAAAAGCATTTTTTAGTCGTTCGACAATGGATCCTCCCATTGCATTTCGTGGTATACGCTTGTACGTCTTGCATATCATTACTCTTTCACAAAGTTGTTGGAGGTGTTGCAAAGAAAATCGATTCCAAGTTTCTCATAGCTACATGCGATACGTGTTGCATCTGTTTGCGATATACATCCTCTGTAATTATAATTAAGTGAATACATACTTGATTAGTGCGATAATGGGCAATATCAATTTTATATCAATTTCTCTCCGATCAGATTTTAATTTTAATCGTACATTATACATACTTCCAACATGAATCGTCATAATCAAAAGTACTTATACAAAAGTTCATTAGCAAAAAGAATGAACTGAATAAATATAAGATTACATGTGTTGCGTTTCTTTATAATGTATATAGTTTTAATTGTCGCATACACGAAGGACAGCATTATCGACGATAGCATCTTATAAACGCGTGAGATCGCAGCTATGTTTAATTAATAGAATCATTCTAATCATCGTGGAGTTCTTTTGCCACACGAACATCTTGTTACCCCATTGCACTCGGATTTTACTCCTTAATCACTTTATAATCAGCGTGTTGAGGAGGCCAAAGCGAGCAGCGAAAGCGGTTTTCAGCGAACCGCTATTATGTTTCCAAAGGCGCCATTAATGAGGATAAAATGTTCCGCGGAACTTTATGCCACTCCGTCGCGCTGCTAAAGAACGTTCTTTCGCATTTAATTCTTCAATACTCCTTCTCGCGCGAATGAACGTACACTTAAAATCCCGCAAAAATCGTGATCTCAAAATTGGAAATACGAGAGAGTGCAACAATGTCATATTTCCAAGAAAATTAAATGGTATGCGAAAAATACCCGAGAACTCACGCAAACGAAGAATCAAAAATTTCCCGAAAACATATGAGTGAATATATGAGAAAATTAAACGTTTTTTTTTCACATTTACGAAATGGAAAAAAATTCGAAATCCCACATTTTTTCAAACTAGTATGTATTCATTCGATTTCAATACCGCGATTTATCGGAACTCCGCGGCTCGCTCGCTCAAATATCGCGCAGAAACGATGTTTCAGAATGACAAAGTTTCGGAATAACGCATTTTCCGACGCGTTGTATCGCTTGTTTTTTATTTTTTTTTTTTTTTATTTTTCGTTTTCTCTCGGATTTCGCGCATCCGTCCGAACCGTCGCGCATCGGCGATCTCGACGTGGCTATTTAGCGCGAGGAGGTCTGATTTGGCAAACGGAAATATTCTCGCGACGCGAGACGAAAATTCAGAAAATTTGCATAAAAACCGTATATTTGCACCGTACGATGCAAAACGAGATACCCGGATGAGAATTTCGTGATGGAGAGTGGATCGACGGGGTCGAGTAGATTTTTAATTTACTTCGACGGGGATTTGTGCTGCAGCGCGTTATCTCGGGGGCATTTTGTAACGCATTTTACCGGTACGGTACAATACGGGATACCGCTGTCCGGATGGGCGGAAGCTTTCCCGTTTCTTTTATGCTCCATCCGATGGCTCGACGACGCGAGCCTCGCGCGAAATGGGGCTGGAGGAATCCGATTTTCTGGTGTTCGAACCGCTCGGGTAGAAAATGACGTACAGAGCTATTTCCGCGGCAACGATCCGTTCCCGACCAACGCGACGGCCCGCTTTTCCCTCGGCTATCTCCTAATGAAAATAATTACGGCCTGTTCATTGTTCGTGTGGATTCGAGGGGTGGGATCTAATTTATCGAGAGCGACAAGTTTGCGCGTAAAAGTGTTTGAAAGAGAAATAGAGAGGTAGATAGATAGATAGAAAGAGGAAAAAAAACAAGAAAAATCCTGTTTTAATATCATTGCGAGAAATAGCAGCTGTAACCGGATTCTGTAAATTAAATTGCGGAAAAATTATTTTAAAAATGTACCGATTAACGCATCGATTAAAAATATATTTAATGAAACAAATTTATAAAAAACTTGAAATATCTAGTAATAATCGAAGTAGCACAAAGAGATCACGATCCAATGGTTATTAGATCGAGAACTAATCGCGTGTAGCATACAATATATTGCAATTGATCCACAATCCATGTTGCACGCGATTAAAGTTAAGTATCGTGCATCTTGGGCGAGAAGGAAAGATCAACACAGTTCGGGATAGTATATCTGAGATGAGATCACGAGACTTTGAGGTATGGAATTTCATTTTAACTGCAAAATTCAGCTGGCAAAATCGAACCGTGAGCAACGAAGTTTTCCCATTAATTTCTTCACGCTCGTACTTTGAGATAATTAATTAGAATTATGAGAAAAGTTTCTGAAGCACCTGTTACGTGTTTAGAACGGCTACTTCAGAATCTTGGCGAATATCACTATCGAATATTTTACATTGTCGCTCTCGCGGCACAAACTTGTAATAATAACGATGATGAACCAAGAGCTATATTCTGATTAATATTCACCATGAAATTCATTTGCATCCGTATTCAAATTTTAAAGGACTATCTTTCTTACAATCTCTCGAGGAATATTAAGTACAGCTTAAACATAAAAATTACAATAAAAATAAAAGTTTAATTTTACTTAGGTTTTCCAATTTTTCATTAATAAATTTTTTATACAATATAAATACTGCGATATACAAAAAAAACGAATAATGTTTATAATGTATACTCTCTAAATCTCAATCAGTGGATACTCATAATTTACTGAAGTGGCATACTTGGTACTGAATTATCAGCATATTATATTAGCACATTTGGCACTGAATAATCAGTAAAATTCAATTATAAAAAAAAATATAAAATTCATATATAAAAGAAAAGAAGTTTGAACGATATAGTTAAAATACCGATATTTACACGTTCTAGTATATTGTAATTCTAATCTTATAATATCATATACGTTGAATGCGCTATACTTATATACTGAAGCAAGGTTCGCTATAGGTTAGGGATACCACATTTCATTCATTAATTAACAGTGGCATATTTGACACTGAATCAGTGATTATCCATTGATTCCGATTTAGAGACCATGTATTTTCAAACTCTTGCAATTAATTTATATTAAAGAAAAAAAAAAGGGATTTCATCTACAGATATTAAGTCTAATATCTAAAGTTTTTTAATAGAAGACCAGCAATTATCTTCAGGCTGATTATTTGTCAATAACAGAGCACGTCGTATAATACTGTCGACGATAATTACGAGGAGACCGCTTTTAATCATCACTCTACATAGTAATCCGGAGGCACGGGCAATCTTCTTCGTAAAGCCACGCGATGACCCCTAATTGGCCACATTATTAAAATCGCATTTTCGTGATCCCAGCTGTGAGGGATCGTCCCTGCGAAGCGTACGGCGATGAAGTTCCCTCGTAAAATAAATCACGCTATCCCATCGCGGTAATTCGGCACAGCCGCTTCTGCCTTGCCGGTAATATTGGATATTTTCTTAATGGCGAAACTTCCACGGACTTACCCCTTCGAATCGAGTTCATCCTCGTGAACTCTCTGATAAATCGGTACACCGATTCTCAACCGTTTTCGATAGTCTCTTACCCTTTGCTCTACCCTTCGCTCCACCTTTCCCATCCACCTATCGCTTTACCGGCGTTTATTCCGTTTATACGGAAAGACGAAGGAAGTACGGAAGTCCTTAAACCGTCCCGGATGCATAGTCATCTTATACGGAAGCACTTCTATTCTCGTTGCAGCCATTGCACCAGCGATTACATCGCCGTTTACTCTGGTCCAACCACGTCAAGTCCGTTGTTGAAGATGCTCTGCGGCAAGGAGAAGACGACGCTGGTATACGAAGGTCAAGAACTCCTCGTTGAATTTAGGTGAGAAACGCATCTCTTTATCAACAGGACAGATGAGATCGATCGGTTTCGAGTTCTCAATCGATTTAAGTATCTTATCTTGTGCCTTCAGAAATATTCATTTTACAGAACTGGTCCCGAAGTATCGCCCTTCGATTATAATGGCTTCGTCGCGACACTGAGTTTTATTGAAGTGACGACGGAAGCTCCAACGACGATTGCCACCGATAGCACGAATAAAACTCGTAAGTAATAAGAGAAAGCATATCTCTAGCGTAAATCATCGCATCGAGTAGTCTACTTATATACTTTTAATATATTTCTACTAAACTTTAATAAAAAATGATAATAAAAGATTTGAAATAATTTAGATTCTACTAAAAAAAAAGATCTACTATTAATAATCATAGTCTAACTAATAATAATCAAGCTTTTAAATAATAATCAAGCATTTAAAGCTTTAATAAATAATTTTAATTAAATGTTGAGGTAATCACAAAATATAATCAAAATCAAACATCTATTTTACTTTTCTATTATAAATATTATTTTTCTAATTACGGTTGTTGTTATTACATTTGACAGAGGAAAATCATCGATACTGACATAGGTCTCCTAAAGCGACACTCCCTTTCTCAGAAACTAACTATTACACTTTATTAACATTAATAAAATCATTTGTTTAATTAATTAAAGAAGTACAAACTCATAATTCGTAATTTGTGGTTTTCTATACCAAATCAATTAAAAACGAATTCTACGAATGCGAAAATAAAATTCTTACGATTTCCTTTCAAATTGCGTAGTTTAAATAATAGTAACTATAATTATTGACAATATTACGTCGTCTTAAATGCTTGTAATTTCATAAATCAATTTTATTTATACTATTTTTTCTCTTAGTTTATTCATAATATGATTTTAAATTTAAAATTAGGATGCAGCGTAAATCGCCACACCTGTCTGTAAAACAGATTATGAACTAACTTAATCTCTATAACATTGCTTTATAATGTCGAATAATTCTATTGGAACTGAAGGCAATACGGAAAATTCTTGAAAAACTATTGTGTCACATATTTGCATCTTGCAGAACAGCATAAAGTAAATATGTATATAATTTAATGTGTGTATATAATTTAAAAATGTTTTATAACGAAGTGAAGAGATTCTGAAAAATCTTATGTTCATTTATAGGTACTTTATACAGATAATTTCTATAAGAAAAAAAGAATAGGAATACACTGTGTAGTTTGGAATCCATTTTTTTCAGATCCTCATTTTTTGCTTATCTTACGGGGCGAAAAAATTAATTATTGCAAACTTGTAAACAGTATTATAAAAAAGTATTATAAAAACTATTATAAAGTATTATAAAATAAAGTATTATAAAAAAGTATTAGAAAAAAGTATTATAAAAATTGCTTATATTGTCTGATAAAAGACACTTTTTAATTTGTTTTATTTATTAAAGTTCTTATTTTTTAAAGTTCTATTTTTTTTTAAAGTTCTTATTTTTTAAAGTTCTATTTTTATCTTTTGTTTAACAAATATTGTCTAAAAATAAAGTAGTATGTCGGCGACTTTCCTATAATATTTACATCAATGTAATATATTATTATTATTATTACATTTGATAATATTTACTAATATTGCATCAATATAATAAACAAAATAAATTTGATAGACACATTGCAGACATATTATAGACTTTTTTAGTATATTCTCGTTTTCATCGTCTTCTTCATATATGTTCCTGTTCACAGACAACTAATATCATAGCTTGATAATAAACTATTATCAAAGCTTATCTAGCTCTCCGATCTTTCAGTTGACTTGATGAAGTTTAATAACTACAACAATCGCGACCTCCATGACCATCGCAAGGACCAAGGTACCGTGACCAGCAGCTGCGACCTCGAGGTGAGCGGCGAGAAGGTCCGGGCCGGCCACCATGATACCAGGGGCAAACCCAAGTCCACGACGTGCAAGCTTTTACTGCGTGGCCGTGCTTACGACACTGGACACGTTTCCATAGCCAGTTACAACCTCAGGTAACCTGATTCGCCCACCGTCACGAACCTTCAAGTCACACATTGAAACGCACGTGTGACTGCGGTCTTAGAAGGTGAAAAACCATATCCTTCTTTACTTCCACGCCGTTCTCTTCGTGTTTATTCGTTCGACATGTTTCTCTAACGTGAACCGAACATCGGTGAAAACTGTAGTCATGTAATGGAGAACACAACGTGTATATGTGGAATTGCGTTTCTCGCAAACGATTGTTCACCACTTTTGATCTGGTAAATCCCTACAAATCCGCAGCGGGTTGTACACGTAACGTTGAATTCGTGATAGTAAAGCACGGTAAAAACGGTCGGTGGTTTGTACTATTGAATAGTCAAGCGCCATAAGTTCCGATATACACTTTTATTACGTGTGAAGTAATATTACCCTATATTCTCGTAAATCAGAATGAAATGTCAATATTGATTAATATTCAGAAATCTGAGAATGTCATGAAGAAACTTTGGAATATCTAAGAATATCTAAGAACATGAAAGAAACATTATTCCGCAATCATACTGTTACGTCTACGCGCGAGACTCTTATTTCACAGTTAGTAGCAACTTGCGTAACTTATTGAAATGGCGCCAAAATGGGGATGGAGAAGGAAACCACCCCGAGACTCGTCGCGGCGCGTAGTCGCGGAAAGTAGCGTTAAATCATGCGAGGATACACCGGCGGGTCCGCATCCCTGGGATTTTCAATTATCATGCGCATGCTACGCCAACGACATGCGGAACGCGTATCTGAGTCTTCGGAGACGTGTTATGTACGTGTTCGTGGAAACGGAACATGCCGCGGCAAAGAGATGAAACTACTCTCGGAACCAACGACGACGACGACGAGTCGTATCTCCGACAACCCTCTCGACATCATATACGAACGCTCTACTGTCGGGCTCCGAAGCCGCTATAACCGGTGGAAGATGTGTGAGTGCGCGCGCGCGCGTACTTACGAGACGCAGAACGGAGGGCTTTATTGAAGGTAGCATGAATTTTGAACGGAATATTGTAAATCCGAGCGCCAGGTGAACCGAGAAAGTATCTCCGAGCACGGGGAATATCGTCTCTCACCTACCAAATCCTCCTCCGTGTATCTCTCTCTCTCTCTCTCTCTCCCCCTTTCTCTCTCACTCATTCACTCACTCCTTTTTTTTTCCCATGCGCGTAATAGCGGCATCCGTGTCGGATTTATAGCTTACTTTCCGCAGACGCGGCGTCTGTGAGGCGATTAGAGCAAACGAAAACGCAGCACTCGAATATTTTGGTTCGGATGATACATTTACAGATTATCCCGGAACAAATATCGGATGTAACGTTTCCAAAAAGCTTTCAATCTTTCCTCCAGATTAAAAGAGAAATTGACAGGCGAGGAAATCGGTGTAATAATACATTTAACACATATACTTTTTTTTAGAATTCCAAGTTTTTTTTTTCGTTTCTCTGTGAAAAGCGCATTAGATCGCTACATCCTTCAAAATTCTCTACACGAGAATTTACAGTTGATGTATCGACGGTGAATTTTCCTGCTACGGGACGACGAATTTTGATAGCGCGCATGACGTCCGTCGTAAAATCCACTGATAGATATGTTCCCGCTATCGATTTTACAGCGCACAGTCCTGTCAGTCGACGATCGAGATATTCGACGGTTCGCCGGAAAGCGGGACGCTGGATACCACCAACTCCTTGGAGAAGATTTGCAGTCCGGCGCAGTGGCTCCCGCGGGAACTCGCGAGTCAGGATAAGTAAGTGAATTCCCCTTGGTTATTAGAGAGCGGTCATTAGAGAGATACCATCGTACCGGTTTGTAGGTAATGCATCGTAATTTGAGTTGGTAAATTTTGAGATCCCACGGCAACTCGAAAACACGCGCGGTGCCAGATTAAAGCCGAGAATCGGTTAAGTCTCCTTGGAACTCTACGTCAGAATGGAGATTAGTTTCTAAACGCTAATTTCTCGCAGAAACATAAACGTACATATTAAGACATACGGATCGGTTAAACTGGAAACACAAAGAAAAACCTAAGACAGTAGAAGACGTAAATAGTAAGTGAATTAGCCATTAGTTACAGTAGAAAACGTAAAACAATAATTTTACATTCTCTATCGTAATTGGCCGATTCGCTTACACCTTATTGCTTTATGTTTTTAATTAAACAGCAATCCTGAAGCGAATTTTGTCGCAACTCTTTCTTAGTCCTTACAGGCTTTTGTTTTGATATTAACGCGCAGTCTTTCTCCTTGGTGTGCACGTAGTATACCTTGAGGATTATTCATTATACCTCGGGCACGTATCACGAGACACCGGCTGAACTGACGCGCGAAATAGGAGCCAGTGCTGTTGCGATGCCAAGGAAGCAACGAAAGATCGTCGGGCACGTAATCATAAAACAGCTCCGGTAGATCCATCATCCGTCTCCATCCGAGAACTAGATGGTACCATGCAAAGCGATACCTCATACTCATCTCGCCGGAAGTCAAAGTATGAAAGATGGCTGTAGCGCGACTCTCTCTCTCTCTCTCTCTCTCTCTCTCTCTCTCTCTCATACATTCCATGCGTTTATACTCGGTACATATTCGACTGAAAAGATGTCACAGAGGACAAACGGAATGGTAGTTATCTGAAACCGTTCCATCGTTGCCGCGCGGCGTTACGGAAACTAATACAGAAGTAGATGGGCTTGCACATATTGCCAAAGCTATACCTCTTGATTCTTCGATCAATTCTTTAATAAAAATTTGGCAGATTTAATTATTCATAGCTTCTTTATTTTATACATTGAACTGAAGTCTATTAATTTGAATAAAAATTAGACGATTTTGTGATATTTAATTTTTTGAATCTTTCTTTAAAGATCATTAATTTTCTAAATTATATTTATTTGTGATTTCTTTGGACTTTTGATTTGAGAAAGTATGAAACTATACTATTCTTAAATTCATAATGCCAAATTATACATAATTTATGTTATTTTTATCACTTCTTTAGATCGCCGATTCTTACACTACTCCTCAATATATTATTAATTTAAAGAACACAATAGAGTTAAACAACTTAACTCAAGAAATTGTATTAAATTTGATACAAGTTTAATTAATTATTTTTATTTATTACTACTTATTGTTAATATCGTCAGTAATAATAATTTAACTAAATAGTTTAATTGAACTAAATAGTAAATAATAAATAATAAACTTGATTTGAGTTTCAAATCAAATTTAATATATTTGACTCAGACTATAACTATAACTCAGACTATAACTACTTAGTGTAACGTTAATTTACTTTCAGATTATATAATCACAGAAATAGATTAATTTATATTTTGACACACATGGAAGTTAAAAATAATAAAATATTATATTTAATTGAAGAGATTGAATTAATTATCAATGCTGCCTCTCTTTCTTTTTCGGTGTAACAATGTGCAATATATATATATATATACGTGTAGTTTATCATATGAAAAATATATTTAATAAACTAGTTTTTTCGCAATAACAATGTAGTCGAAATTTTTAGAGTTCTGTTTACCTTTCGCTGAACTATTCCCAGGGAAAGAAAGATAAATATAATTCCAATATTGTCGCAGAGAAAATGTACCCATAAAAAAACGCAACAAAAATTTGTGACATAAATTCAAACAGCTAGTTGCGCACGTTCTTTCACTCGTAACGTTACTATAATAGCATGATTTTTACGATGGGGGAATCTTCCAATTACGTAGTAAATTCTCTCGCGTTTGATTAAATAACTTTAGAAGACCGCATGAAACGAATATATATTGTTTTTTACACGAGCGTTAATATCCCGCGGAAAAAACTGATAGCTTTTGCAACATTCATACAATTTCTATTTAATTTGGCGTTTTATATTTTTGTTTTGTTTTTTTTTTTTTTTCTATAAATTCTATAACGTTTTTGTTAAAATGTACATAGTTTTTTCTTTTTCTCTGATT
>Ga0157364_1001530_pt1 | contig 19871 bp, 13 predicted proteins | sample AttsexASBM2_FD_111476 | JGI IMG/M metagenome (GOLD analysis project Ga0157364, IMG submission 111476) | Fungus gardens microbial communities from leaf cutter ant in Ribeirão Preto, State of São Paulo, Brazil - Atta sexdens ASBM2 | ecosystem: Host-associated > Fungi > Mycelium > Unclassified ...
AAACAGCGGATTTAAGCTTATACACTTGGTATATATATATATATATATATATATATATATATATATATATATATACATATATATATATATATATATATATATAATATACAAAATGATTTTGTGTAAAAATATTGCAAAATGTACTTGATGCCTTTTTTTATATTTTTAATGTCTTTTCCGGTTGATTCCACGAATTTTTATTAAGTTCTTGTTATTAGTAATAATAACATTTTATATTAATATTTACAAAATAATAATAATGATGATAATGGTAATAATAAAGGTAATGATATTTAAAAATAATAAAAAAATATCAGTATACAATTTTGTTCCACCTGATCACCATTTGTTAAATAGTAAGTTATAAATAAATGAATATGGATGACGAATAAATCGCTGTCATTATCATTTTTGTTTAATTAATAAATACCAGTGTATACTTTTGTTTTGTTGTAAGCTCACAATTAAGCCTTGCATTTCGGCATAGCAACAAACTCGCAGAAATGCAAGATTGCTATCACACCTGAACCTTGCATTTCGACAACGAGCCGCGAAAATGCAAAACTGCAAATTCGATATCCACGCGTGAATGACGTCCGTCATCGGGCATGACCATATATGATCGGAATGCACGATAATAGAAAACCGTGTGTTCCTTTATATTCAGCTGTCCAATCACAGTAAAGGGGATTGCGAGATTCTTACAATTAAGTAAGTTAACACGTTATGCACTATGCGAGTGACCGATCACTAAAATATTGCAAATGCGAGTACGAGATAATGTGTCTTTTAATAAGTACAACAACTTACGAGGAATTATTGTAACATACTTATAATAAAGGGGAATCCAACTTGTAAGAGGAAAAATAAATTCAAAATAAAGTGTTGGAATTACGGTCTACGGATCTTCTTGTGATCTACTCATCAGTGCTCTTCGTGGGTTTCAATCCTTCAGGCGAAACGGACCCAAAGATTTTTTTGTTGCACCGAAAGGTGCACTAGTAATCTTTTTTTGTTATATATTAAATTATAATTATGATTTTTCGTTAAATTATAAACAAATAGAAATTGATGACAAATTATGGAGATGCTCATTTTCGATATTTTATTCCTACAATTTTCTTGTTATCGATAAAAATTCATTTTTAATATTACAATATAAATAATATCAATTCTTTTCATTCTATAACTTACAAATTAATAAAATAATAAAACCCAAGTACATTAAACGAGCTACAGTTAGGTATACTAAATAATATTAATCATAAATTATAATTTTTTGATGATAAGTTTGGTATGTTTCTATACTTAGTCCTCATCAGTCGCAGAAATTCATAAATCAAATATCTAATCATATTGATATATTAAGGATCATCTCATGTTCGAGTTACAATAGATAATATAACAGATTTCTAAGAATCATCTCACTTTTGTATTATAAAGGACGATATATATATATATATATATATATCGCAACCATATCATATGTAATCAAAGTTAATAAATAATAAATGATGTAGAGTCATGATTCCAAACCAATTCATCAGTTAATAGCGAGAAAGGGCAGTCAGTATGAATAAAAGAATAAATTCTAGTTGTTATTATGATGATATATTATTAATAATGTAGCTTGATGTCAGATCATATAAATGGTTATATATATGTCCTTAATAATATTGCTAAATAAAATTAATATGAAGGCAAATACAAATTAATGGTAAGCAATAGTCTATTAAAAATGTAATATAGAATTTAGAATCGGTATATTCACTCGTGCAAGATCGATGCAAATGATCATTTGCGTTTATACTCTCTCAGTTAAGATCGGTCTTGCATCAATAAATATAACTGATAAGACAGCCCTATAAAGCTTGCTGTCAATTTAGTACTAAATTGTTCTCAAACAGTACTATGCGATGTTTGTTGCCAATTTGGATAAATACATTTGCTCGTATTTTGTTGTCAATTTGTGACATCAAATTTTGTTACATATTTGCTAGCAAATTGCCGACACTATTTGATACATCAAATCTCGCTGCCAATTTGTATCCTTTTTGCTAACAAAGTTTGCAGCAAGATTTTATAAAATGTTTTCAGCAAATTTGACTATCTGGATAAATATAATATTTGTCTCACCGTGACACTTACTGTTGCATACTTTTCCGTTCTTTTCTGCATAGAATATAAATTTTTTTGTATATCGATCTATCTCTTCTTTATTACCTCACTCACTTGTGCTCTTTAATCTATACAAATTTATTATGTGACGTTTACAAGATAGTTACTTTCTTTTTTATTCTCGTTTCTTTGCATACTCTTTAATAATAACTTTGGTAGTAAATTAACGCAAAATGCTATCGCATGTTTTGAACGTGATAGCAATGCAACTTTTCCGTATTTGTTGTCCACATGTAGAAGAGATGTGAAAAAATGTAGAAAAGATGCGGAAAAAGTGTCAAAAGTATGGGGAAAGTGAATAGATAACATAGATGAATAGATAGATAATAACATAGGTAGGTGATAAATACCATAAATAGCCAAATAAATAACGTAGGTAGGTGAATAGATAACATCGGAAGATAAAATCGATAAATAGATAAATAACATTGATAAATTGATAGATAATATACAATAGATATATAAGTAGCTATATAGATAAATAAAGTACACAGACAGATAAGATATGAAAAAGGTGTGGATGAGATGTGGAAGACGCACCGGAACGCTGTGAAGAAGTACGGAATAAATGCGGAAAGTGTCGAAAAGTACGGAAATGGTGTAGAAATGATACTTAAAAGATGCAAAAGAGATATAGAAGAGTTGCAAAAGATGTGCAGAAACGATGCGAAGAAATGCAGAACAAATGTGATGCAAAAGAGGTATAGAAGAGGTGCAAAAGAATTGCGGAAATGATGAGAAGAGATGCGGAGAAATGTAGAAAAAATACGAAATTAATGTGGGAGAAGGTTTGGTAGAGATGTGCAGAAAAAGTACATGAAAGATGTGGAAGAGATGCGAGAAAGGTGGGAGAGAGGTGCGGAAAAATTATAGAAAAGGTATAAAAAAAATAAAAAAACCTATAGAAAAAAAGTGTAGAAAAAGTGTAGGGAAAAATATTTAAAAAATGTAGAAAAGTGCGAGAAAAAAGTGCAGCAAAGGAAGCAAGATTTTGCGAAGACGACGACGACGACGACGACGACGACGTATCTGAATGAATAAATGATATAAATCAGAAAAATAGTCTAGGATTGACGATTATCCATTTATCCAAGATATCCAAAATATCTGATTGAATAATTTGTCGGATCTGAATCTGTTTCAAACTGTTTAGATATCGGAACCGTTAAAGTTTAATGATTAAACCATTTATTATTTGGATTTCGGATTTCTCAATATTTTTTTCTATGCATTCAAAATTCATTTTTATATGAAAATACGAGATATAACCTTCAGTGGTTTTGATTTTGACAACTCAAAAAGTACTTAATGAAAAAATATTTTCTTATAGCGTTTTGGAAAGCTCTCGACATCAGATATTAGATTCTGGAAACAAAAGTAGGATATTCTATTAAAAAAAATCTTGACTTGATCTTGGCGACACCAGGTCAAATTGATAAGATCAGTAAATAGATCTTTTTGAACTCTATAATTTTTGTCAATTTTTCTCAATAATGCTGTGTTTCCGAGATAAAAATTTGTAACGCTTTTTTGAACACCTATATAGTATATGTACATTAGACTGACAAGGAAAATATTTTTTTTTACTTGGTTTCTGAATTCAAAAGCTTTTTTTGCATATCAAAGAAAACAAAATTTTTTCAAAAAAATATTAACATTTAGAGGTCACTAAAGGAAAATCTGAAATGAGATATAATCTTCAAATTTTCTCATCGTGTTCAAAACAGAACAGAGCGAATATCGGAACAATTCGCAAGGTTTAATATGAAAATGTACAAAATTTAATAGTAATTTAATTTAAAGTAAATTAAATTTAAAGTAAATCTGTTATCGGAAATTTATTTGTTTATCAATTTTATCAAATCAATTATCAAAATTTTCGATAATATATTATAAATTATTTGAATCACCTATTACGATTCCATTGAAATTCCATTGCTATTTTTGTCCTTATTTGATGTGTTGTAATTTTTTTTTTGATATATGTAATTTATTTCAATTAATTAAATGATATTTTTGTATTATGTACTTCATTATCTCATTTCATTTTCTAATTGAGTTTTTTATTGTCAAATTGAAATATTTGATTTGAGGATGTCAAAATCAAAAGCGATATACTTTAGAATTTGTAAAAAGATTTTTTTTATCCTTAAAAACATTTTATAATCTAATTAAATGCAACTTTTAAAGATCCTGTAGAAGATTCCAGAAAAGCTGAATATATTATTTAGAATGAATAGACTTACAATTTGAGAGGAGTAACGACCTATTTGAACGCCTCAGCGACCAAAAAAACATATAATACCACATTAAATATCCTGATTAAACCTGAGTTTTGTGTTAAATCAAACATGTAGTAAGGAAAATCGAAAGTTTAATTTAATCGTTTACTAGCCGTCTCTAAAATGTAATATCTTTTGATAAAAATTTAGAAGTATGCTTTTGACATGAAATGGAAATTTTTGAATGGTCGAAAAATTAAAAAAATATATTTTTTTATACGTATACAAAGTGAGGCAGGTAACTTTGTCCATTTAGAATATTTCTGTTATTTTTAAAGATATGAAATAATATATTTATTAAAATTATATATCATCAAGAGGAGTACAATATACTACTAATAATTTTTTTATGGGTAGAGGTGCTTCGGAGATTTCAAGTTCATCTCCATTTTTTTAAATAGAATTGTATGATTTCTTTAATACAAAATTCTTCTAATTATTCTGCATATAAAAGTATTATAAGGTAGTGATATAAAAAAACCAAAAGTTTATAAGATATTTTATACTTTTTTCTGATATATATTAACATAAAATGTTAAATAATTCATATACTATTAATTTTTTTATAATCGTGTCTTAATAATTTTATATGCAGAGTAATGAGATGACTCAATTGATGGAAAAAAATACATAGTTACTTATTTAAAAAATTATCCTTTTTGTACATTTTTTTAAAAGTAACTACGTGTTTTCTTTCACTAATTGATTTATCTCATTATTCTGTTCATAAAATTATGGTACAATTATAAAAAAAATTTATAGTTTACGAGTGATTTAATATTATAAATAATTATAAATCGCTCCACTACTCACTGAGCTACATAACTTTATGGCTCAAACACGATTAGAAAAATAATAAACATTAATAAATAAGTAAGAAATATGATATTAAATAAAATCAAAATTATAAAAAGAGTTATGAGACAAAGTTACAAAACAGGGAAAAATAAATTATAAAACTATAAATATTATAATATAAACATTCTGACACTTATCGGGTCATTTTCAATGTTAACAAATTCTTATAAATCTATCGCTTAATACATGTATCCAAAAAATATATAAATACATGTTAAAATCTGAAATGCTCGCCAACAATATAATTCTTTAGTTCTTGTTAAAAATGCGGATCCCACGAAGAGTAAGGCCATTTTTTCTTTATATTCTTGTAAAAATTATCCTGTTCTATCCCATGTTATCCCAAGATAAAATTATCATTGTCGTCTTATATTGAAAGCATTCACAGCAAAGTAGAAATAATCATAAGAAGATCTATAAAGAGATCGTAAGAAATAACCGTAACAGTTCAAGTTCATAAAATTATGTAACTGTGCAATAAAATTAACAATTGTATAAAATTCTTGCTTCTTCTATCCTTCTTATGTGAACACTTTAAATTTCAGTGAAAGAAGAAAAAATAGTGACAGTCGCTTATGGATTCCCATCTTATAATTGAGCAAATTGCAATCAGAAGAAAAATGTGCAAAGATGTAGCGTCTCAACCAAGAAAATGTAACTAAAGTGTACCGCAACACAACAATAAAAGGAGATTTATGGAACAGGAAGGCGTTCAATGAAAGGGAATAAGAATAAACAACTAAGAGGCAAAAAGAAACTGTATGATGTTAGAATATAATGAATCCGTTATCTATGGATTCATAGATAGAACTGTCTTTATAAATCTTCTTATGGTTATTTCTTCTTTGCTGCGAATGCTTTCAATATAAGACGACAATGAGAATTTTATCTTGGGATAACATGATACAACAGGATAATTTTTACAAGAACATAAAGAAAAAATGTTCTTATGTGGGGCATTTTTAAAGAAGAACTAAAGGACATTGTTGCGAGCATTTCAGATTTTAACACGTATTTATATATTTTTTGGATACATGTATTAAGCGATAGATTTATAAGAATTTGTTAACATTGAAAATGACAATAGGTGTCGAAATGTTTATATTGTAATATTTATATTTTTATAATTTATTTTTCCTTATTTTGTAACTCTGGTTCGTAGCCTTTCTTATAATTTTGACTTTATTTGTCATTATCGAGCCTTTTTATCTTTTATATGATATTAAAGATTATCTATAATAGACAAGTTATTCTACATTATGAATTATAATAAATAAATATATTAATCATAGGTTAATTTCTTTTTTGCTCAATAAACGCTCAGTGAGCAGTTTTTTCCGTTGAACGCAGCCAATAATGTAATGATGTGTCAATAACATGTAAATGATCTGTATGTAAGTGTTATTTTCAATATTAATTGTCTTTAGGATCCCTTTAACGAAGTAACATTATTACTCTGATTCTGCTCATAATGGCATTTCAAGACTGAAAAAGATTTCGGTGCGCAATTTGTAGAATCAGATATGTTTAAGCACTATACAAGAAATGTTTAAGCACTAACATAAGATCCGCTTTGACCAAATATAATGTAGTTCTTATACTTAGATTTATTCTTATTAGTCTAAATTCTATCATATTATTTGATAAATATATAATGTACTATAACATAATATTATATACTTAATATATAAATATAAGTATAATATATTTAACAAAATTTTTAATTTCTCTTAATACATCTTTTCAGTTAAATACATCTTTTCAGTTTACAGAGATGAAAGTGTACCATTGTTATTTAAAGAAGACTTTACTAGCAAGGGGGATGACGGATCCTCGAAAGTAGCTAAAGATAATTGTATTTATATGGACGCAATGGGTTTTGGGATGGGATGTTGCTGTTTGCAACTTACTTTTCAAGCATGTAACATAGAAGAAGCAAGAACATTATACGATCAATTAACACCTTTATGTCCTATCATGGTTAGTGTTAAACAATATCATCATTGGGTTTCTTTATTTGTTCATTTGATTTCTTTCTTTTATTAAATATAATAGCGGCATATAGAGTGTTCTTTCATACGTACGTTACAGAAAATTTCTTTAACATTCGACAGTTGGCTTTAACCGCTGCCAGTCCTTTTTATCGAGGCTACATAAGTGATGTTGATTGTCGATGGAGTGTCATATCTTCGTCAGTAGACTGCAGAACACAAGAAGAACGAGGATTAAAACCACTTAAAGAAAACAAATTTAAAATCAGTAAGTCTAGGTACGATTCTATCGATTCGTACCTTAGCAGACAAGGTGAAAAATATAATGATGTTCCTTTAACGTATGACGATGAGATATATAAACAGCTTTTGGAGAATGGAATTGATCATTTGCTTGCGCAACATATAGCTCATCTGTTTATTAGAGATAGTGTGTCTTTATTTTCCGAAAAAGTCCATCAGAACGATTTAGAAGATACTGATCATTTTGAGGTGAGATTACAATTGAATCGGATATTTCAGAAGCTCCATAAATCAATTTTTGTTTTCGAAATTAAGATAATAAAGAACTTAGAATCAGATCGAGAAGATAGACACATAATTCCTTTAAAAAGATCCACATTAGCATCCTCTCCTCTAGATCAAATTTACATTCACGTGAGAAGCAGTAACTTATGTTGACTTATATATTTTCCTTTTACTTTAAGACCCGATTGCATCAATGTTACTTTAACTTTAAGGCTTAAAACTCTCACGCACACACGCACACACACACACACACACACACGCACGCACGCACGCACGCACGCACGCACGCACGCACACACACACATTTTTTTAAAGCTCCCTTTTATAAAGGTAAAAAGAGAGCTTTAAATCTCGTTTGTCAAAGTAATGTTGGATCGATGCAATCGGATCTTAGAGAGGGCGTCTGGTTTAGGAGACTGAAAAATAGGTGATTTTTCGCGATTTTTTAAAAAAGAAATAGTAAATAAAATTTTTTTATCATTTTAAGAATGTAATTAAATTTTTTGTATACAAAAGGTATTGTAAATAACAAAAAAATTAATATTGAAGTTTGCGCCTGGCCGTCGTCATCATTTTGTGTACATTTTGACTTTAATTCTGGTCTGAAACAAAAAATCAAGAAATATTTTTAATTTTCATATAATTTTTTTTCTAAATAAACTTGAAAACTTAAAAAAATATATAAAAATTAAAATTTCGTGCGATTTTGAAAAAAAAGTTATGATTTTCACTAGGTAGCCTCTATTTCTTCATACAAAAAAATTGTTAATGATTTTTTTTTAACTTTTTAGATTCATCGAGGAGAGTTGACCATTATCTAATTAACGAGTAGTATATTTAAATAAAATTATTTGCTTTTTATATAAAGTCTTATATAAAGTTATTTGTTTTTTTATAATCGTACACACACAAAATTGAAGAAAATGTTAAAAATAGATTTTGAGGAAATGCGTTTAAAGTTTTCGATGTAAAAAAGTATAGTTCTTAAGTACTTACAGTGCTCGGGGATTAATCTATTCTAGGGGCATACAATAACTCTGTAATAATCCTTCTGCTTCTTCATTAAATTCATTCCAAGCAATTTGGATCAGTTTATGCGCTGCTGAGATCTCTTTTATGGGATGTATGTCCATTGTACACGAGCCATTTGCGCACAAGCCAATTATAGCGCTAGAAAAAAAAACTCTCTACGCAGAAGTTGTGATTGACAGTATTGCCTATTCGAAAGTTATCCCCGTATATTGCGATTTTCTCAATGTTTTAGTCATAATTTGAATATTTCTTTGTATTTTTCTCATAAGAAGCCAAAAATTCTCCTAAACTTCTTGTACTTCCCTCGGAAAAAAATCCCTCGGAAAGAAAAAGACTTTCAAATTTAAGGAGAAATTTCCCAACCCCTGGCAACATAGAGTGATTGCGCTACAGTATGTAAATGAATTATTCCCTTTTTTGTGCTACTCAGTCGGCGCTTCTGCCTGAAAATTTGTTGTGCATCATACATAGTGCTTGCTTTCTGATCCAATATCAATTCATTCATGATTTTGAAAACGACAAAATATTTTTTGTTGAAAGTGCCAGTAATAATAAATAAAAACGACGATTTTAAGTATTTTTACATCACAATTGAAGTTACTTTGGTGCCAGTCTTCAGAAGTTCAAAACTTGCGTTCGCGTTCAGAGTATGTTCACCCGACATCGCGTTACAGATTATTTGATTGATAAATTGATATAAATAGGATCTTCTTGATAACCGTCGCCTAATACCTACATGCGCCTAATACTTATTGTACTTGCCGTGTTCCCATTACAAGCGCTAAGTCTACCGAAGAATTTCGAATTTCGTTCTAAAATTTTAGAAAAATTTTTAAATATTCTCCAAAAGTTGCACTGATAAAATATTTTCCAAAAGTTGTATTGATTTATGAAAAAAAATAAAAATATTTTTTTGATCCTGTTAGGCGCTCCTTTTAAATACTTAATAAATTACTTTAGCATATTGAAATTCAATATTACGAGTTTATTCTTTTTAATAAATTATGTATATTTTTAGTGAATTGTATAATATTTTTCAATAATAAAGTTAAATATCTTTCTTTTTTGTTTTAGATCACAACATATTCTTTATAATATCTTTATAATCTTTAGTATTTTACATTTATTGAATTTCTTAAATAAATCTTTATATGTACAAATATATATTGTTGTGCCGCAATGTCATGATATCGGATTCGAGATCGAGCGAATTTCAGGATGTACAATTAATAATTTGACACTTATCGTTGATTTGATTTTTTAATCATATTCTTTACAATAAAATAACTTTAACAATACACTTAGTCGAGTTTTAACTACTTATGCATATTATCAATTAAATCGCGACTGTACTGTTTCTAAACATTGAACGGAGAAAGTAACGCGACGCTAACGAGAATTATTGACTGCCGCTCGCTTTTTGGCTCCACGTTATGTCTCGTTCTTCTGCAGGCCGTCCTTGCTAAATCAGCGCTTATGTATCAGCATTCTCATTATTGATCAAGGCTGCAATGTCAGAGTTTTATGGATCGCACAATTAAGTTCTTCCGCTACATTTTTCTTAAACAATTTGCGAAATTAATATTTATAATCTTTCTTTAATTCTTAACATCGAGTCGCTTACATCTTAACACTCTACTTTTCTTGCTTGTGTAATGGTACTTGTGACAATATGTACGTAAATTATATGTACGCTCATTTCCTTCAAAAACATAAGTTAATATATTTTTGAAGTTACTTTTCTTTTTTTGGAAATTAGTTTTAAAATTGATATGTTTCACTCACTTAATATATGAGATAATGAGGCATTTTTTAATTATTTTTAATTATTTTTAGTACTACAGTTGTAAAAACTAAACGTTCTTTTTTCAGTTCTCGAAAAATAAGAATTTTTAAATAGATTTTATTTATAGAGTTTCTGAAATGACCGATTTAATTCTAATATAAATTTTTCGATACTGTGATTGTAAATGCTTTTATTGTGTCATAAATTATAATACTGTTTCAGAACATACAATCTACAAATTGGCAAACCATGCGTTTTAAACCACCACCACCAAACTCGTCTATTGGTTGGCGTGTAGAATTCCGTCCATGTGAAGTTCAGATCACAGATTTCGAGAATGCTGCGATAGTTTGTTTCACAGTACTATTAACAAGAGTCATTCTGAGCTACAAGCTAAATCTTTTAATTCCAATTAGCAAAGTTGATCAAAATATGATCAGGGCGCAGAAAAGAAATGCAGTAAAAGTAGAGAAATTTTGGTTTCGTCATGATATTACTTCCGATATAAAATCTGATAATACTCAATCCGAGTTTACAATTAATGAAATTATTAATGGAAAGGTATTTATCAGATAAAAGATACATAAAAATATTTTGCATGTGTTGTACACATTTCTTTTTTTTTTTAAATATATGTATATTCATATGCTTAATTTATATATTTATATATATTTATATATATTTATATATATTTATATATATTTATATATATTTATATATATTTTGTCTGTTTCCAATAAGAATTTAAGAATAAATGTACACTTCATAAATGAATTTTATTATCACTTCATGTTTTTTCAGAATGGTATTTTTCCTGGTCTCGTGCCACTTGTAAACTCATATTTAGCTAACATGAATGTAGATGCTGATACACATTGTACTATCCAAAGATATTTAAAATTAATACAAAAACGCGCTTCTGGTGAGCTTTTAACAACTGCTGCTTGGCTGAGAAAAGAGGTCACTTTGCATCCTGAATATAAGTAAGCAAATATTCTTTTTTCTTCGAACTGTCGGTATTGTTTTTTAAACATAATGACATATAATGACATAATTTTAATAAAATATATATGTAAATAGGCATGATGCTGTAATAACGCAGCGCATCAATTATGATTTACTAAGAAAAATCCATAGCATTGTTTCCAATGATATATCATGTCCAGAATTACTCGGACAGTGTGTATCATCTAAAACTACTGATACCATACCTGCTGCTGTTGCTAAAGCAGAAAAGTGTTCAGCAACAAATTGTTAACGATGACTATGTCGAAACATTTCAGGTAAATCATTAAATTTATACTTTTGTAATAAATTTATACTTTTGTTACGCATATTTTATGCCGTTAACTTGTATATTTACATAAATACATTTCTACATTATATTTTAAATAATAAGAAGAAACGAGAATAGCATAAAATATAAAGTTTCATAATTGTATATTTGTAATTTTATATTTGTAATTTTATTCCATTTGTTATTCATTGCTTTTATTGACTATATATAAATGTATAATATGAAATGTTTATTTTCGTAATTTTTAACAAGTTCTTTAACAGGAATGAATATCTATATTTATAAAAGAAAATGTTAATTGCTATATGAAATATTATTATGTAATACGATAAATCAACAAATCCCACATTCCACATATTGTATTTGTGTTTAATTTGTTTGTACAATTTTAATACTATTTCAATACTATTGTATATTGAAAAATTTACTACTTGAATAATAAGTTTAATTGTATAATAAATTAATAATACAGTGTATGTATGTAGTTAAAACAATTAAAAGTTTCATGATTTATTAACAGAATTAATTTCTAATAATTTATTACTTTAAGATCATCTATGTAAGGCGGAAATGAGACTTTGAGTCTAACCGCCTAAGCCTGGGACAAACGGACACTTTTCCGTGATAGGTTTTTACTGAATAGGGAAACCGGAGGGTAATCCCGTAAACACTAGGGGGTCGTAACCAGGAATTCCTGGGGATGCAGGAAGGCAAAAGAAGGGTACTCCCGAGCACGACACAGTGATATTTTCAGACATTTTTATTTTCCTCTTCGTACAAATTTAGAATGCAACGCCCCCCTCCTCCTCCCTTCCCGCAATGCAACACCTTCCCCCCCTCTCCCTACAATGCAACGCCGCGCCTTCGTTCCATTTTCTTTCTACGCGCGACCTATCGCACACAAAAGCTACGACAAAATCAGTTACGTAAGATGATCAGACGTAAGGGCCAATCACAGAACAGTCAAATACGCGCAAGCGCGTAGAGGAACGTCACCATGCGTTCAACAAATAAAATAAAATTGGTTCTAGATTTCTACATCTACATTTTTGGATCTACATTATTGGATTCGAATACAATCATAGTTTCCAAAAGTGAACGATTATAAATAAATAATTGTACATGAAGCACCTTAGTTGGAGGTGGAGGACCTCGTTGAGAAATGATTATAGCCGTGAGAACTGTCGAATATTCTTAATCTCTAGTAGAAATAATACACTTTAAGAATACTAACGTATACAAAAATAAAATATTAGGTTATATATATGTGCATGAAACTTATGAGCTAAAAATTAAAGCTTATGAACTAGAGAACTTGTGAACTAGAGCGGCATGAAGGCTAGTAGAAAATCAAGAAGCTGACTGATTTAACCCAGGGTTTGAGTCAATTGAGGGAAACCGAATTGTATGGCTTTTGAATAATTTTAAACACAAGAATGTCTTGAATGGCATATCTATTTTTGTTTAAAATCTTCGCGACCAAATAATGCCTTGATATGGCAACTTTAAATTTTGTTCTCACCAGGCTTTATTACCATGTACGAGAATATAATCCCTCTGCTTATACGTAATGGATGACTTGTGTCACTTATCGTAATAGGCTTTGTTGTAGGCGCGAAGTCTATCGGAAGCTTGGATCGCAACATTACACGCAGTATCAAATGTCAAGCACGCACTAATGGTTTTATTTCTCGTAGTCCAGGAGTTATTTAGATGGAAAGTTTTTGACTGTAGAAGATAAATGTTGTTTATTACGTACTGAATTACACCCTTAACCAATTCCGAAATCTTACGTAGGGATAATTTTAAAAAGCGATTAATGCGCTCGATTATTCCATTGGCTCACGATGCAACGATGGCTACTAATCGGCATTTTACATCGCGAGCACGAAACTCGGCGAATTCGGTCGAGATATAAGTCGATCAGACACGATTTCGGAAGGACTACTGAAGTTATCGATAAAAAATCGTAGTTAACCGTTCAATGAGTTTATATGAGATTGTGGTTTTAATCAGAAACAGCTAAGAGAAGCGTATAAAGGAGTATCGTCTTTGACGATAAGGATATGCTTGAATCCTTCATGGAATTCTACTAGAGAGTCGAAGTGATTTACATGACGCCTATCGGGACGATGGGTTTCTAGCAACAATTCACTCTCCCTAGTATGAACCGAAACATTAGCCATAAGGCACGTGAGATGATTATCAATATGCGATTGCACCTTCTTTTGTACCGAGGGAATCAATTATTAGCGTTGCCCTGAATTGTTTTTTCAGTCTCACAATGTGCGCATTCGTCTTGATAGACGTGTATGATGTTTGCAATCATGGCTTCCGATACGAGAAACCTGTGCGAGTCATTAATCTTCTGATAGACTAACTCTCAATCAGAAAGAATTTGTCATGTTCTTCGTTCTCAAGGGCATCCGCTATCGCTCGAATTGGATCCGCGAGCTGCTGGTATATTGCAATACCTTTTCCAGAAGAAGAACTTCTATCGACACGATTACTCGACTCAATGCATCGACATAAGCCATTTTTTCACCTCTTCTATCAACTTAAATCGATAATTTTGTAATTTTAAACTCCACCTGGCAATACGAGGATTAACACTTGCTTTATTGATAGCATCGACCAACGTTACATTACAATCGATCACAATTGAAAAATCCAGATCGTATAAATAAATATGAAATTTTTCCACTGCCTTTACAATCCCCAACATTTCAAGCTCAATGGAGTGATAGCATTTTTCACAGAATTAGTGGCTTGACTATAAAAAGCGATCGGGGTTTTAAATATTGTTCTCCTGTCTCTGAGAAAGGATCTCCTGTCGCATCTAAGGCGATGGAACTTCCATCGGTGTGTTTTCTTAAATTCTATATCTAATTCCGGATTGTACAGCCGAAGGACTGGATATATAATAAGCGCTGACTTCAATAATTCGAACATTGTGTACACATCTCATCTGACTCATATTTAGCGAATTTCTTAAGTAACGTATTAGGCCTTGGCTTTGGACGCAAAATTCGGTATGAAACGACGGAAAAAACTGAGCAAATCGTTCTTGGGGACAGAACGTTCTTGGGGACAGAAAAGCTTTTGACCGCTTCAATGTGGCGATCATTTAGGATAATGCCCTGACAGAAATGTATCCCAAATATTCAATCCTTGTTTTTAAAAACTGGCATTTTTAATAATTTAGCTCGAGTTTGTGCTGCTTGAACAATCTTAAAACTTAGAATAGAATCTGCAGATTTTTCTCTACGGAGCTCGAAAATATTATATTATCAATACAAATCAGTACTTCATCTTGGCAGATAAGGGGCCGAAGGATTTGAACAAGACATTTCTGGAATTTTGCCAGGATTTCCGAATATCCAAAAGGGAATTTGATGTACTATATTGGTCATCCGGCGTGGCAAATCTGAAGAACTTTGTATATTTTGGATGAATGCTAACATAATGGAATCCATCTTTAATCCTTATCATACTAACTATAATTTGGTGTCTCATCCATACCAACATGAGTCACTAGTGACCGAGCGATTCCTGTTCATGTAAATTTCTCGCAAGCTCGATGAGTCCGACGCTTGTTATCTTCGTAAAAAAAGTTTGTGATGGGGAAGACTTGTGTACAGCAGGGAGACGATCTGTCATCGCTCTGCCTGTGACTGGCGTGCAGTTCAAGTGAGACACTAGTGACCCATGTTAATATACAAAGAGTGCTTTTCGTATAAAATAAAAATCACTAGAATCTGTTTGTTTTTTCATCTATTTAGAATGATTTTAAAAAATCTCTAAAAATTCACCAACATATTTTCGATTTTCTAAAATAAATATTGGAATTTCATTTTGGAAAATAATAAAATATAAATAGTAAAATGTAATAATAAAATGTATAATTTATAATTACCGAAAGACTCATAAGTTGGGAAAAAATTACATTTGATTTAAAAAATTATAACTTTTCGTAATAAATGAATATAAAAAAAAATGACTCCAGGATTTTATAATTTAGATATAAAGTTTTGAAAAAAAAAAAAATATTAGACCTTCGAATTCTATTATACAAAAAGTTGAATTATTTGAGCATGAATATGAGTAATTTTCAACAAGGAAAAATCGAGTTAAAATATGCATTTTTTTATTTTGTTGTAAAATAATGTATTTTTTAATAAAAAAAAATATAAAATGTAATTACATATTTAGATAAATATATAGATAAATATATAGATAAATATATAGATAAATATATAAAGAAAGGCGTGATTTGTCTTTTCAACTCTATCTATTTCGTCTAAAAAATAAATAATTCTTTTAGAAAAACATTTTTTTAATAAAAACAAACATTCAGATATTAATTTAGAGTGAAAACAGTATGTTTATAATGATTTTGACACAATTTTTATTTTACACGAAAAGCATCTCTAGAGAAACACTAGAGTCAATCAAGTCTATGACATTAATTTGCGAATCATTAATAGAGCGATAAGATCTTAGCCCGATATCATCGAACTTTACGTTCGAACTGATCACTGTCTTGAAGACGGAGTCTTGAATGAACGAAATCGGAGAGTCAGTATCTATCAGAGCTGATCACAATTGAATCCATTAAGAAAATTAACTTTAATAATCGTACGACTTATCTTAATTTCCGTGGGGGAGTTTTTCTCGATGCACCCCACGCACTCTGAATCGTCGTCTTCGGCGATTGACATCCTCGGCTGCAGCAACAGGGAATGACTCGGTAGGGTCACGTTTGGCGATATTTTCTTCCTTTTCAATTTGAAGCAGTCGGCTCTTAGATCGTTGGCCCGGAGTTTTGTAATAGGCTTTGCATAGACGACGTCTCTCTCTGTGGAATTCTTTGGGGACAGAGGCCTTGATTTGAGGATGATGCTGCTTCCTTGGACTCACTTTCTTCACTGGAGTTAGTGAAGATTGAGAACACTTTTAGCAAGCGGACTACAAGCGATCTTATCGCATTTTTTCCGGGAATTCGTCTAACGAGTCAATCCAAGTCACATCCAAGGCGGCTGCAGAGCTACGAATAGAAAGATTGTCGATACCATTTGTAAGTAACTATACGCAGTTCTGCTCTGAGAAGTGAAGCGATCGAATGATCCTGAGCTTTTGCATCATTGAAAACTTTCTTTACTGAAGCTTCCATTTCCGCATCTACATCCTTTGCATCGTCGCGCTAAAAAATATACGTCGACGGAAATGCTTTCATCAAGGCCTCTTCGAATATCAGCTATGATTCGATAAATAGTTCGGTATCAAGCTCGAATCAATCTTAAGCCAATTTTTGTAACTTATTTGACGCCGCGAACAGCGTTCGACGTTGTCCGACTCCGTCGATTGAGGCAATACCACTTTGTACACCGGTCCACTTTGTACAACTATAGCTCGATGTCCTCATCCTCAGCGCCAGCAAATGGCGATATTTGAGAAGTGAGCAAGGTTATGATTTGAGCTATAGGCGAGTGTGAGCGTAGGTTGTGATTAGATCCCTCATCACTACCTGATGCATCCGGCATCAGGCTGTAGAGGAATAAGTGCAACGATGCACGGTCCAGATCTTTCACCGGCATATCCAGCGAAACCTTAGTGATCGGGCGTAAACACTTTCAGCTGTGTCAAGAAGTTTGCGAATTCCGACTGCTGCTTGGTGAGTATCTGTAACTGCTGGGCTATATCGCGTAACACTTGTGTGAGACCACAGGCTATGTCTTTAAGAGACCGCAAGTTTTAATTTGCGATAATGTCACTAACGCAAAAATAAGCGTTGCGTTCCAATCGCGACGCGGTTATTCTCCTGGCATGTCATTATCGCGTCAATGTATACATCACGATTGTCTAATAGGATGATGCCTAAATTAGCAAGCCTTTGCTGAAGTTTGCTTAGCGATAGCTTATCGAGTGATGCACGGGAAAATTACTCATAGCGGATGTCACTAAACATGTCAAAAGATCTGTCAAAAATCACACACGAAATGGCGACAAGTCTGCACAAACATGTTACAAGGAAGATGACGGTTAGATACGCCGAATGTTTTAGCAACAAGATGGCTAAAACACCGAATTAATCACGACTTGACTGTCAACGTACGGCGATGGCTTGAACGGACTTTCGGCAATAACTCGAGGTGTATCCCACTTCTGAGATTTTGTAATAAGCTGTAAGACGGAGATGAGACTTTGACCATTTAAGTTGGGACACTTCTCGGATAGGTTTTTATTGAATAGGCAAATCGGAGGGTAACCCCGTAAACTAGGAATCGTAACCAGTAATTCCTGCAGGAGGGCAAAAGGAGGACACACTCCCGAGCATGACGCAGTGATATTTTCAGATACTTTTATTCTCCCCTTCGTACAAATCCAGAATTGTCCCCCACAAGGCAACGCCGCGCCTTAGCTTTTTTTCTATATGCGACTTACGCAAAAACTACAATGACAAAACCAGTTGCGAAACGATCACGTGGCTGTAAGGACCAATCACAGGACAATCAAACGCAAGCGTATAGAGAAATGCCACCATGCATATATCAAATAAAATAAAATTGGTGGTTCTAGATAATTCTATCTTACAATCTATTTATTTACTAATTTTACATTGTTGATAACAGTTAACATGAGTTACTTTTAATTTCCACTTGTAAATGATTTTTTTTCTTTTAGATCTCTGATACAGTAAAGCGTATTACAAAAAGTTATACACGTTTTATTATTCAGTATATAATATAGTAACATTAATTAATAAAAACAAGCGATATCGCAGCGATCAATTTTATATAATATATTGGAGTACAAATAAGTTTCCGCCGTTTTTCATCAAAAATTAAGCATTTATTGTGAAAGAACGATACATAATGTTTTATTCAAAGTAATGGCCATTGCTAGCCACTATTTTTTTCCATCTTTTTGATAGCATGTGGGTACTGCGTCGGAAGAATGCTTCATCTTTTGAGGCTATTCAATCATCGATACAATTTTTAATATTTTCATATGATGTGAAGTGCTGCTCAGACAGGCCATGCGTCATCGATCGGAACAAGTGGTAATCGGAAGGAGCAATGTCTGGAGAATACGGCGGGTGGGGTAGAACTTCTCATTTGAGTGTTTCTAAGTAGATTTTGATCGGCGCCGCAACATGTGGTCGAGCATTATCATGCAGGAGAATAATTTTGTCATGCCTGGAGTAAGAGTGGGCGCGTTTTTTCTTGAATGCTCGGCTCAATCTCATCAATTGTGTTCGGTAAAGAGCCCCAGTAATGGTCTCGTTCGGTTTGAGCAACTCATAATACACGACAACAAGCTAATCCCACCAAATACACAACATGAGTTTTTTTCCATGAATATTCGGCTTGGCTGTCAATGTTGAAGCATGGCCAAGTGGTCCCCATGATTTTCTCTTCTTTGGATTATCGTAGTGGATCCATTTTTCATCACCAGTGACTATACGATGCAAAAAACTCTTTCGTTTATGCCTGGCAAGCAGCATTTCACATATGAAAAATCGGCGTTCAACATTTTTCGGCTTCAGTTCAAGGCTTCAGTTCAGGTTATGGAACCCAATTCCCTGGTTTTTGAATCATTCTCAATGATTTCAAACGATATGAAATTGTTTGTTGAGTCACTCCTAATTTAAGTGCAAGTTTTTTTTGCGTTTGGCACGAATCTTCATCCAATAATGCTTCCAATTCTGCGTCTTCGTACACTTTCGGCCTTCCGCTATGTTCTTTGACGTCAAATTCACCATTCTTAAACTTTTGAAACCACTCACGACAACGTCTCTCACTTAAGGCAGCATCACCATATGCTTCTACAAGCAATCTATGAGCCTCAACTGCAGATTTCTTCAAATTAAAGAAGTAAATCAAAAGTTCCCGCAAATGACGCTTATTCGGCTCAAA
>Ga0157364_1001531_pt1 | contig 19865 bp, 9 predicted proteins | sample AttsexASBM2_FD_111476 | JGI IMG/M metagenome (GOLD analysis project Ga0157364, IMG submission 111476) | Fungus gardens microbial communities from leaf cutter ant in Ribeirão Preto, State of São Paulo, Brazil - Atta sexdens ASBM2 | ecosystem: Host-associated > Fungi > Mycelium > Unclassified ...
ATTGAAATTTATCTCGCTGATCAAACGCGAATAACTGAAATAAATCGTTGTCAAGCCGCCTTTTATCCTTTACCGTTCTTATTAAATGTGTCGTGAAATATAAGATATTTAAGTCATTCTTATTCTTTTCAATTTCAGATGCCGATCGTAACAACTTTGGGATTCTGTTTATGTAATAACGGTAAAATATTAATATTTAAATGAAGTTTATACGTATTTTCAATTGGCTATCTAACATTTATAAATATAACTTAATAATTTTATTTTATTGTATATAATATTTCTAAGACTTAAAAAAATAAAAAGTATTTTTGTAAAAAGTCCTAAAACTATAAATGAGCAAAAATTTATAATATAAATTGTCTTTTTATGTATGCATGTATGTGTAATAAACAGATAAATAGTAAGCAAATTATGAAAGAATAAGAACTGTATAGAATTGTATTCAATGTACATTGATGTAACTTTGCATTCCTTGCAGCTAAAATGATATGAGAGACGAAAGAGTTTCAGAAACAGCTGCAAAACAATAGGCATAACTTCTAACGTGGTTGACACGCTGGTTACCGCAAGCCAAAAGCAGCTAATACAGCAAGTTATCCACTTAGAAATCCGACGGAACATTGCGAGAGAAGAGTTTGAGGAGTCGGAGGGTATAGGAGGCTGTTACCAACTTTGGATAAACCGGGCTAAGTTTCTTGGCTCGGTACTTACGAAACTGCCATGTGAAAACGTTTAAGTTTATTCTTCCCGTATGCACCGACAGAAAAATACCACAGGCATCGATTTACATAACGATTAATTAAGCGCTTAAATGTGCTATTTATCAGAACTGCCTTAAAGGTAATACATCTTCAAAATCATTATCGATTTTTGTATTCTGATAACAAGAATGTTTAATAAAATAAATATATCTGACAAGTTTTATATTTTACTTAAAAAATAATTATTTATAAATATAATTTATTAATCAATATAATTGATTATGTAAGAAATATATATTTTTACTTTGTACATAATTCAGAATTCATTGTATTATTTCTTAATATTAATATTAATATTTAATATTTCTTAATAATTTCTTTTTGTTGAAATATGCGATTACATTTAATTATGTGTTTACTACGTAGTGTAAAAAGAATGCAAAATGAAAGTTCGATTTCTATTAACTATTTTATTCATATTCGTTATTGGATATAATATGTAAATTGTAATGTTATATTATAATGTTATATTATTAGATAAGTTTTATAATACTAAAAAGTCAAATTAAATTGGATAAAGGAGCATAAGAGCCAATTCGAAGAAATTGTTTAATACACTTGCACGTATATTTTACAAATTGGCTCTTATGCTCCTTTATCAAATTTATTGCGACTTTATTCGGATAGCCAATAATCTATTTAATACTCAAAAATTTAACAAAATCCAAAGATAGATTTCCGTCCACAAACTTTTAATTTACAAAAATATTTGGGAAAGATATTGTTAAGTAATTCTTTCCACTTTACCATTCGTCACACAAAGAAAATATTTGTGGCAATGAAATATTTTATGTAGGAACTTTAAACTGACAATTTATGCTCTACAAAATGATCCGTTGTAATATTTTATCGAGAAAATATTGGATTCAGTCAGGGATTTGAGATATTTCAGTGGTCCTGTTCTCTAAAGATAAGATTCTCATTTTTTAAGGTCACGATGACATATCCACGCAATGACAAAGTGAACATTTGCGATTTTGAAAAGATTATGTCAAATTTTTATAGAAGTTAATTTAACAAAGTTAAATGTTTCTATGCTTTTCTGTCTGTTTTTTTGTTCTCCTCTCTTTTCAATATTATCTGCGGTAAAACTGCATTAGGACGACTTCACTGATTTGAATAATCTTGATGTTATTTCAAAGTTATTTTTTTGAAATTTCTAATCAAATGATTTTATATCATTCATTACTTATTAAAAAATTATTAACAAATAAAGTTGACAATATAAAGATGTGTTTAATTCTATTTTAAATTAACCCATTACAAATTTGTAAATATCATGTGCATAATTGCATATTTAAATAGTTGGCGGAGAAAGAAGTAGAGCCCTACATTTCCACAAAACAAATGTAACTAAAATAAAATTTTATAGAGTAGATCTCGTTTCGTCTATTGGAAATCTATGTAGAATCGTACAAGGATTTAGAAGGTCCACTTCATATTGCCTTCTGCTTACAGTGCGAAACGAAATTGTAATTGTACAATTCCACATAGATTTCCAATTTCCCAAGCAAGGTCCACTTCACTGAATTTGATTTGAGTTAGATTTTTTCGAGATAAGAATATATGATAAAATATACATATAAAATATGTATATGATAATATATACTACACTTCTATTATACTGGAGCCTCTCCCCCGCGTTCACGTATTTCTTTATATACGCAAATATGCACATAACGTGCTATTTATGCTATGTAAAAATTCAAATAGAGTTAAATATCTTTAGAGAAGATAATTAAGTTTCATTGTTAACAACTTTATAATAAACATTATGCGACGATTAAAACTTCATGATTGTTATTTACGACGACGATTTTGACAACATATGCGAAGATCATTGAAATCGGTGAAGTCATCCTTAATGTGCAGTCTTATCTTGCTACTTACTCTTATATCACAAAAAAAAAAATTGTGAATACTTCATTTAAAAAAAACTCATTTTAATTTTGAGATGTAGAAAGAAGTAATTTTATAATTAAATTTCCACCTAAGAATATCTATGAGATAATGTTATTCTATTTCTTTATTAGATTTTATCTAAATAGGTCGTGCGCCAAGAGAAAATCGAAGGGTGTCTTCGACATCTCGTCAGAATGGGATCTCCTCCGAGCAAACACATTTCCGGAATGTTGTATAACGCAAAAGTAAAGGAAAGATGGTACGGAGGAGGAATAGTGTATGCAGACACGAGCCTATATCAAAAGTTCACTTCCGTTGGGGCTCGCGAAAAAGGAGACGATGACATAGCTGCGTTAGGTAAGTTGACTCAGGACGAAATTGGTTTCGACGCGTGTCGGCGAATGTCGAACTTTCATCGTGATACCTTCACTTAGATAGACATCACTGTACTTTTGCAGTCATGAAAGAAAACTGCAGAAATTCTTCAAAGAAGTAGACGCAGAAAAACATTTACAAATTTAAAAAAAAAATTTTTGTTTTACTCTTATATTAGAATTATTTTTTACATCATGTAAAATATTATAATAAGAATGATATAATATCATGTCCATTATTTGAATTTTTGCATTATTTTTGAGAAAAGACATTAAATTAATTTAACTTCATAATAGAAAACTATTTCTAACAATAAGAAGAATAAATTTAGCACAGAGACAGATATATGTTTAGCATAGTTAAATTCTCTCGTGACAAATTCTACGAGATGATTAAATGAGCACTTGACAGATAATTTATTAAAAATAATGTGTTATAAATTATTTAATATATTAAGTTCACCATATTATGAACTTATAAAAATATATTTATTTCAATCTATCGATATTAAAGTAAAACAAAATATTATTCTTTTGACTTTTAAAAAACACATCAATCTTTTTCATTTTTCATTTTAATCATTTGTTTTTACTCATAGAAACGCTGGTTTATGAGATTTTATTTAGATTATATAATATAAAAAAATTAACTATTTCTAATTTGATTACTAAAGATTTAACTATTTTTGTATGTCACTTTTAAAAGTGACATTACAATATAATTTGCTAAAATTCGGTGATTATTTCGTAAATATATCGCTAAAACATGTCATTGAGAAATATGCAAATATAAAAACATAATTGAAAGTAGTACTCACGATGTCGAAGTCCAGATTCTCGGCAATCCAGTCGCGTCCTTGCTTGAATTCATCGTGGAGACCCATGATATAAAGAGTATCAAGTCCATCGACGATAGTTGCACCCATATTCGAAGCCCCGAAGATACTGGCACTGTGACCTCTCTTCGAGATTGGTCTTAATTCGTTTTTTCCCCATGCGTACCGTACGTAGTTGTCCCAGCCATGCTTCATCATCTGCGTTAGAAAAGTGCAAGAAATTAATACAAATTTTTCATTAAAAAAATAAAAATGTCTACTATTTTACAATTTACATAAAATGATATCAATTACACTGTTTAGGCGAGAGTTGCCGAATGCGTATCACTTAAAATATTTTTTATTATATTTTCCATTTGATTTGTATGCAAATAAACATTGGAAATTAGTTTGATGTTTTAAATCATTATTACATTTTTAACTTTTTACAATAACAAATTAATTTGATATAAGGTTTTTTGTAAAATGCAAAGATACGATTCTTCGTCTAAATCGTACCTCCTTTAAAAGTATCGAATTTATAAATAAAAATAAAAATATCAAGTTAATAAAAATATCAAGTGTATAGTGTGTAGAAGTCTTTCCTTTTTAATTTTAATTTATATGTAATATAAGTATTTTTCTTTTATTTTTTGGTCAAGTTAATGACAATTTAATTGACAATAAGCGTTTGACATTAACAAGTTCACCCGAATTAAGAGATTGTTAATGGAGCACATCTTTTATATCTTATCAAATACACAAAAAGTCCTTCTCATAAAAATTACTCTTTAAAAATCAGTATTTTCATATATTGTGAGATATAGTATTCTCATCAAGAACAGAAAACTTTACTTTTATGAGAATATAAAAATTCAGATAAAATTGTATAGTTAATTGCTAAAAATATAGGTATCTTAAATACAAATCAATATCTTAGAATTCTAAAATGTCCCTTCTATGATTAATGATATGCGCAGCCAAAATATCGAGGTATCGAGCTTCTAGGATGCCACATGAACTAAATGAATAACAAATATGTTCCAATCCGTTCATGCCCATTATTTCCTATTCTCTTGATTTTTTGAGTTATTTGTCGAGCATCCGCGGTCATGGTCGCTTCATCATGTTTTTATGACATAATTTAGGGGCAATATAATATAGAAAAGACCAGGTATTACTAGGATCTCTCTCCCCCCCCCTCTCTCTCTCTCTCTCTCTCTCTCTCTCTCTCTCTCTCTCTCCTTATTGCGGTTGTAATAAAAAAAAAGAGAAAATTAAAGAGGACGAAGAACCGCGAAATGAGAATTAAAGAGAAACGCGTGTATTTTACAATTACCTACATTCACTTTCAAATGTGAATCGGATTTACATTGCAGTTCATAAATTTGGCGATGCTTGCAATTTTCTTGTATCGCGAAAAATTAAATACTCGGTGAAAAACATCGTAGAGGAATTTTCAAAAATATATTTTTGAATTTTGAATTTTAAAGAACAGACAGACCTATAAATTTGTCGTTTAATTTCTATGATATTTTATTCCTAAATTATATAAAATTGAAAATTAATATTTTTCCGATATTTTTGTTTTACTCTGTAGCATGTTGAAACATCATCAAACAAAAATTAATAAAAAAGTGTTTTAAAATGAACTTTTTAAGCTTTAACAAAGTTTTTCTTTTAAATTGATATAATAATTTTTCGCAATAATACCGAATTTCTTATGTAAAAATTTATTTTTACACAAAATGATGTTTAATTTCGAAATTAAAATTTACTGAAAAAGGAAGGAAATTTTTAATATAATTCTCGATTTGCATTTTTTAATAATATTTTCGATTTACATTTTTTTTCCAAAATTTTTGAAAAAATTATATATTTTAAAAATTAAATACTTTTTTAAATTTAATTTTTCAAAAATTGTGAGAAAAATTTTAACTGTTCCTGAATTCATAAACAGTAGTACTTCTTGCGACTTTTCGCAATACATAATCACATTAAATGGAAATAATAATATACTTTTATTATTATTTTAATAATATAATATATAAAATTGATTGACCAATTTCACGCATTATATTACTAAAATAATATCAAAATTCCCAGTCTATATTGAAAGGATGATAAACTCGCGATAACTGTGTGAGGGTGGAAACGTTGAGAAGTGGGCTGTCGTAGTAAAGATGCAAAATTCCGTGGAGCTTGAAAAGCAGTGATATCGCGTTATTACGTCAGCTTAGAAAGCAGGTTGGCGATGCAGAAAATTGTAGAGGACGATCGTACGGTACGGGTTGACGGCGGCATCACGCGTCGCGTCGTTCAACGCCTTCCGCTATTATCCATGTAATCGTGGATAATTTGTTCCGTAGAAACCGCGGCGAATGCACGGCACATGTCGGACCTGTAGCCGGTAATCTGGTTAACATCCATGTTAGGATTAAACCATTAGCCTCGGTGTCGGTCGACGGATCGAAAGGGAATGGTGAGGAGCGACATGGGAGAGGAGAAGATCCGCAAGGCGGACAAGGAGAAGGCAAAACCTCGTGTCGGACGTGTGGCCTCGTTCAATTATTCTCTCTTTGTTACGTCACTTCCGTGGTAACCGGGTTCTCTTCCCGACTCGTCCGAAGACCACGTTTCTTCTTTTTTCGCTTTTGTAATCCAAGAGTAATCCATTAAAACCATTTAATGTGGTTAGGTAGTAAGCACCGACACGGAAAAAGCGATGCATCAGTCGCGCGAGATGTCTATTTTAATCAGCGAAAATTATGCAAGATTTATTTTTACTTGTATTTTAGGTATATTTATGTCTGGGAATAAAACTAGCGTTTAAAACGTCGAACGTATTCGATAATTGGAAATAAAATAAATAAAGACGGTTATCACGGAATTTGACATCTTTTTTTTTTAGTTCGTAATTCTTGTTTCTTCAGATGTAGCATTTTGACAAAATATGCGAGAATTTATTATGAAACTCATATGTGTTTTAAATCTGCCTCTAATTAATTCAAGCTTATGGATAAATTCATTATTTTACGCGCATTACTCACGCGTAGACAAACCGCGGCAGGTTGGGGCATCGCCGACGATATGAATTCTGCAGAGCACCCACGGGAGCTCTCTCGCGTTTTGAGAGAGAGAGAGAAAATATCCTTTCAAATTGCCTGTGCTCCACGCATTTCCATTAATAAACAAAATGCACGCTGGAAGGGAGGAAAAGCAGCAGCGTAGCTTTGGCGAAAAGGGAAAAGAGAGGAGGTGAAGGAGAAAGGATGGAGGAGATACAGGAGGTGAGGGATTGTGGGGCGATGCTCCGTCAGACGATTGAGTATGCATGGTACACAAACAAAGCAAAAGCTTTGGATACTCTAGGGGGGGATGCACACAAATGCACATCGCGGTGCTGGATCTATGTGTGCGCGGGTGTATTGCCGATATCGGGCACGTATAAGTGTACTTAACCATGGCGCTTTTATTTCCTCTCTTTATTTCCCGCGGTTTTCAATTTACGTTATTTATTGCCCTCCACGACCGTCCCAGTCGTCCCGCCGCGTCGGTGTCCCACCGTGATTTTGTGAAAGTAACCCTCTGCCTCCGTCAACATACTCACACATCCGCTCACGCGCATATATATGTATATATGTACATCAAACGCGTATGCTTTCTAGAACTAACACCATCGAGAATAGCCCCCGTATATGCGACATCTTTTTTCACCTGAAATGGTGAGCATATACGATGGTCAACGTCATGAAGCCTTTTAAAAACGCTTCGTGCAAAAATCTAACTATGATAGTCGCGTATAAAGAAGCGAACGCATTTTACGCGTTGTACTTTTGAGGAAAAATTAATCAAGGCAAGAAGGAACTTAATATTAATTAATTAACAGAGATAAAAGGTAAATAAATTAATCAATAAAAAAATATAAGAGAAAAATATATAAATATATAAAAAAAGATTGAATAAAAGAAAAATTCATTATGTTCTGAAATCTGATAGATTTTCAATCATTCAACAACGGCATTTAATTGGTATAATATACGATATAAAATATAATAACGATATAAAAAAATAGATTTTTCAGATGAAAAAAGTTTAATATCTAATAATTTTCCATTTATTGATCTATATAAAATTTACTGTACATTAAAGCTATGCATAGCACATTCCAAAACCGAGTACAAGCGTATTATCCTTTGTATTTTTTACATAAGTCAATCCAAATCGGAAATCAGAACACTCAATTATGCATTGTCGGATCTCATTTGAATACAATTAGTAAAATTTAGGACGTATCTATGGTTAAACGTTGGAAAACGAAAGCTGTAAATTTATAAGGCATTCATACTTTGTGAGTCGTATTTTTTAAACTAATAAATTTATTTATTGTAATTCATCAGTGTCAGAAACATTCTTGATTCTAAATTTCTCATTTCTTTATACGTATCAGATATCTATAATTAAAGTCTTGCGAATAGGTACATGCATCTCTTGATACACAAAGGCGCTACTGTATAATTGAAACCAAGCGCATAGTAGAAAGAAATATAAATACATATTCATGCAACGTGTTGCATATACTTCGAGTTGGAAGTATGAGAGCAAACGACACCATGAGAACCACTATGTAAAGGACGTTGTAGGAAATTCTACTCATCTCGAGCGTCTCTTGGCACATATACAACTCAGCTCAATGCAATGAGTTTAGGTACAAACGACCCGAGATATACATATATGTCTGCTCCTAGAAGGGTTGACATAGAAGTAGATACAAAAGTCGCGTGAGAGATAAAGAAAGAAAGAGAAAGATAGAGAAAGAAAGAGAAGACAAAACGAAATGAGATGACAGAAGAGATCTCGAAATCTTACATTCACGGTGTTAGCTTGTGACCCTTCAACGGGATTTAGAGTAGTTATAGCTTTGTTTATTATTGTTAGGCGAGTTGCGTATTATATTGAAGCTCTCAAACCAACGCGAATTAATCTTTGCTAAGTGGAGCCAATGTGGAACTGGCATTCCCATTTCTCTTCTCTTGCGCCATTCTGCGAGATCCATGAAAGGTAGCTTCAGAAGAGCTTGTGCGCCTTCGCTCTCTCGCCTTCTGCTCCCTTTCGCCTCGTCCTGCTTCGCGAACTCCATACTTCTATCATTATCCTATCCTGCCTCCCTTAACTAGCATCTTTCATTAAAGGAAGCCGCCACCATTGTGCCCAACTTGTACGACTCGATAGACAATGCGACTTTGTCGGACTTCCGCAGCTGCCGTTCACGCCGTTTGCTCTTGGATCTTCCTACGAAATTTCCAGATCTCTAAGTGCTAATTCGCGAGGAAGAGAATATATCCTACAGACGCTATCATAACAAAGTACCTGCAGCTCTGGAATCAGCGAAAGAATGTTAGGCTAATAGTACTATTACAGTTCGCATTGAACAAATAATCACATGATATGACAAATTTAAAAATATTATGATCTTTCATCATGTTTTTGTCAATTCATAATAAGATCTAAAATATTTAAATTTTTTTTATACAAAAATTAAGGAAAGTACAATTTATGAAATAAAATTAAAAAATGCAATGATTCTATAATAATCGTAGCAAATCGATATCGTGTCTGGAGAAAATATTTTTTTTTTTCTTATAAGCTTAAGATACTATATATTTTTTAAAAATCTTGGTACTTTTAATATTCATTCTTTTAATATTCATTTATTTTATTATCCGTTTTGTAATTATTATTATAAAAAAGTTATTAAAAATCTTTCAATAGTATGTATACAACATAGGAGTTATAATTTCTAAAAGTAATAAATAAAAGTAATAAATAAATGTGAATGAAGCAAAAATTACAGTTTAAAGATGTCTATAAATGCTTGTCATATTTGACTTTTTACAATATTCTCTAAACAATTGAATTTGCTTTTCTTTAAATATTTCATAGTTGAGAACAGTAATTATTTCAAGTTTGAGAAGGTGAAAATTTAATATCTGATATGCGCGATTAAATGAAGTGGAGATACGCCTTAAACGTGCGGGCATGAAAAATGCGCGAGCGTTTTAATCAGCGTCGACTCCGTAGCATGATAATGGGTGGTCACGCCTACTGCATTAGCTCGACTAAAAATAATTAGCCTGATGGCTACCCACGTTTCTCGGTTCAGAATTATTCAAGAACAGCGACGTAGCGATTTCCTTCGTTTCGTCTGAAATCACCAGTCGTGACAGCCGTCAACGAGGTTGCGCAATGAATTTAGTGCCATCGTGTTTCTTGACTATAAAGATAAGGAAACACAAAGCAATGAACCCAAAACGTAAATTATATTAAATCAATGCATTGATGTGTCGACACTTATTAGTACATCAATTAGTTTTCTTGTTTTATTTCAGGTTTTTATTTTAATAAATATATGGAAAAAAGATGAAATTTAATTTATAAAATTTAAAGTTTAAATGAAATTTACACGGAAAATATTTTTATAATAACGATTTAATTTAAAAATTTGAACACTTTGAACAATAATATGCCATGTTATCATATTTCCGAGTACTCTTTGTATTATATAATTAAATATAAATAAGTGTTAAAATATTCTCGCTATAAACATCTTTAAAGTTAACAATTAAATTTATATATTATGAATGTTGCGTCATTATGTAAAATATTCTCACAATTATAAAAAACATTTCGTTTGTAAATAATTGTATATAATTGTTGTCTCGTATCAATTTTTTGATATTATTGATTTTTATTTACGTTGTTTTGCAAAGCAAAAAACAATTTTGATGTGAAAACACATATCATAAGATTTATTGCAAACGCTTAATTAAAATTTTATACTTTGTTTGACGAGTTATATCAATTCACCAGTAAATCTCTTTGTGTCGAATGATTGCCTCCGCACAATAATCTGACTAACTTACAATCAATTGTTATCAAAATACCTATTTTATTACATAGAGACATTTTTATGACAACTGCAAGAAAAATTATTGGTTAAATAATTGTATTATTTTTTTACGATCAATATCTAACTTTTATTAATAAAATTATTTAATTTTATAAAATGTGCTAATACATATTATTGATATTATAATTAATTAATTTTGTTCTAAAATCAATATTATAGTATTATTAATTAATTATAGTTTTAATAGAATTACGTTATATTATCTTTTGTTTCAAGCAAAATGATGTCGCCGATTGAAAATAGGCAAGAGAAAATATTTAATTTTTAGCCTCTGTAGTTTTATATTTTACAAAATAATAAAAAATATTGATGAAATATTGGTGAAGTATTACTGTTAAAAATATATAAAACGACAAAATACTAATATATCAAGTATTATATAACAGTTTTCTCGTTCGTTTTCAGATAAAAAGATGGAATGTCAATTTTATGATGCTGAATACAATCGAATTAATTAACCTGCCCATCGAAGTGATCGGATCTTCTCTTCGACGACGAGCACCTGCTCGTCATATGTTACTACGAAGGACAAGAATCGATTAAACTTTAAATTGAGAGGGTTGCATTGAATCAACTTAGTCATACTAGGTATGTCATGGAACATGACACATTCATGCGCCGGTCAATCCAGTTTGACACTTTACTGGACAGTTATCTGTCATTCACTTTTTTTTTATTTTTTTTTTTTAAGCAACTGTCGGTTGCTCGAGAGTTAATTGATTGAGTTCCATTTGTCCATTTCCGGGACAAACTCAGTATGTCGCGATTGATTAATCTTGCTACTAAGAATTGAAATCTTGCAAACATATATATGCTTTTCCACTTATTTGTACTTCATCTATTTCATGAAATTTATGAAATTAATTTTCTTTTTTGTAAATATTGTACTCTTATAAAAATACAATTTTGTACAACTTTTAGAAGGCTTTTAAAATTCTATTTTTTAAATCAATTGAGTAAGAAGAAATGCTAACTATAGTCAGACTATAGTTAGACATTGGAATAATAATTCTATATATGTAATTTATTTTACTTTAGCATACACTGTGTGTACGCGCGCGCGCACCAATTACTTTTAAATTTACAACACAATCAAACTAAATAATAATAATCATCTTATTTGTAAATAAAATTTAATCGATTTAAAGAACTATTGCGAAAAATATTAGAGATATTAGAGATTTCTCAGTCGAAAATATTATTTCAGTTTTTTGTATTGATGTCCGAAAGTAATTATATATATCCGAAATAAATGTATAATTAAACTAAATTATAAAATTATTATTCCAATTCTAACTATGACTATAGTTGGCATTTCTTCTTATTTATTGTTAGTTGATTTATTCAAAAGGCCTTTGTTTCTACTTATTACTGTCTATTCTTTAATCAAATTTGAAGAAAATATTTTAGCCAAAAATAATATCCACACTTAATTATAATGATTTGGTTTAATTTAACAAAATTATTTGGTTAAAATATCTAAAAATTTAGATTTCTAGATATCTGAAAATAATTTTGTTAGCTCATCAAAATAATTATATAGGAAATTCAAGCAATGCTATAAAAAGATTTGACACTCTAGTAACCTTGAGCCTACATAATTATTTTGATCTAAAAAATCTATTTTCAGATATCCATCCATTCCATTTTCTGCATCCATCTAAATTTTTAGATACAGTACCGTTCTTTCCGCATATGAATTTTAAAGCAATTTATAAATTTATAATTCGAATACTCCATCAATCGTGAGTTGAATTAGAACTTACATAAAATTACGTATTATTTAAAAAAATATTGTTCTCTCTTTTATTTTTTCTACTTGTGATCTACTAATCTAAATGCGAATATTGATGTGACAGAACGAACAAAGAGCTCATCGGTTTTCTTTTACGAATCTCTTTAATTTCCGCCATTTCTGTGATGCTGCAGTGACAAACGATGTGGCAGCAGTAAAAACTACCGTGAATAAAATGAGTTTTCAAAAAATGTAGATCTAAATATGCGTTTCAAATTCAGGAAATGGATATTTTGTTTTAAATACATTTATCAAAATAAAAGGTAAAAGATTGAATCACATTGTTAAATGTTATAACGCATGAAAAAATATACATATATATGTATATACACGAAAAAATGATAATAAAAGATAAATATATATTTAATATAAAATTAATAATAACTTGATTATGAAACTTACCTCTTCGAATATAATCCTTTGCATGTTCTTTTACTCTTTTTTAACACTAGCATGCAAAACAAATCAGATACACTCTTACCTCTTTAACTTTTTCACGGCGCTGATTGGTCACATCATCCAAAGGTGGATTAGGCGATCTAATAACGTAAATGCCAGGAATAGATACAGCTGGCGTTTCAACCACCGAAGGCTCGAATTGTTTATGTCTGATATCTACACGATCTTTATCTTTATCTTTATCTTCGATTTCAGGTTCATCCTGTCCTGGAACCACATTATCTTGTATCCAGGCCGGATTCAACTGTTCGTTGCGTTCTTCCGGCGCGACGCCTCGATCGACGACATTCGCGAGATCGCGTCGTGTTATAAATGTTCCGGTTAGAAGAAGGATCAGAATCACGGACAGCAGTCCGCTGATCGCTAATCTTTGCATGAGCCTCATGTCGTCTAGACACTTGCCGCAGCTTGACCAGCCGCCTGGAGTCTCGGACTGGATTGCGCTCGTATTGGCAGAGCTATGAAGAGAATGTGAAAGATACATTTTGTCAAATGTATTATATAATTAATATTTATGACATTATGACAGTGCTTACTAACATAACGGTAATTATACGAAAATCAGTACAACGCACAAACTTTATACATTCATATGTATATAATGAAATTTAATTATAATTTCTAGATTTTTGAATGTTCAATATTCAATACTCTTTTTAGACTGAAATTCTTTTATTTAAAGAAAGATTTAAAATATAATTGTTTGAAAAATGCAACTTCTAATTGATTGGTCTTCTATGTTCCAATTTCAACGCATCATTGAGCAATTTAACGCCAATATCGATCACGAAGACCAATTTAAAGAGAATATTGATGTCGTACATCAGAAATTACAAGTATGAATCACAGCCGCAATATCTCGTGATACTTACTTGCAAACCACCTGTTAAACGCAATTCGAGCACGGCAGCGAATAAGTATGACTTTTGTTCCAAGTCGTTACAATTAGTAGGCTTTTTTAGTATGTTTCTTGGAAATAACTAATTTGACGAAATTAAGTCGATTAGATCTCACAATTATCAGCAACTGCAAAGAAAAAGCATCGACTATGTTACGCTAATCAAAATTTCGAACAAAAATAAGCAGAATTATTTTTCAAATGATTGAGCGTCTGCAGTTGTTTGAAATGGCGCGAAATTATATATATTGCCGGCAAGTTCGTTGACTCGAATCGCAAGGCTGATCCACTCAAGCGAAGGTAATTTTTCGGGGAGAACGATTACATCAAAGCATCGCGAAAAAATATTAAAAGCGATACGTACAACAAGTGCTGCGAGGGATGGCGAGCAGTATCGTTAATCGAGAAAGGATCGAGAAAGACGACTGGAGGTACGAAGAGGTGAGAATCAAAGAAGGTGAGATAGTTTGAAGATTCCGAAGTCTCTGCCGAAATGTGATCACTGCATTTTTTATCGAGCCTGAGGGATCGCGAACAGTTTCTTCGTCCTCCCTGCATCGAGGGCCTGCGTGCATTTTATCGCCCGGTCGCTGCAGGCGTTACACCTGCAGATCTCGATTTTCTTTCCTTTTTGCTACGCAACGTACCTTTCAGCGCGGCCTAAAATCTTCCGACTCTGCCCGCTCGTTCGTTATCTATTTCCCGGTCAAGAACAATTTAAAATTGAGAGTTTTAAGAATTTTTTAATTCTAAGAGCAATTCTTGATCATATAATCAATCATCGATAAATATAATTGACAATCATTCACGTATTCTTCTCTGTATTTAAAGAGGATTTTTGCAAATCATTTTTGAAAGACAAAAATTCTCTTTTTTATATAGAACATTCGTTATTATTTTGACACTTGACTATATTAGAATATATTTGTTAAATATGTTAAAATACTTATTCTTGTTTGAAATTATATTATTGTCTAATTATAATGTAATTGTAAAAGAGATTGTTTATTGCTTCGCTGAAATATATTTTCTTAACAGAAAGGGCTATTTTACATTCTGTAGAATAAATTTCTAACGGTATTAATGCGATTGCCACGCGCATATTAATAAGGTTAGACGATTATTTGTCAGACGTAATGTATTGTTAAAATCGAACGATTGATCTCGCATCATTTCATTATTAAAACAGCAAATTAGGTAAAACGAATTTCAAAATATTATGTTTTAAATTATTCACAAGACTTGAGTTTGTAGCCCGATAACTGTCGATACTGCAAAATATCGAGGCAGAAAGTTTGAGATATCGAAGTTCAGGTACAGCAGAGGTAGCGTTCCAACGTTGATTCAACTCGATCGTAAGCGATGGTCGAGATAGAAAAAGAGAGTGAGACGGAAAGAGAAGAAATGGTATAAAAAAAGAATGCAAAGGACAAAAGAAAGAGAGAAAAAGCCAGAGGAAAAGGGAGAGAAAAAGAGAAAGGAACAAAAGAGAGAGAAAGAGATAACGCGTGATCACGAGGAAGAAAAAAGGAGCGGAGGGAGAAGATAAATTGTCGAAGCTGCACTCGGTGGCCAATAAATTGCGCGGCATAGCCCCGAGGTTACCAAGATTGCTACGTGTCACATTCTTGCGAAAAATTGGACCGATGGAAGTATCTTAAAGCCAGGCAAATACGCGTTGCGAATGGACACGTACGCGAACACATCAGACCACCCAATTGTAAAACTATGACAAAAATAATGGATACTGCGTACATCCTTCAGTAAATACAACACAAATTTATCTTCTTCCGTCTTAATACATGTTTAAAAAAATATAAGGCAATTGCTTTTTCAATATTTGTTGTAATTATTCAATAATTTCATAACTTTTAAATTTAATAATGGCATACTTAAAATTTAGCAACAAGAAAATTAAAATATCCTATTGGGTCGTCCGGAAAGTTCGTGCCGATATTGAAGGAAAATTGAAACGCAGAAAATTTAAATTTTACATACATTAGTATACATTTATTAAATTATATAGATTAGTCGGCACGAACTTTCCGGACAATCCAATATTTTTGTTATCGCATTTTTAAAAAATCTATATTTTAAATATTTGTATCGAATCCTTTAGTATTTTGATTGCTGTATCACTTATATCTGAGACGCATCAAATTTGTAAGGATCCTATTACGTATTTGTTGATGGCGATTTTATTTATCCGATTAAAATTTATTATTAATAACTTATTAAATTTATTTGAGATTATTAAAGAAACAATATAAATAATATTAAAACATAAAATAAATATAAAGTATAATACTAACATAAAATAATTAAGTAAATATTAAAAACAATAGATTTACCAAAACTAGATTTACTAAGCTCAACATTGAAATTAGCTGGCAGTCAAAATATTAACTGTTATGACTTCGTGTTCATATAATTTGTGCTCGAAACGATGTAACGTTATTCGAGACAGAAGCTTCTTCACTGAAATGCCTCCGCTTTTTTGATCTTATTATTCCCGAAGGATAAGTGGTCGTCGATTGTAAAAATTATATCTTTTGGTATATCGAGTTCAATGAAGCACACGGAGCGCTATTAACAATAAGAAAGAAGATGAAGAAGAAAAAAGAAGGAAAGTAAAATAAGAGTCGCGAAAGTAAGAGCGAAACGTCAAAAGGTTAGCGGGTGGTTCGACTAATCTTCCACTTCGAGGTTTTACGAAGGGGGTAACAAATAGGGGTGGTCGAGAGAAAGGACGATAGAGCCAAGGAAGCGGCGGGAGCACTCCAGGAGGAGTTTACGACAGGACCGGTGCATGAACACGTCAAGGTGGGGCCTGAGGCACACGGATGGTTACCGTCCCGAATGTCCAGCACGTGTGTGAATTCGTATGCACGTGTGTGGGTGATATACGTATGTATGGAGAGATGGCAGGGACCTTGGAATCAGCCCAAGTCGAGTGTCGGAGCACATTGTACCTCGCTCTGAATACCCAGCATTAAAGCCAACTATAACGCTCTTTGGATCTCGATTATCGGCGATTTCACCTTTGAGGGTAAGATATACAACTTGGGTAGGGAATGCCATTAAAGATCGTGCGATACTTAAACATTTTTACAATATAAATTAATATATTTGACAAGTGTATTACTCATTAAATATCTTTAAATTCCATCACTTATCACTGCTAGGTAATCAGTTATAAGATTATATTACTATACAAAGTTATTGTAAGTAAATTATGATTTTATTAAAATTATTTAATATTTATAGGAAAGCTTAACAAAGGGAAGAAAAAGGAAGAGAGAATATGCTTCATGTTTAAAAAGTGACATCGCTTCTTTCGAAAAAAAACTTCTAACTTGATAAAAAATTATTGAATAACTAATCAAATAATATCGAAAATGAATATATTCTTAACATGATCAAATGTCATTTTTGTTTTCTAATAGAAAAATCACTTTTTTTGAGTTGAAAATTTTAACAATTTTTTAAGTTAAGTTAGTTCACTATTGATAGTTATCAAAAATTATAATTAATAAAATAATATATTTTTTGGTGCAATGTTTATAATATACATAATTCATTCGATTAAAAAAAGAAATCGAAGCACTTTTATATCGAAAGAGATCGAGCATTATTTACATAAAGGTAATATTATTTCTTAAAATTAGAACAAATATAGAGATTTATATAGTATATATCGTTGAATTCTTCATTATGTATGTAGATACTTAAGAATCACAGATTTAATTTTTTTTTAATTTATGACTCCAACTTAGCTAATTTTAAGAAATTAATATGGTCAATTTGCGCTGTATTTGTAGTAAATAAGTCATTTTTAACTAATAAAAAACTGAAAAGAAACAAATAATTATTAATCTACTTCGAGCACTGCAGTTTCCAGTTACAAAAAATTGTAAGTTTTTGTGTTACTTTTGTTATAATTCCTACTTGCGAGCACACTGCTTGCGTGACGTATCCTAGCATTTGTTCTTGGCGTACTTCGTAATTTACTCAGTGCGTTTGCATGTTTTATGGACGTTATATAAAACGTCGGAAATATACGGCGTCTCAAATATTTAAAGTTCGCTGGGGAATACGAGGCGAGACCTTCTCGCTCTCCTATCCTAGCTACGTTTGAAATTTCCACAGTCAATCTCTCTTTGCGCCTTCCTCGCCGCTTCGTATTCCATCCCGCTTCGTCCCTCCTCAGAAACCCGTCACGGCGTGCAAGTCTGCAGAAGCTCCGATGGAAGTTTGCTTTCGTAAGCGAACGCTTCTCTAACTAGCGCAAACGGAAACAGCTGTGTGAGTGAGAGAGAGAGAGAGGGGGGAGGGGACAAAGGGGAATGACGAGAGGGAGACAGAAAGGGGGAAGAAGAGAGAGGGAGAGGAAAGGAAGAGAGTCCAGCCGGTGATTCTTGAGTAGGATCGGTAGTGCATACTAGCAAATCGTACCTAAACTCCGAGGTTTGATTCCACCTCTCCTGACGCAGCCTGAGACTTTGGCCCGGAGGTATGTCTACTTAGTTTGCCAACTCATTACCCAATTATCGTTATAAGATCAGAAACCAGTCCGACTTCGTAGCAAAGGCGAATCGGAGTGGAAATCTAAAGCAATGCTAATTGCGCCCTTCTGATTCGAGAGACTCGTTGGATATGTATAAAGTGGATATTTAAAAATAAAGTTTCGGACAAAATTTCTTTGCTATTTATTTTACATTCGGATAATCACATCGTGCGAGAATTAAAGAGCGAACAAGATAGGATCGCAAAACAATTTCTCACTTCTATTTCTCACTTCTATTTCTCACGATCATCCAAATGTGCGAGCTATTTGGCCACAAATCAAATTAAGTTATTATTTACGTACTTTTATTAAACTTTTATGATGTTACTGACGATTAAACCTCAGATGAATGCGGAATTGTAATTAACGATCCTCGTCAGCAGCCATTCTGCTAGCGTTACATGGTTATGCCTGTCAGTAAATAGGTATGCGCGCGTGTGTAGATTTGTGCGCATACCAGGGAAGCGGAATGACCGAAGACAATGCGGGCAACGTGTTAATCCCAGGATACTGTGTGTTTATCGTGGTTCATCCAAGCGCCCCGAAGCTGTAGATGAGTTCCTACAGTTTCTTCCTACTTCCGAGGTATCAAGGGCCAGCTTTGTCAGTGGTAGTACCGAAGTCACCAACACCCGTAGCCACTAACTTACGTCGCGCGATTAAGTCAAGGACTTCCCACTTTGTGCATCGAGTATCGCCGCGAGACATGCATCTGCCGTTTGAAGCCACAAGGATTTATGTATACAACAGAATCCGTATTATTTTACTCGGTTAAAAATAAATTCAATATATTTGGAATATCATGTTGCCGATAGCATGCACATACTTCATAACAATAATATTATATTGATATCTCATTATCGGCACTCTAGCGATTTCGTTAAATGCCATTGTTCTGATTGGCGTTAATATCGTTAGTGACAGTTTATGTGGTTATTACATTGCACAATATTAAACTATCGAAATTACGCAAACAACCGTGTACGCGTCGCTAATTAGCTTATAATTTCCACCGCGTACGAATATCGAATTTTTAACAAAATAATCACACATGATAACGGCGTGAATCGAATATTATCGGTAATCAAGCTTCGATTAATTATTACCACACTCCATCCGAGATTTCAATACAAAGATAACACAAAATACTGACGTCATATTTTCATATATGTCAAATAATATTAGTAAAATATACCTCCTCATATTTTAATATTTTATAAAAATATTAAAATTATATTACACACACACACACACACACACACACACGCACACACACACACACACACACACACACACACACACACGCACACGCACACGCACA
>Ga0157364_1001532_pt1 | contig 19864 bp, 10 predicted proteins | sample AttsexASBM2_FD_111476 | JGI IMG/M metagenome (GOLD analysis project Ga0157364, IMG submission 111476) | Fungus gardens microbial communities from leaf cutter ant in Ribeirão Preto, State of São Paulo, Brazil - Atta sexdens ASBM2 | ecosystem: Host-associated > Fungi > Mycelium > Unclassified ...
ATTAGTCGATTTGTGTCTGCATCATAAAGTTATCCTCAATTGAAAATGTCAGTTTACGAGCCAAATTCTCGTCATTTGCGGGAGATTTTAATTTTTTGCTTCAATATGAAGAAATCTGCGGCTTAAATCAAGCAGGAGACCTTCCAGTGCCGCCAGAGGACCTCTGCTGGGAAATGACATCCCATTGCGGAAGCGGAAATCGCACGATGGAAGAGCCCATTACATCTAAGAGGCCTTCCATCCAAGTAAACGCCAAGGAAAATCTCGCGAGCAGCCGAAAGGTTGTTAACCATCAGTCATATCCCGCGCGCAGGATACAGAGCACACTACGCGCCAGTCACTCGCGAGGGCGCACGGAATCTGCGAGAGAGCTCGCAACCAATCAAGCGCGATAAGGCTTGTCATGTGAGCCTACGATGCCTGCGCGCTCTCGAAAGGATCCCGGGTCTGGCACTTGTGCTGTGGTGAGCGACAAGTGTGCGGATCGAGAATACAGAACAGCCCAAAACCATATAAGGATGTTTGAGAGAGAGAGAGAGAGAGAGAGAGAGAGAGAGAGAGAGAGAGAGAGAGCTGCCAAAGAGAAGATCCTGTGGTGAAACAATCACAGCGTACGGTATTGTAAAGACGTCGATTTCCAAATCGGAAGGATTGCACAAATTAGATTGAACAGATTAGTTAGTTTCGTTGAGTCTAAGATTGTTGTAAGGAACTGTGTCGCATGAGCGTGCTCACACAATATCATTAGGATTTCGTTGAGTTCGAATCAATTGTTTTACATCATCCCCGCGGCCACAGCCAGATCATTTCGCTTTGTATTGTTACGTTATATTTTGTATCGCGTTTGAGTGCCGGAATTAATTAGATTTTGGATGATATTCTAATCTTTATATTGTATCATACCCGTAATTTTGTTCGCGCTTTATTATCACGAGAGTGTTAGAGATTCAGATAATATTCGTGTGCGCTTTATGATCATGTCATTTTTCGTCGTAATAAATCTCGTCATTCTCGCGGTCGAACTGGAAGTCAGAATCGTGCACGCATGAGGCGGTCAAGTACCAATACGACCATCGTAGTCCAGCTATTTTCCTTCGTTGCGATTAGTAGAGTTCTTCACAAACTTAGAGCTCGCACCGACGAGATAGAAATTTCTTGTATCTAATATCACTAGTCGAGAGCACTGCTTAATAGGACAATCACGCCACCTCACCGCTTTGTGTAATGCGCTAATTTATTATCTAGGGTGTATGATATCGTATAATGAGTGATAGAATATATTTATTATTTCTTGTTATGAATTCAATATATTTCGTTGTTATATCGCCTTGCTTGTTCTCCAAGACATTCGTCCCCGGTCACGAACCATCCCTTTTATCAATCTCGTGGCTGAGCTGTCGATTATTCGAGCGTTCGTGATCTTGTAGAGATCTTTGTAATTCTAGAAAAATCTTTGAGCTAATTCCGAGAAAAAGTGGCTCGCTTTCTCATGCTTGGCGCTCAATATTTAGTATTGAAAGTAAGATTGAAATTTGATTCTTGATCTGATTATGTAATATTGTCGTCTCCGAGTAGAGAATTGCGATTATCGGAGAAAGCTGGAAAGAATTACGATCACGCGACGAAGTTTGCACATGCTCGTGAGTACGCAATGTATATAAGTTAATAATTAAATATGATATATATAATTCAATAATATTGAAATTGATCGCGCACGTATTACAGTGTTAATTCTGTTTTTGCCAAATTTATTATAATTGTAACATTAAAAAGATTTTAGTCATAGTTTGGACACTTTGGACAATATTAATGTTCTATTATATACACTTTGCCACATTTAACCTAAACTTAATCTATAAATTTGAAGACACTGGTAGCGTTTCGGCTAAGCTGCGCACACACTGACTATTTTACGCGAGTTACGCCAGATCGAGATTATCGGATCTCAATAAATGTTGTGTATGTGAATTTGTGTCACCTTGTATGAAAGACGCTTGCCAAGGCGGCGTGTAATAACGACGACTCTCTTTGTAACAACAATTCAAATTTTATTGTTGAGTCGAATTAAAATTTGTTTGAAGCGGGCAGTATGCTCGTGTCCGATAATTGATGCGTTCGATAATATGTACAGACAATTCACACTTAGACGTTGAGTGATTTCTCACAGTCGTTCGAAAGAAAGTATAGTATTAAATATAAGTATTGCGAACAGAAACGAGACCAACAGATCTCGCCAGAAATTCAGACAATTCGCGCACACTGATTGCCCTTACGATAACATTACCTGACAACAGACAGCGTTAATGCGCAAAAGAGCTTCGGTGTAGTTCGTACTTAATAATTCCAGAAGAAGTGTTACGAATGAATAGATGATCCGTATTGATCGGGATCGGGAAGCGAACTGAATTCTCGCATGCAGAATATGTGTGCGATGATCAACTTTTCCAGTGATGCGCAAAGGAGGTCGCATGCCATCTAAGAGAGATAGCGTGATTAGAACAGGAGCGAGATATACACGTGTTTTGAACGAAATATTGGTCGCAGACATGTTTGAACAGGCTTGGTATCTATGAGCCGTTTACTTGCCATCCCCGAGAATACATTGAAATTAACGATGATTCCGGAACATATCGCCCATCTTGAATGTATACATTCGAAAGAATTCGCAACAAAGCACGCAAGATACAATAATAATATATAACAACAAAAATGAGATGTTAATACAGAATACAAAATCTGAACGCAATATAATTGACGCTTACGGTTCGCGATACTGGTAACATCAAGTGCGTTTAACGGAAACTCCGCTCACCGTGACGGAATCTTCAGATACTTCTTCAGTACTGATCATGACAGATAGAAAACAAAATTTAACAATTGGTCATCCTGTACCTCAGAACGATCTGTTTTTACAGTTATGATGCGAGTTAATTCGTCACCAGGATAACACCGTGATCCGAGTTCCCATTGACTCGAGTCAGAGGGTTACGCACGAGAATCGATTTTGCCGATTTTGGCTAGTCGCTGAGCAACGCGTCATTTTGGGCGTTGTTGAAAGATATGCAAGTAATCATCGAATCACAACCTCCAAGAAACTTTCGATTATTTGTTGAACCATTTGCCAACGCAAAAGTCTATGTTCGTTTATGTTTTTAAGTCAATCACGCTTGGTTCGGCGGTAGCGATAAGAGATTCCGATCAAAAAATGACCGGGGATCAAAGCGTGATAATCGTCGAGATTATTGGAAACGGAACGATCGGGCGTGAATTAATGTCTCGACAGAGGAACGTGGACATCTCAAAAGTTAGCGTGTGGAGGTCGATGCATCGTTTTAAATGATGCTTAACACTTTTAACCTCGGCTTCCCACAGACCGGCAATGCAGAAGGTAGGAAGTGCCACGCAGTTCCATCGGTAGCGAGTCGGTTTCGGAAGTTAGGATCGCGAATTGCTTTGTGCATTGAATAATTCGCAATCGGCGATGAAACGTGGTTACGTTATCGGAATACATGGACGTCGGTAGTTCTCGGCGAGAAACAAATCGTTGATAAAGATAGGAGAGATATAATCGCTGACGAGGTCTAAGAGCTTTGGTCGAGGAATAAAGCGATATAAGCCTTTTGCGATTTATATCCTCGATCAGGAGTCGTTCGGACAGCGATCGGATCTGCGTAATCAACGCCGGTATGAACAAAGACGCGAGCGGTGCGCCTCGACTCTCGCAGCTGGAAGGTCACCTATGAATTCAACGGATACGTCGGTGCGTTCACGCGTGCACTTATAAAGAACTGATCGAAAGGTGGCACGGGCCCGGAGAATCCAGAATTCATGTCGCAATGACGCGAGCATTAATTGAAAATCGGCATGCAACGTTCGAAAATGGTGCTGGATAATGAGTACTAAGAGCAGGTGCGCGTGTTACGATGGGATTCCTCATCGCTCCTGAGAGGCAAGCTCGACTGAGTCTTCCTCGAATACGAATGTATGTCCTTGTCTATATAAGGAATGAGAACAAAGTTTTCTAACGTTAAAAATTTGTTATATTATAATTTATATCCAGTTATATTATTCTTCAATCTTGCGCTATATTTTCATTTATATTACATGTGTTTTTTACAGAGTCATACTCATGTTTGCGTTTTCCATTCACTTATAATCGAAAGATTCTCATTCCTTTTATCAAATTGACACCAGAAGCATAATAATTGACTGCAAGTAGTTATCATTCCTTTCCGTTATACATTATAATGTTACGATAATTATTTTTATGTTATCAGCGTTTACCTAGAAAACTAAATATTTATTGTATTATATTTTGTTTATTTTCCAACCGTTATTTATTATGTATGTTTTTATTATTGAGAATGATCTGATCGTGATCGAAACGTCTATTGCTAGCATTCTTTATTAAAGTTTCAACTTAAAACATTTTCGTTTCCTTTTTGTTTTTGTACTTTCTACTTATTCTGTTTTTATATAATAATTTTTGGCTCGTAGTCTTCTTTTTTCTTTGTGTATCTCACTTTAATTCCAAAAAGTGTACTAGTTCATCATCAGCTACAGAAAATAGACATGTGTGATGTGACTATGCATTGCTAGTGCCACATTTGTCACTTGCGCCAAAAGGACATTTCTTACACTTCATAACAACGATGATCAAGACGTTCCTTATATTAAATGTTTCAGATTCATATTTTGCATCGCAATATCTCCGTTCGTAAAGAAAAAATAGATGTAAATATAGAGAAAAAATAAGAACATATATTATATAATCGGAAAGTATCGATTAAGCGTACATAGAACGTGATCGATTCTGCCTTCATTGAAATATGATAATCTCGATCCCTCAATTCGCTAGTTCGCGTAAAGTAGCCATGGTAGTATCGCTGTGCGTAACTTAGTGCCGAGACACTACCAGTGTTTCCAGGTTTCATGTGATATTGTACATGTAACAACTTGCCCCATAGTAAGGTAAATTGTTACAATTTACCTATTGATAGAAAATTTTAATTTTTAATATTTAAAGATATAAATACAAATAAGAAAGAAATTGACTATCTAGGTAAAGATGTACTTAAAGCAATGCATAGATATTCTTTAATTTAAATGTATACATTAGAATGGAAAAAATTGCTAATAAAAAATTGTAACAACTTACAGCGGTCTCCCCTATATGCCCAGATAGCAAAATATCTGCAGTCTTCTAGCAAACTATCAGCAGGCTCAAGCAGAAATTGATGGCAGTCTGCCATCAACTGCGTCTGCATTAGGGTTCTGTTATCATCGCCTGTCGACATAATGTGAAGACAAATTGTTAGCAGAAACTGAGCAGATCCTGCCGATTCTGTTATATTTTTTCTAGCAGTCTATCAACAGTATTGTGTACATCTAATTCTGTAACAATTCTGTTGTTATTTCGTGGGCAATGTGTAGCAGACATTTAAAAAAATCTACTTTCTATAAACTTGGCTATTTGAATGGTTATACGCGTGTCCAGCATTGTTGTTTATATAAAAGTATTGAAAAGAAAACAAAAATGCGACTTTTACTTACGCCAGCGCATGAACACACTCGAGATACACTGTGGAAGTGAGAGATATTCTCTATCTCACTGTCTTCACACACCCACTCCCAAAAAGAGGCTGTGTTAGCAATATAGAAGTATTACATATATGATCAGGGTACAGTTTATGAGTTCGCCAAAGATAGGGTAGAAAGAAATAAGTCACTTTGAAATAAGTCACTACCATTAACACATTTTAATTTGATTATCTTAGCAATGTTACAAATTTATCAACTTGATTTGTATTTAACAATTATACGTTTATCGGTTTCAATTCTAGAATTTTGCTTAATTTTACAAAACAAAATTTTACAAAACTATATTTGGTCACGTTTCGCATGATAATTAGAACTTGGGCGTTCAGGTTCGTGAATCTGTAGATGCGTACGAGTTTCGAGTAACAAGTGATAATTTGACCTATACATAACAGTGTTAATATATCTGCTTGAGTTTCTGATGTGGTTTGAATTTGATTAGCTGTTCGAGCTGATTTTGATCAATATTTCTTCCAAGTGCGATCAAGGTTACAGGTCGCATTCGGATTTCCAAATTGACAGGCAATCGCTTCCGTCTTTCGCAATGCGCGGAAATTTTTTTTTTCCGCATTCTTTGCTCGCTGCTCCGCAAAATTGCATTTTCGCAACTTTTCGAAAGCTTCTTAAGTCAATGGCCTGCAGATCATTTACTCTGCAATTACCAAGTGCATTTAATTCATTGACATTAAGTTGTAGTTATCGCTATAACAAGAATTAATATTTAAATTGTTTTTTAAAAAGCCTTTAAAATCAATTATGTTTTTTTTTATTAAAAATGAAAGACGTATTTTTAATATATAAAAAGTATTTTTAAAAATTGTCACTACTGTGATTTGAATCAATGATCTAGAGTCGTAAGAGTGTCTAACTAGTTTCACATATCTTAATATCTCTTAAACTATTGAGTGTCTGAGCAACGCTTCGCGTTGTTCCCTTGTAAGTGTTAATCTTCAAAGAAGTCCCCTGAATATTATTGTAGAACCCAGATTGAACCACTGAACTAGCAAACTGACAAATAATATAATTGAGTGACAACAGTTTTCCTTTTTCTATACTGTGCGCTTTCGAGGGCCTCTGTTTATACCCAGAAAAAAACTCTCTTTTCCTTTGTTTATGATTAATTGTTATATTGTAGTGTCATGTGATTTTTTCTTAGAGCTATCGGGTACAGGATCGTTGCCGATCATGAATGCGCTGTCGAGAAGTTTGTTGTATCATAAGAGTAAATAACAATCAAAGAAAAAAGAGGATTACGAGGCAAAAATTATTATATAAAAACAAAACAAGATAATGGAAAAAAAACAATAAAGGAAATGAAAATGTTTTAAGTTAAAAATTTTAATAAAGAATGCTAGCAATAGACGTTTTGATCGCGATCGGTTCATTCTCAATATTAAAAACATACATAATAAAAAACGGTCGGAAAATAAACAAAAACATAATACAATATATATTTCGCTCTTTAAGGCAAACGCTGATAACGTAAAAACAATTAATCGTATTATAATATTCACAGTTATAATGTATAACGGAAAAGAATGTAGCGAATGATAGCTATTTGCAGTCAGTTATTAAAATGCTTATAATATCAATTTCGTAAAAAGAATAGTGTCAATTTGATAAAAAGAATGAGTATCCTTCGATTACAAGTGAATGGAGAATGCAAATATGAGTATGATCCTGTAAGAAAATTATTTAATATAAATGAAAATATAGCGCAAGATTGAAATAATATAACTGGATATAAATTATTGTATAATATAATTAAATTATAGCGCTAGAAAAGAATAAACCATTAAAGACTAGCATATAAGCAATGTAATTTGTGAGATAATACTTAGCAAAATTAATGAAGGTTAAGATTGCAAAAATTTTTATCTCTATATTAACTGAAAAAACTTTTATTTTAGATATAATAACAGCTAAAATAAATATGCATGATATCTTTAATGTAACATACCTTAAGTCAAAAGTTGAATTAAAAGTAGTTTCGGATACAAATAGTGCGTTAAACTTAGAAATAATGCGAAAAGAAATAAAAATATCTTGTCTCCTTCGATATTCAAGACAAAATGGAACTCACAAAAATGACATTCAAAGGAAGGAAGGTAAGGGATAGTTGGAAAGTGATTGAAGGAGGAAAATAAGAGCGGATAGAAATGTGGATGAAACTATGAAAGGAATAATAAAGACAAGAAGGAATTAAGAAGGAGAAAGAGATTGAATAATACAATATATAAATAGGATTCAGTGTCAAAGATTCTGTGTCGTTTTATCTATTTAAGCCTTGTTTTTATTTTTTTATGTGTATCATTTTGGATATCAATCTCTTATTATATGAAGATTCGTATCTTCATTTCATTCCATCTGAAATTGTGATTGTAAGATTTATACGATGGAATCAGAAATGACCGATAAAGACTTCATTTTTTTATTGTCCGAAATATGTTCACGTATCCTCGTATTCAATTTTCTTTTGCTTTGACCAACATAGCTAGCCTCGCAATCATCACATGAGATCTTATAGACCACATTTTGATTAGAAAGCAATTCTAACTTGTTCTTTCCTCTCTTAATAAAACTTTTCAAAATTGGAAAATGCTAATTGCTTATAGTGAAACTTGTTGGATATAGGTGAGAAACTTTCGGAGATAGATTTAATAAGGAACTGTAAAAAATTTTTCTTTGATTTGTGTGTAGTACGTATATTATGTGAAAATTTAAACGGTTTTTAATTGTGGAAAAAATAAAAGGGAGAGGATAGCCATTATTAAGAAAAAATATGAATAGCTTCTAACTAAACTAGATTGTTATATTGTTGTACGATTGTTATGAAACCGAGGATGTGATAGAAGAATAGAAATATTTTATCAACAAAAGTGATAATTATGCCTCTTTTATGACAAAAAAGATGAAATGAAAATTCAGGAACCTTCCCGAAAATGTAGTTTTGTGGAAGATGGAAGTGCGAGAACGATGTCATCAACATATCTATAATAAAATAATGGATGTACTTATAAATTCGAGATGACAATTTCTTCTAAATAATTATTATGTCAGCAATGATAGGATAATAGTGAACTTGGAGTATCAAAAACTTATTTATAAAATTACTTATTGTTAAAGGTAAAAAAAGTAGAATTCAAAACAAATTTTACAGCAGTAACAAGTTCTTCTTTTGAAATATTTGTTTTTATGGATTTGTATGAATCCATCTTTTTTCAATATTATTTAATGCCAAATCTACAGGAACATTAGTAAAGAGAAACACAATGTCCAATGAAACTAATACATAATTAGAGTCAATAGCCATGCCATTTAATTTCTCTACAAGATAGAAGCTGTCTTTAATATGACTAGGAACTTGTGATATGCTCTTAATAATTATGTTATGTAAAAAGAAAGAAAAATATAAGTACAAAGAGCTGTTTATATGATACAATAACTCTCAATGGGTTATCACCTTTATGAATTTTAGTCAATCCATATGCTCCAGGAATATTATCATCCGAATTAATCTTTTATATGTCAATTCATCGATGAAACCACAGACCTTCCATTTTGTAAGAAGCACACGTAAGTCCTTATTTTCGTAGAGTCTCTGTTAATAACAGAATAGGTGTCGACATCTGAAAGAATCTCCTCCATCTTTAATATATATAAATCTTTATCAAGCACGACAGTGCCTTTGCATTACCTTTGTCTGCATTGATAATAAGTAAATTAGGATGGGTCATTGATAAATATTTTAGTGAGATGCAGCCATTTTAAAATCATTGAAATTAATTGTCATTGAAACTAAGGAGAAAGAAAAATTGTTATAAAATCTATTGAGAATAGGAATGGAGTTATTTCTAACAAAATTGACAATATTCTTAGGGCGACCAATAATACCGTTTTCAATAAGTTTGATGAATTTAACTACGACTTTTTCTTTTGTCTTGATTAGGAAGACTAAATTTTTAGCTAATAGCAAGTATTGAATCTCGAAAGGAATATCAATACTACTTAAATTAACAAACCAGTTGTCTTATAACATCTTTAAAGGAGAGGCTTCACTAAATTCTTTTGAATGTAAATTCTTTCGGTATTAGAATAGTCAGCCCCAATGTTGTGTGAGTCCTCACAAACAGTGAGTAGATTCTTATTGTTCAAATTGTAACAAAGATTATTTGAAACAATACATACATATGAGATCAATCTGATTCTTGAACAAGAAAAACTAGATTTTCTATTCACCAATCAATCTTCTTATGTATTTTTCATCTGTTCAAAAAAATAAGAACCACTAATAATGATCTAAATATTTGATTTGTCTTGAACATCGGAGGAGACAAGATATTTTTATTTTTTTTCGTATTGTCTCTAAGTTGAACGCTATTTGTATCCAAAATTCCTTTTAGTTCAACTTTTGACTTAAGGTATGTTACATTAAAGATATCATATTTATTTTAGCCGTTATTATATCTAAAATAAAAAATTTTTCAGTTAATATAGAGATAAAAATTTTTGCAATCTTAACCTTCATTAATTTTGCTAAATATTAATTCACATATTACATTGTTTATATGCTAATCTTTAATGATTTATCTTCTTTTCTAGCACTATAATTTAGTTACATTATAATTTATATCCAGTTATATTATTTCAATCTTGCGCTATATTTTCACTTATATTATATAATTTTCTACAGGATCATATTTGCGTTCTCCGTTCACTTGTAATCGAAGGATACTCATTCTTTTTACCAAATTGACACTATAAGCATTTTAATAACTGACTGCAAGTAGCTATCATTCGCGTACATTCCTTTCTGTTATACATTATAACTGTGAACTTACGATAATTGTTTTTACGTTATTAGCGTGTCTTAGAGAGCGAAATATATATTGTATTATATTTTTGTTTATTTTCCGACCATTATTTATTATGAATGTTTTTAATATTGAGAATGATCCGATCGCGATGGAAACGTCTATTGCTAGCATTTTTTATTAAAATTTTTAATTTAAAACATTTTCGTTTCTTTTATTGTTTTTTTGTATATTCTACATTATCTTGTTTTGTTTTTATAATAATTTTTGGCTCGTAGCCCTTTTTTTCTCTATTTTTTAAAATTTATTACTAATCAGATAATTAAATAACAATCACTAGATTTACGATTTTTAAGGCTATCGGGGGCTGAGTAGTTGACAAGTTTTATTATATCGTAAAACTAAGTAACTATCGATAGATTTATGATTTTCTTACAGCTATCATATATATTTCTTATAGCTATAATATATTAAAGAACCGTATATATGTGATAACAGAACTATAGAAATCAATGCCTTAAACGATCTAACTGAATCTTAAATGCTTGTACGATTCTGTAAATTTATATACTCATATGTAGTCCTTTGAAATGCGCGCTGAAATGATTTTTCGATCTTGAAACATTAACTTTACTAAACTACCATAGTAATATCACGAGTTAAATTGACTAGCAATTTAATAATTTGATGCTTTTTCGCATCTTCGAATGATCTTAATAATGCTGACATTATTGAAGTCTGTAATTGCATTGATTTCTATAGTTTTAATTATCGAACTTTTTAGAGTTATTAAAAAGATAATCATCACCGATTGTGAATGCGATGCTGGATAACGATAAGCAGACGGCTCACTCTTAAAACGTGGAGTTAACTAATTTTATGATTTGGCATCTGACACCTACTTTCTTACGTTTAGAATGGAATCTTCAAATTTGAGTGACAGTTTTGGTATTCACTATTGTGTGACATAGATATTTTTCTATATGCTATTAGTTTTTTCCTTTAAAAAAGAAAATTTCTCATGATGTGTTTATTTTTAATGGATTGTATTTCCATTTTCATTTTATTGCCTCCAATTACGCATTAGTGGTATTTGATATTTTTTTCTTGATTAACATTTATGAATTCTTTTAGCTATAAAAAAAAGAAAAATTCTTTAAATTATTAATTGATGACTGCACCCGATCCTCACAAATGTTATCAAGGGTCGCGACGATGAACAAATTCTTTTGAAACAAAAGAATCGTGGAATGTCTGCAGAACATAAGAATTGTAATACAACAAATTTAATAATTAGAACGAAATTATCATCATCCGAATTACTATTAAACAGTCGCTTTAACGTGAATTTAGGCCATCTTCTCATGAATTTGTATAAATAAAAATTCTATCATCATATTCAGTGACCAAAAACTAAAGTCATATGTATAACTTTTTGTTGCATTTTTAGATTTTTTTAGATATTTAGATTAAAATCGTTTCATTTTACTTAATGTTCTTTCATATGCTGTATAATTAATCTATAGTTTGATTTTTTACTGTAACCTTTAATATTAACCTTTAATATTAAGTAAATTATTGTCATTGTTTAAACATTTTATTGTTTCATTACACACATGTTTTCCATCATAATAGGGTACAGATCCTACTACCTTCGAGCTTGTTAAAAAAGTACAAATTCTACAAGAACGTATTTTGAAAATGTCCACTGACATAATTCATAAAGAGAGGAAACTAAACGATACTGAAAAATTATATATGAATCTTCGTGACGTTTTGTCGAAGCAACCAAATTCGCAGAGAGAGACAAGCTTAGATAAGGTTCAAAACATCTTACGTAAAAGGGGAGAGAAGATCAAGGTAAGTAGTGAAACTTATAAAAAAGGTTTGATTAACTGAGAATTCTTAAAAATTAAGGGAGGAAACTCAAATAAGTAGCTAAAAATTTATTAATTTTCGAGAATTTATTGTAAAGAATGAATTGAATCAATCTTTTTGAAACTGTCAGTATACTTTGTTTTTTAATTGTAGATTTGAAAAAAAATTTTATTTTCATAATATAAGTACTCGTATAATTAAATATTAATGTTATGGATGTATGTCCAACTACAAAAAAAAGGATTCCTCGCGCCGTGAAGCGAAGGAACAAACTAGGGACTACTATGCTTATGAAATGAAAAATTCAAAATGGAAATGTTAATTAATGAATATATGCTCAACATGAATCTATTTTTAAGTTAAAAATAACATTTTTTGGTCACAATAGTATTTCAGAGATATTCAGGTGTCTCCTAATCTTTTTGGGATACTCTTATATACCGAGTGTTTCAGACCATCCGTACTACTCTTTTATTTTCGCAGGATAAAATTCAATTGTAAAAGTGTTCAGACAAAAATTGTAGGATTCAAAAAGATCTATTTAATCTTATCAGTTTGATCTACACTATAATAAAGTTATTTATTATTTAGTACTTTTGAGTTGTAAGGTACGAAAATTACTAAAGTACTGCATTAGCATTACGCGTGGTGTCCGATCGACGGTTAAAACCTCTTGAATGTTGTCCTGGATAATATTTGTCAAGATCGAAACCATTGGAAATTATTTCACTTATTTCTATTTTTGCATTAAAAATTTATTTTTCCGTAGATATGAAAATAAAAGATATAATCTCGAATAGTCTTGATCTTGACAAATCATCATGTTATCAAGAGATTTTAATTGTCGGTTGGATACCTTGCGTAATGCTAATGCCGATGGTATTGTAATTTTCAAGCCTCATAATTTGATAAGTACTTTATTGCAAAATAATTTTATAAAAGCGTTTTGAAAAATTCTTGAAACCAGCTATTAGATTAAAAGTATCATGTTCCACTTAAAAACAAATCGATGACCTTCACCTGACTTTGGCGACGCCACCTAAGGTCAAACTATTAAAATCAATAAATAGATCTTTTTAAATCCTATAAGTACTGATAAGATCAATAAATAGATCTTTTTAACCTCTATAAGTTTTGTCTGAAACTTTTACAATTGGATTTTACCCTGCGAAATTTAAAAGAGTAGTAAGAAACACCCGATATATGTATATATGTTAATTGTAATTTTTTGAGGATTTCTACCAACACATTGTTTTTTTGGTATGCATAAAAGCGGAATCACTCACTGAAGTGTATATAATGCATCCTTTTTATTTGTACAAATTTGTATTAAATGTATAAGACGGTGTTACTTTTGGGGACTATGTACATTTGTACATGCATTTGCAAATGTATATCGTTCATTTCAGGGACATCTATAAATATATAGTTTTCTAGTACTTATATGTATTATATCTGATGAGTTGATCGCTCTATAGAGCGATTTCAGGTGACCTTCCTGATTACGAATATTGCAATTAAATTTAACGATTTACAGTATTTTAGCTGTAATTTCAGCATTAAGTATAATTGATACATCAAGAGTAAAGCTGGAAACACAATGAAAAACACAGGAAATAGGAACAGGAAATAAGAACCCGGCATAAAAAATTTTTTATGCATAAATATATATGAATATATGTAAACATATTCATAAATATTCATAAACATGTATAATCATATATGAAATATGTCCACACATCCTATTCATACATCCTTCCTTTATTTTTAAAATTACTCTTTAATATAATAAAAACAATAATAATAATACTGAAACAAAATAATTAAAGGGATAAGAAGGAGACAAAAATTGCCAAGAAAGAGCCAACGCTTAATAATGCAAACAAAAATTTTATTTAACTAACATGTATATGTTTCGACCAATGGACCTTTTCAATGCAAATACAAAAATACAAGCTATTACTAATATATAAAATATGAATCTCAACGAATGTCCTTATTTACATATAAACAGCGAATGATATCTTGCATAATAGACATCTAATTATTATAAAAGTCAGAGTTGTGAAAAGGAACAAGTCCATAATTAAGGTGTTGTATACCTATAGTCAATTGTTAGATAAACTAATCTACAAGCGCCAGTCATTATATTATAAGTAATATGCCTTCGATCGATCGTCAGTAGGACAAGCCATCTCATATTAATCTAAAACTATCCGAATAATGTAAAAACCGAATGCAAAGTAGAAATCAGTATAAAATAGAATCTTAGATATATATGAAGTGATATACATGGTATGAAGTATTGAGTTGTTCAAAAAGTCATTGCATTTTTTCCAATAGATGGTGTTGTCCACGTTTATTTGTATGCGAGCGTGACATGAATGTCAAATATTTACGCGCGTTTTGTTATTGACACTCAACCTAAAAACCAAAAAAAAAGTTGACGCGATTCGGTCGAGTTTTGTGCTTGCAATTGTGGTTCGAATATGGAGAATTTTGAAGAGCATATTCGCAATATTCTGTTTTATTACTTCAAAAAAGGGAAGAAAGTGAAAAAAGAAGAAACTGAAGCAAGGAAAAAGTTGCGTCGAGTTTACGGCAGAAATGTCATCAAAAAAACGTCAGAACTGGCTCGCCCGATTCCGTGATGGTGATTTTTCAGTCAAAGACGCTCATCGCTCCGGTAGGCCTTCCAAAATTGATGACGATGAAATGAAAGCATTGGTGTAAGCAAATAAGCATTCAGGAGCTTGCTACCGCTCTAAAAGTGTCCGTTGGAAGTGTTCATGGCATTGAAATCGTTAGGCTTCATAAAGAAGCTCGATGTTTGGGTACTGCATGAGTTGAAAGAAATTCATATGACGAATCGCATGAGCGTCTGCGATCAATTCATCGAACGCGAAAAAAACGATCCATTCTTGAAGCGTATGATTACGGACGATGAAAAATGGATTGTTTACAATAATGTCAGCCGAAAAAGAAGTTGGAGTAGACGAGGTGAAGCATCGGAAAGGCAAGCAAAGGCGGAATCCACCAAAAGAAGGTAATGCTGTCAATGTGGTGGGATTGGAAGGGACCAGTCTTCTATGATTGTATAATAGCTTAAACTTATGTGAGAATAATACGGAGAGATTTAATGTTGCTGTGTCAAATGACAAGTATATTAATGCAAAATAAAAATTCTGTGTGTAACTATGTGTGTTGAAAGTTAGAACAATAATAATGACGAAAAAATAATAAATAAACAAATGTTCTTATACTAATGATAGGTCAAGAAGCAACATAATTTTTCATAACAACAATAACAGGTGTCAAATTCTATGTATTTGTAGATTTAGCATGTTAATTTGTTTCTTGATATGAATCGCTTCCGAAATTAAGCGTCTATTATAATTTTTTTCCTCGTTCAAGATATATCAATCAAAATCATGTGAGCAAGTCTATGATCTGGAATCATTATTGATTCGTATTTCGATTTATATGGTTTCTGTGTTCCGAGATTTTAGTTCAATAATCTGCGAGTTTGTCTCACATATGACGCATTGCACTTACTACAATTAATTTGATACACCCCTGCCTAAAATAAGGGAGGAAGTCTACTTTTTTTGTGATTTGATGTATCTATTCAATTTATCCATACCGAAATAAGCTATTTTTTACAAAATTCTCCAGAAATTTTGTTAATTTGTTTGTTCGAAAGACCAGGTATAAAAGGCAGAATAAAAAAATTTTTCCAGACATCGGAGTGATTTTTTTATGATAATTGGCACTAGGATTGTACTTTTGTAAATTAATGAAAATTCTTTTCTCAATTGTTTTGAAAATAAGATGTAAAGAATAACCATTCATCAACAATAAATTATTAATTTGAAATTTTATTCATGGAATTCAGGAAAGATAAAAACATAACTTTATCTAATAATCTCATTATAATTTTTTTGAGAATTAGGATAATTGAAAATTAATATACTGGGAATACAAATTAGGTCCGTTTCCCTAAAAATAGCTCTAGCTGTTGTGAATGGTTCATAGTGACAACTGATTTTGGCAGTTTCAGAGAGGTTAAATCTGCTAATAATATTCAGTTTATCGCTTTGAGTTTCATACAAAAACCTTGATTTTTACTGTGTTTGAAATGTCGAATTTTGTATTAACCAAGCAGCATTTGCGAGAGGTTTTGATTTTCTTTTATATATTTCTTATATAATTAGAAGAAAAATGCGGCTGCAATCCATCGAATGCTTATCGAAGTTTATAATGACACTGCTCCAACTGATAAATCATGTAGGGAATGGTTTCGACGTTTTAAGGATGGAGATTTCAGCGTTGAAGACAAGCCTCGCTCTGGACAGCCAAAAAATTCGAAGACAAAGAATTAGAGGCATTACTCAGAAGAAGATCAAAGTCAAACGCAAGAGGAGCTTACAGAATTATTGGGGATAACTCAACAAGCCGTTTCTGTACGATTGAGAGCCATGGGAATGATTCAAAAACAAAGAAATTGAGTGCTTTATGAACTGAAACAGAGAGACGATTGAAAGGCGATTTTTCACTTGCGAACAGCTGATTCAAAGACAACAGAGAAAAGGTTTTTTGCATCGGATTGTGACTAGAGATGAGAAGTGGATATTTTACGACAATCCCAAGAAGAAAAAATACTATGCTAAGCCCGGTCAATCGTTGCCATCGACTTCAACATCAATACCACGGCTGAACATTCATGGTTCAAAGATCATGCTCTATATCTGATGACCAAAGGGGCCAAAAGGGTCTTATTTACTATGAGCTGCTGAAACCTGGCGATTCCATTATCGATGATCGATATCGGCTACAATTGATTCGTTTGAGTCGTGCATTGCGAGAAAAACGGCCGGAATACGAGCAAAGACATGATAAAGTTATTCTTTTTCATGACAACGCTTGGCCTCATGTCGCTAAAGTCTTAAAAAAATATTTAGAAACGCTCGAATGGGATGTTTTACCCACTATATTCTCCGGACGTTGCTCCTTCTGATTACTGGTTGTTCCGAAGGATGCAGCACGATTTGGCAAGTTACCGGTTCACTTCTTTCGCAGAAATCGAAAATTGGCTCGAAAATCGCCTCCAAAGAGAATCATTTTTTCGAGATGAAATTCGAAAATTGCCTGAAAGATGGGAAATAGTAGTAGGCAGCGATGGACAATATTTTAATTGATCTGTTCATTCATTTTGTTTTGAAATAAATGCACAAAAAAACGGACCGAACTAATTTATATTCCTAATATCTGCATGAGAATGTTTGTGATATCAATCATATGTTAAAACGTTGTCAACCATTATTAATAAAGTACCTAAAAATTTAATTAGTTGCTTCTAAGTTCTAACGCGAATTTGACGTTTTTTTTTATCACAGTTCACTTCAGTTACATACACTAAGTTTTGATCTTGTTAGAAAAATCTCGAATCTCGAGATTCCTGATAATCACAAATTATTATTTTTAGATGTAGTATCATTATTTACTAATGTACTAATTGACAGCTATAATAAGTATTAATATAAAGAAGGTGGAATTTCATTGAACAGAATAGTAATCTACCAAAATCCAAGTTTTTGATAGCCATTAATCTGGTGCTGAACTCTACTTATTTTTTGTTCAACAACAAATTTTACAAACAACTATTTGGTATCCCTGGGGTCATTTCTCTCAGTAGTAATTGCAGAAATTTTGCTATAGCATTTAGAATCTATCTTGTTAGGAAAATTGCCGTTTCTATACCTTCTTTTTATTTTCAATGTGTATGTGGACGACATTGCACTGCTCCATTAGAATACTTAGATTTATTATTAGAATTTAACAATTACTATCCGAGAAATTCACGTTAGAACTAGGAGGCGACAAATTACATTTTTTAGATACTTCATTAATAGTGATTGACAATGTTTTACATACTGATATCACAAATCTTCATTTTCAGGCAGATATATTAATTTTTATTCCAATCATTCTAATTCTCAAAAAAAGGCAATTATAATGGGATTAGTGAATGTTATGTTCTTATCCCATCTTGAACTCTATGAAAAAAATTTCAAACTAATAATTGATTTATTATTGATGAATCATTACCCTTTACTTTTATTTTTAAAATACTCGAAAAAAGAATTTTGATTAATTTACAAAAGTACAATAACAATATTATTTTTTCATCGTCGACGATGACATTATTGCTCGAACTTTCAACGGACACAGTCACGAATTTTTATTTCGCATTAATATGAATTCTTCTCCTTTGACACAGTAGCATTAAATCTCTTCATATTATTCTCATGTAAGTTTAAGCTATTGTACAATGCTATCACTCGATTTTGAATTACATATTTGTTTTCTGCTTTATATTATTTTTGACATAATTCAATTTTTTATATTTGACTCTATTCAATTTTTATTTGTATATTACAATACACTTAGCGATTATATATTTCGTACCATGTATCACGAATATCTAACACGATTCTCTTTTATACCATACCTACTTTGGGCTCGGTTTTCACATTATTCGGATAGTTTTAGATTAATGAGATGGCTTGTCCTACTGACAATACATCGATTGAAGGCATATTACTTGTATAATGAATTGGCATTGTCTATCTACTGTCGAATCATTATTTTTTCTACAATTTTTTATTTTAAGATACACGAATAATTGCAATTATTATACGAAAATATATTATTAATTTATTAAATATATTATTAATATATTATTTGACCTTATATAGATAATTAATTGAATTACTTATATCACAAAAGTATATTAAGGAGAAAAAAGGGAAAAAGAGGATTTTCACGTGAGACTATCAGCGTACTGCGCATTTTATTTACTCAATTACATCGATTAATTGAGTTTGACGTTTACTAGTTTGTAATTGAGTTTGACGTTTAGTGCGATATAGAATCCACTATGAACGCTCTCATGTTCTCGTGTTCTCAAGAATCTCGAATTGTCGATACAACGTGCGATATTATTATCAAAATATTAGTCTCCTTTTCTACTTTCCTATATATTTTAAATATTAATAAAGTGAGGAATAAAGTGAGATGTATTAGATATTATAGTGCATACTTCTACGAAATACGCAACATTAGAATTTGTGAGTGTGAAAGTATCCACTCTTGGCCAATATGTACGTCATTTAATTTAAAATGTTACATTAAATATATTATAAATATGTTATGAAATTAATTGTAGTATTTTTAATTACACTATAACTTATAACGTAAATTATTTTAAAAATATTGTATTGTTACTTTTATCTTATTTATTTTTTTTATTTTAAATAATACATACATATCATTACTCAATGGAAACCGCGAAAAGTGGTGGTCTCTTCCAGGAGATAAAAAATTGTTATTATATAAAAAATAAATATAAAATTCATAAATAAATTTATAATATGTTTACATTTACAATTATTGTCAAAAACTAAATGTTAAATATTAATTTAACCCTAGGTATATGTGTGTATGTGCGTGCGTGCGTGCGTGCGTGCGTGCGTGCGTGCGTGCGTGCGTGCGTGCGTGTGTGTGTGTGTGTG
>Ga0157364_1001533_pt1 | contig 19862 bp, 16 predicted proteins | sample AttsexASBM2_FD_111476 | JGI IMG/M metagenome (GOLD analysis project Ga0157364, IMG submission 111476) | Fungus gardens microbial communities from leaf cutter ant in Ribeirão Preto, State of São Paulo, Brazil - Atta sexdens ASBM2 | ecosystem: Host-associated > Fungi > Mycelium > Unclassified ...
ATTTATTAAATACCTTAAATTCATCATATCGTCCACCTATAATACATATTTTCATAAAAAATGGATCAACTCCACGTTCTAATTCTTTCTTTCTATCTGCTGCCCTCTTATCCCGTAATTCTTGAATTGTGTTAGTATCGTAACTCATTTTCGAACCATTTCGTATTACAGAAAGAGCTTCCTCGAAGGAAGACCATAATTCTTCTGGTCGCGATAAATCTAACATTATTAATAACACGGTGTGACGAGGGGAATGTGTTAATGTAGAACCTGTCATCGCAACAGATATTAAAGAAGAAGCCAAGTAACCCACTTCCCACACATGCACTATATTTTTCACCTACAACAGTATAATATTTAGAAATTTAATTTAATAATAAAGTAACAAAAAATTTGATTTAGTTAATAAATATACTAACATTTTTTTATGATAAAAACATTACAATTATTATTAAATAATTTCACTTTTATAAGCATATAAATTTATTTTTTAAAATTTAGCTAATATATGTTTATAATTCTTCTATAGTGCAAAAAAATTAAACTTTACCCCTGAATGTATTTTTGTAGAAAATTAAGTACATAACATAAGTAAAAAACATATATGTGTTGTCACTTACTAAACTTTTCACAGTTTTGCGACCAAATGAATAATCCATTGCTATAGTTGGTTTTGGTCTTTCATCTTTTTCAAGAAATCGATATACCATTGTTGTTTTACCCTACAAAATGCAATTTGAAATGCAAAGTACATCGCGCGATAATAGTATACTCCTAATTTCATCACTTACAACTCCCTTGCTGCCAAGGATAATAATGGATCGTTCGTGAGTTTCATTTGGATCAGTTTTGCGTTTATTTTCTTCTTCTACTGCGAGCCGTAATGCAATTTCTCGCATAGACTCCTCACTAGAAAGTTCATTCTATCGTAATTAACTTTATAATGTTAAAAACATATGATATTAACTGCTATGAATAAATATTGTAAATAAAAAAGACAAATAATTATAAAACTGAATTATATTCGTATTAGATAGTTACAGATAGATTTCTTTAAATCATTTATTTAATTATTCTTATATTTATTAATTATTCTTCCAAAATTAGAAAACAATGAAAAGTATATTTTTAAAAATATCACTCATCGATATAGCTTCAAATTATAATTATTTAATAATATATTATATTAATACATTTCTTTTTACAAAGCTGTAACAAATTTAATATATATCTACAATAAAATTAATTACCAGTTTTCTGCAGTCATTATTTTTAAAACACAATAAAAAAATGATACTGAAAACTGTAGTTTTATTCGCACAATTCCATATTTCTTCAGGTTATGGATATGTTTCACTTTGTATTACCATGGAGACGAAGGTCTAAGCGCTTAGTTCATGGCTCAGCCTCTCACTTGCAAAGACTTTTGTATGAAATGTAAATTATTATAAAAAACAAATAATACTTGTATACATACGCAATAAAAACTTTTTCGCATATAATATAGAGCAATAGAGCATATCTGTCTTCAATATAACTATTTATTATGTGTGATATAAATAATTAATTCTTATTAATCCAGTTCTTACTACGCATCCTACAAAATTTGATAAACATTTTTAGGGGCAGTTTATTTAAGTAAATAACATTATACTGTTTCCAGTTAATGACAATTCATTTTTAATTGTTTATATTAACGCTCAGAATACATCACGATAGTACAAGATATAATAATTTACACTTACGTTAATCACTCTGCGTAACGTTTCAACTATATGCGCAATGATCTAACGGAAGATCTCATCAGTCTTGATAAAGAAATCTACAAGGATATCTTTTGTAATCATCGACTTTGAACACTTTCATTTAGCTTCTTTATGATATAAAAATGTTTTCAGAGCTTTACAACATGTTAGTATGTCTCCGCTAAATCATGACGCGCATAACACGTGTACAATTCGCAAATTTTTTAATGAATTAATTTATTTATGAATTAGATTAATTACTTTTTAATATATTTTCCTTGCATACATTATGTACAACTTGGACTAGATCAAATTAGGAATGGTGTACATCTTACAATCCGCAATAAAATTCAATAATTTATAAATTATTACATATGAGTGAATAGTTTCTAAAATAGCCAAACATTTTCCACCATTAGAAAAATATATTGTCTTTCATATTTAATTATAATAACAAATTAACACAATTGCATAGGAGTCTCATTAATATATGTATATAAATTAAAAACATTAATATCATTATGTATTCTTTTTCTGCCGAAGTATAAATGAAAAGCACATACATTTTTATTATAATTTCTCTTAGATGTGGACCATATATTGTTTACAAATTTTTATTTTTAATTAATTATAATCAATGTACAATTAATTTAATAATAATAATAAATACATAATAATTAAAACATTTGTCATTTTTAACTTGTTTGTACATACATGTATGAACTTGGTTGAATCTGATATAAAATTTTCATTATGAAAAAAAGCCTTTTAAATGAAATTATTTAAATGTATATATATCGTTTTAAAGAAACGTGTAACTTTAAAAGTACTGCACACGCAGTAAATCGATATTATACAAAATCTTACAAGTTACTACGTTTGGTCCTATTACAGCACCGTTATATACCGAAACGTTTGCGAAATGTAACGTTAAATTACAAATAAATAGATGCTGTTCTTTCCTTCTTTTTGCCTATACTTATTTTTGTCTATTCTGGAAAATAATATTCTCAAAGTTTCTATGATAGATATATGTATATTCTACACTAATTTTGTTTGAACACTATGGCCAGTAAAAGTACTTGAGAGAGAGGTGAACATATTACGACAAATTAGTTGAATGTATTCACAAAATTATAATTTTAAATATAAACGATACCAAATATTTTAGCAAATTAATATTATTTAACTTAATACGAAATCAGCTATAATTAGCGGCAAATTCTTTTTTCAACATTAAATATGTATTTTATAGAAACTTTTTATTTCTTTTTATATCAAACTAGCAAAGCTATGTCGTAATCTGCCAATATGTATAATTATTTTTGTCATATTAAATTATCAAGTTATTTAAAGTATTCATAATATTCAAAATTTAACGCAAATAATATTTCTTTCATAAAATTCATTAGACAATCAAAGAGCATTGTTACTATATGTTTCATATTTTAAATATAATGAGTAAAGGAAGACAAATGCATTGATTTTTTTAGTCATCTTTTTCTATAATATTTCATTGCTTCTATAATGCAGTATATTACGCGCTCTGCATGTTATCTAGTCCATATGTCGCTCATCCAATTGTCATTTAACTCTTCATTCGGTAGAACTTTTAATTTTCTTAAGGCTTCAAGATAAAATGTAAGTTCTGATGTAACCACACCATGTTGTGGGCCACCATTGTTCACTATATTCATTTTAACTAGTTGCTCTCTAAGTTTTTCCTTGAATGATGAATTTACCGTACGATAAAGAGATTGTACTTCGACAGTAGGCAAAATACCAGAAACAGCTTCATGAAGTTTCATTAGATAACTGCAAAATAAAAATGAAGTTTTGAAAGACAAGAATGTTAGACATCATAATCGTTATAAATATTGGATATTATAAACATTACCCAACTTACCTAGAAATGTTTCTGAAAGATTTGGATGGCACTGGAGGTCTTGCTGTCCATTTAGATATTTGTCCACCTAATAAATTATCTACAATAATGAGGATTTTTCCTTCAATTTCACGAACATGTGCGCGAATATCTCTTTCAACGCTATCTAACAGAGCTACTCCTCCACTGATACCAGACGTGCCAATGAGTCCTCGACTTGGATTTTGTCCCGTGAATGCTGGATGTATTAAATGCATATATAGAATATTTTAAGTAAATCTTTTCATATTTAATGTTTCATTTGTTGCTAAATTTTATATGTTTTTAAATTATATTTAACACAATAATTCAGCATGTTAAATCACCTTGAAAATGTGTCTTCACGAAAGGCATAAACCACAATACAAGCTTAAGACTTCGCGCCGCCAATACGAGAATCGTGCTTGTAATGGTTTTCAAGCCCGCAACTTCCATTGCACCTGCACCCAAAACTAGTTGACAACATCGTGAATTATAATGTCTTAACAATTCGGCTAATTGTCTTCCTATAGTTCCAGACAAGGCAACTAATTCACTACCAGTCCTAAAAACAAATATTATATTATAAAAGATTTATGAACAATACTTTGTAATTTAGCTTTACCTGCAATATTCGTGTATCATCTGTATAAGCATCAGAGCAGTTCCAACAACAGCAAATTTTTCATCGCCAACTATGATAAAATTCCCCACGCTTTCATTCTTCATGCTATCCTCACACGTGGGTATTTTGAGTGGAAAATGTTTTTTCTCGTATACATACGTTACTAACGACTGAAATTCTAATGGTACATCAGCTTGTTTCCATCTTTCAGATTCCAATAGTAGCGTCAGCTTAGTTTTGCGTTCATTATGAAAGCGGTGTACAAATTTACTTGCTTGCGCCTGTAAAAATATGAATTATGTATTGACAGAAGGATTATTCTACTTGATAAGTAAATTTTAAATGACGTGCACAAATAATAATTACTTTAAATGCCGATCGTAAAGCAGTACACTGTTTGCCGCAAAGTTTCTCACAAGTGTGTGTAAATTCTTCGACCATATTGGCTAATTGGCAAACTTGAACGGCTGTTGCTCTCTCACTCAACCAAGAATTCTTATCATTCCAAGTATGATAGTCTTTATCCTCTAATTTATTCTGTGAAACATCAGCAATTATCTTGTCCTTATCATTGTGGAATTTATCCTTCTCACTTGCCCCAGCTGAAAGTAGATTTCCCATTCGCTCGTGGCAGTAATCACACACAGAAGTAATCATGTCACAAAGTTTAGTAATCACTCGCGAATGCTCTTCTCGAGTCAATAAACGATCAGGTACGGATTCATCAAACGAGCCATCGCATAAACGTCCTGCTGATAAATCCGCGGTGTCTTTCATTACATCATGAACTGCCTAATATAACAAAATTTATATATAATAAACAGGTTTCTATATAATACATACGTTTAATTTATTCCATAGCGACACAATTAAAAAATCTTAATATGAATTTTAATATTGTTATACAAGACATTTAATGTTAAAAATCCACAATAAATAATATAAAATAGAAGATAATAAAGGAGAGCATAAGTGTGTATATACATAGATAGGATTATTAAATTGTTTACCTTAACTCGTAATAGAAGAAATGTGAAAGACTGTATAGTATTATGGAGCAAAGATAATCTTTCTGTCAATGAGAGACCTCCGACTTCGAGAGCCGCTGCTTGTTGATCGCTGCAACAATCACTCGCTGCCAAAGCTTCTATCACCCGTTGCTTTGTTAAGGCTCTTACAGTGGTCACAGCTTCTTCTTTGTATGTATCCACGAATTGAAAATGTTTCTGACGTAGTAGACCAGAAATGATGGAGACTAGTTTATCCTATTCATTAAGAATGTATAAACAATTTCACTGGGAAGAAATGTATGGAGGTTTGTTTGCTAAAAACAAAGAATATAATGCAATGTTACAACATTATTTATGTACTTACGCCATCTAAAACGGTATTCTCGCCACCTAATGGTCTATTGAGATCCGCTGTTGCGTATCTTTGAAACTCAGTCGACAGCATCTTATCCACAAGCTTCTCCATTTCGGTCAGTTGAGAACTTAAATGTCTAGATAATATTTATAACAGTTGTAAATATTTCAATAATTTTTTATTAATAAAATTATAAACAAATAATAATCATAAATTATAAAAATAATTTCTTCAAAATTTCTATTTACCTAAAGCTATGTATTCCGTTCAGTTCTTGCAAGAGAATTTCTTGCGTCGTAGAAATAAGGTCTAATGCTGCAACATAATCTGGCGTAGACAACAATAATTGTATCATCGGTTGACTTTGATGCACAGTTGCCATAAGTTTTAATTTTTCTTGAACCATTAATCTATTAGATCTGGCGCGCTCCAAGCTACATAAAAACAATAAATATCAAATTAAATGTGTAAAACTAAAATTAATATATAATTACAAACATATACATATATATATATATATATATATATATATAAAATATAAATATAAAAATATATATATATATATATAATATAAATATATAATTAAATAATTATTTTAATAATCTCACATTATTTTCAAATCTGTATTTAGTAAAATTTGTTTACTTTAGCAAAACCATTCCTTTCTTGTGTTATTAATTTATATTTCTATTTTACTTAATTTTATTTTTTTCTTTCTTTAAGAATTCTTTTCTTTAAGAAATACTAATGTAGTAAATTTTTTAAATAGTTCATACGTTACATGTATACAAACTTACCGTAAAATTTCTAAAGAATTCTTGACTAGATGCTTATCGACTTGATGAATATTTTTCCTAAGTGCTTTTAGAACTGTAATAGTTTGTGTGAGTTGTTCCATAAGCACATCATGAGATGTCATTGCATGGAAAAAGGCTTGAGATTTTGACGCAACCTGCTCCGCTATTCGGACTTCCACAACATCCAGATAGTGACTAAGCTGCAGCAATATATTTTGTATAAATTAAAAACAAATAATAAAACATCGAGAACTTCATATTTGTGTATTGTTTAATTATTTTTATAATATAATAAACATTTAAATTAAGAAATACAATGTCAATAATGAGCTTTATAAACTGAATCTGTTCTTTTCTGATGTTTATAATACCTTCTCTTGCATTTGCTTTACGTGCATAACAATATTGCATTCTTCAGTTAAGAGGCCATCTTTCGCAAACGGGAACACAGCATCAAAATTATCTTTTTGTGAAAGGTCTAAGTTTGGAACTAAGAAGATCTTTGGAATATTAGTTAAATCAAATTGTAGCCGATCTGAAGCAAAAAATATTGTAATTTTTAATGGTAAAAAGTTATATTTCATAACTAGATAAAATTATAAATATCAGTTATATAATAAGTTTACATGGTTATTATTATATCAATAAAAATCCAATATAAAGTTATTTAGTATTAAAGCTTAAAAAGCTGATAAATTAAATTTATGTATAAATGTATAACATATCTGTGTTTTTCCTGTAAAACATACCTAATTAATATCTAAATAAATTTAAATAGTTTAATTTAAAATGTAATATGTAATAAAATGTATTAAAAATAGATTAATCCTTTAATTATAAAAATATTTATCTGTAAAGAGTAAAATATGACACATGAAATAGAATCTAAATTCATTTCTTACAAAAGTAAATTGTTCTTTTACATTTATTTCAAGATATATATATTCCTATTACTAAATTCTATTCTTCAATATCTTTTATGATATAAATATTAGAGAATTTTACCCAATGACTTCACTTTCTTAAGATTAGGAAAATTTTGGAGCAATTCATTTGGAGTGGTTGGTTTGTTGGCATTTAAATTCATACGTGAATGTTTTCGATATCTCTGAAAGAACAAATAGAAAGTATAAATTATTGCTAAAATAATAAGCATAATGTAAATTATTACAGATAATATTTATTAGATACTATTGTAGTGCATGAATAATTACCCTTGCAATTTTTTTCAGATACATTTCAAAATGTTGCATGGTGACTTCAGGAAGATATGGACTTTTTGGAATATCAATTTTCTCCACAAATCCATCTCCCCAAGTACGAGTTAAAAAATTACTCTGTTTTCCTTTAAATGGATCATTGAGAACAGCAGGTAGATTTTGTGCAGCAGAATATACAGTCCACGATGAGCTTGCCTCAGATAAATCGCCATTGCTTTTTCGTTGCTGTTGCATAATTGCGTGCTTCATGGCATGCGCTATATAATCCTTGTCAGAAACACCTTCCACAGGAAGACTAGTGCATACCCCATTATAGCCATAGAGACAAACAAAAGATCCACCTTCTCTGGAACAATGTTGATCTCTCAAATGCCTAAAACAAATTATAAAATAATGCACTAATATACTTATAAAAACATTAAAATCTATTATACTTATTAAAATAGCATACGTCATCAAAAATGCTTTACAAATTATTTTTCTGATTTGTATAATATCATTGTTGAGAGAAAGAACATAGATGCTCATGTCATTTTAAGCTGTCTCCAACCGCTGATAAATTATGAAAAAAATGTTGTCTTGAAATAAAATCATTGAACAAAACCGAAGCATAATTGATCGATGAAGCAGATGGACTCACCGAACGAAGTCTTGAATTTGTTTGAACGTCTGATTAGTACAATGTTCGCACAACAAGACCATGGGCACCGAATCGGACCCTCTCACGACTTTCGCCATTGCCCCCTGTGTCACCTCAGCTCACCTCAGCTCACCATTGCGTCGACAAACGCGTTTCGGAGCACCAATTCACCGGAGTCGGGAGTCCTTCGGTTCTCCGACTTTGAATACACGGTCACTTAGCGATTACACGTCCCCGCTTACAAATGCACACGTTTTATGATATACATCGATACACGTTGGCTAACTCAGGAACGGAACAACCGGTGCGGCGTGGCGAAGGTTACTAACTACTATTTCGTACATGATTGACATGATATCCATCGTTAAATTTGACTATTTATAAAAAAAATTTGACTATAAACAGTGCGTGTCTAGAACATGTCAGTGTGTCATCTACTTCAATACATTGCGTATATTTGATGACTCACAAATTATAATTCATCTCTCAACACGAATGGTTTTTCTAATTACCCTGTAGACACGCGTCATGCGCAGACTAAACTGATGATATCAGGTGGCCTGAAACCTGAAATAGGCTATTAAATGAATTTTATTCTTAAGTTTAGATCCGTTTCTTCAGAGGGCGTGCGTATCAAAGAACCACTGCCATCAACACTTTCCATCCTATGTTACTCCGATTTTCCTTGCCAACACGTAGTTACAAAAGATAGGGTCATTATCTGAAATATTCAGCACCGACAATTGCAAAATAAATATTCTGTTAAACACAGCCCAATATACTATCTTATATAATTTTAAATAAATTTTGTGCGTTATATGTAGAAATTATTTAAGAGTTGATTTAAATATTAAAAAATTTGATTTAATAATAATACAATTATTACTTATAATTAATATATTTATTTACTTTCCTAACTGTTAAAGATTATAAAAATATTGAAAGATTAATCATTCCCAAAAATTCATCATAATTATTACTTTTTTAATTATTTTACAAACAATAAATTTTATAGTAGTAAATTAATTTGTTTATATATACAGAGTGTCTCGCAAAAATTTTTTGTTAAGTGTTTTTGTATAGATAGAGCGAACTAAATTGAATCGAAAAATCCTGTACCATTTTGCAATTTTCGCGAGATATTAATTATTAAAAATCGCTGAATATTAGTTTTTAATAATTTTTTACTCAAATACTATCAACTTTACAGAAAAACAACAAGAGACAAAAATTGCTTATTTTCTTCTCATAAAGTTCTGAGAATTTTTTCAGAATTTTTTAATACCACATTTTCTCATGTTGACAAAAATAGTTGCCAATAAGAAAGTACTAAAAAGTTAATAAAAAATTCTGAAAAACATTCTTAGAGCTCTATGAGAAGAAAATAAACAATTTTTGTCTCTTGCTATTTTTTTGTAAAACTATTTTTTTGATAGTATTTGAATAAAAAATTATTGAAGACCAATATTTGACAATTTTTAGTAATTAATGTCTCGTCAACCATTGTGAAAATGGTAAAATGATAGAGGATTTTTCGACTCAATTTAATCCGTTCTACAAAAGCACTTGGCAAAAAATTGCGGAACACCAAATCTAAATATGTATAATCCAAATATTAAAATTTTTTAATATCTTAAAAATATATCTATTATATTTCTGAAATCTATCGATAATGTATTTACATATCAAAAATTTTTGTTTAAATTATTATAACTCAACAAAACAAAACAAATTTAGGACAATAAGCATTTTATAATATATATGATACATATGTATACGTATTACATCGCGTTTTTATATTTTACAATTTTGCAATTTTAATATTTTAGCAATTTTTAAATGTTATAATATATCATATAACATTTTATAATTATTTAAATTTTACGAAATGAAAGAATTGTCATTTATACAGATTAATCTGTTTACAGTATTTGTTAAAAAGCAATTGTGTATAAGTTACAGTAGACATTACTATGTCATGATTTCACTTGCATGATAAATAAATGTCATAAATAAATGTAAACAACTGCACTTTCGTATATGTTACAATTATTTATTTTTTGTTACATGCGATATTGCTGCACACAATTGCTTATATGTCATCTTAAAAAAATGCCAAATGAATGTCTCTTACACGAACGATTTCTTATATTTATCACAAAGTTATTATTTCATAAAATTCTATTTTTACTTTTCGCATTTCATGTTTTATTTTATCAATTGCTGTGCCTTTTTCACATGAACAATTATTCTAATTTGTATTACTATTCTGAGCTTTATTATTGCAATAATTAAATCAATACCATTAATCTCCAAAACAAAAAATAAATAACTTATTTCATCATTTATCTTAATCAATTTAATTATTTGAAATAGCACTATATATAACGTACGTATAAAATCGCAAAAAGATTCAATAGAAATATCTGCAGTATCAAAAAAGATTTAACTTAACAAAGAGGGGTAAATGGCAGTCTGAAAATCATATAAATATAATAAAATATTCTTTTTGTAAGTAGTCAAAAATAATCATTGCCAAATATATAAACAGTTTTCTGTGTTATTGACAATTGACTAGTTGACTTTCATTTTTCTGATTGCTCTCATCTGATAATAATCCAAAAAATTTATATCGCAATAAAATGAAACAGATGTTATATATTTGGCTGATTTACATAATAATATACTATTTGGTTTTAGCTGCTGATTATTATTATTATCTTTCTCATTTATTAGCGTGGTAGAGGTGGTGGTGTTGGTATGATTTGGCCGAATTGCGAAGTTTGCCTTGTTTGCTGTTGCTCCTGTTGCTGTTGCTGATGCTGATTCCGACGAACTTCGTGTGCCAGTAACTTCTGACGCTTTTCTTCCATCAGGCGTTCACGATGTTTGTGAATATAATCGTATACATTTGGAAGACCCATAATCACACAGGCCGACAGTGCTGACCTGCATATATTCATGTCTGTCGCTTCGTACCTATGTTTACAGTTGGAACTAATATAAGTATTGTAAATATAACATGCTTGAAAAATGAAATTTGTAAATTTGTAAATTTGTTACTAAGGTAAGATTTTTATACATTTACAGATTTATCAAATCGCTACTACTAAAATATGCAACTATTTTTGGCTCCATATTAATCTTTCACATAAATTTTATAAAATTTTCAATAATAAAAGATTTATGCAATGGAATAATTACCATTCGTTTGTTTTCTCGTCATAACATTCCACCTGGTATGTTGTAGTAACACCATTAAAACCACCAATAGCAAAAATCATGTCGTCAATAACTTCAATGGCAAAATTGCTACGTGGATTATACATATCAGGAATATGGCTCCAGCTATTTGTAGAAGGTTTATATTTTTCTCCACTGCACATCCTCGATATTCCGTTAAATCCTCCTTTATGAAAAAAATTGTTAGCTTTCTCATAATTAATAAAAATAACAATGTAAAATAATATTGCAATGAGAAGAACAATTATAAGAGAAGTGAATAATTATGAAATAAATTAAGTTTTACATACACACACACACACACACACGCGCGCGCGCGCACACACTTATATTAAAATAGTTTTGCATAAGAAAGAATATTTTGAAATTAATTTCCTCATGTATAAATACATTTATACATAAATAGCGCAAATGCTGTAATGAAATTTCTCTTATAATAAATACATGTTTTAATACCAATAACGTAAACACAGCCATGATAAGATATGCACGACACACCACTTCTTCGTGACCTCATTGCTGTTATCATTGTCCACTGGTTGGTGCTTGGATCATACACTTCGGCCGTATTCATACAATCATGTCCATCAAAACCGCCCGTAATATATATCTTATCTGTAGCACATAAAAAATTTACCAATAAGTTTTATGTCTTTTATATGATATAATAGAAATAATGGAAATTTTTCAAGCATTCAAAATTTAAAAAATTTATGACATGCATATTTATACTTAAACCTTTTCAATAAATAATTTTTTTATAATATGTATTCCTTTTCCTTTTTTTCTAATGTACACATATTCCAAAATTACTTGTATCTGCATTTATTTTGTTTTTATGCACAAGAATGAGATTTTTACATGTTATTAAAAAATTCAAAAAGTTTACAAGATATCTTTTAAATTATAAAACATTTTAAAAATCTATCTTGTATAAAATAGAGATATTAATTATGCAGTTGCAAACGATATTTTTTTTAGATAGCTAAAATAAATATATCAGCTTATAAAAAATAAAATAATACCATTTAATGTCGTTGCACTCGCGTCAGATCTCTGCACGTTCATTGACGCAATAAGGGACCATTGATTTGTCTTGTAATTATAGCGTTCCGCCGTTTTTTGCCGATGGTATCCATCATATCCTCCCATCGCGTAAACCAGATTGTTTAAAACTGCCACGCTGACATAACATCTGCGACAATGAAAAGATTCTGATGCGAGCTTTCATTGCTAACGACATTATCAAGGAGCTAGTCACTAAATTTTAGTTTCATATTTATATAATGTTTGCATACAATTTTACTTATGTTTTTATTTAATTTTCTTTTGTGTACGTATCCTATTAGTGTAACTATATATGTAATTTAAAAATAATTTGAAAATATCTATTTGAAGACAGCTGTAAATGCATATCTTATATTTTAATACTATTTCTTTAACTGTCTTTATCATAAATAAATCAATAATAAGATTAAAATTATCCAAATCACAGGAGTAGTGACTAGCCCCTTTGAAATATATTTGACCTTCTAGCGTTCATGGGAGCAACCTCTCGCCACACCTTGGTCACCGCATTAAAGCAACGGCAGCTATTGAAATAATCGACGCCATCAAATCCTCCGATAACGTAGATATCAAAACCAACTACCGCAAGTCCATGATAAGCTCGCGCACCAGTCGGATCTGTTTCCTCGATCTAAAAAACTCAAGATTTTACACAAATAAATTGTTAAAATTTTATTGAAATAAAGTAGAAATGTTCTTTAATTTTAGTACAGCGTACACGGTTCAAGAATAATGCGAAGCTACAATTAATTTCTTTTTTAAGGATTAGATTAAAGATTCCCAAAATATATCATCGTCCCACTAATTGATCTATTCTTGATGATCGCGCAATTTAAATAAAGCAATATAAATAATTAATTAATTTACCTCGCTTTTTCATATTTGTTAAAACTAGATAGGTCGCAAATGTTTGCTGCTTTAAAAAATTGTTACAATCGCGACACATGTTTAGGAAGCTCTAAACTGGATAAATAACAATTATTATTCATTTCTATATTTTTTTAATTTTTACACTTTACTTTTCTTTGCCTTGTTGCATTACAAATGACAACAAAAATCCAATCTAGCTATATCAGTATTTATATTTATTAAAATTACATTGAAAAAACTGTAAAGTGTCTAATACTACCGGAATCCATCGATCTGCTCTTGTATCATACGTTTCGATATAATTTGTTGGAGAGCCACCGCTCCATCCACCAATGGCAAACAGAATCTCATGCGGGACTCTGGGTCGTGCAATTTCCGGCGTTGGTACTTCTCCATCTTTCTGAGTAATCATCTCTAAATCATACAAAAACTTCAGAGTTTCGATGATAATGGGTCTGCATGCATCGTTGCCTACGACATAAGGATGATCCTTGACATTCTCCAGAAAAAACTGCGTATCTAAGAGACCGAGTCTAATATTCTTCATTAGATCGACGATATAATCTTTTCTAGATTCTGGATTGTGATTTATCCATCTCAGAACTAATTCCCAAACTGTTTGTTCGCTTTTAACATTTAATTCGTCAGCGCCGACTAACGGTTTCAGTTCCTCAATAGGTAAATGTAAAATTTCTTCACTTCTTTGTGACACCTAATGTAATGTAAGAAAAGTTAGATTATGAAGAAATGATATACGTAAATTATTATACTAGCCGCACCTCGACAAAATGTCCTACAATAAAACGGTAAGCATCATTTTCTAGCTTCTTGCAAAAATGTTGACGGGCGAATCTCATCACTCCGATACAATTTTCCGGTGCTAAATTATCTCTTAGATAGTCACAGCATAAATCGAGTACACCTACAATGCTTAGATAATCCGCTGTGGTCAATAATTCACACACGTTTTCACGATTCACATCAATGGATCGTAAATATGCATATTCCAGCAAGAGATTCATTATTGGACTTGTCACACCTGGCAGAAGGACATCAGTTTTTTCACGAGAATGCAATGTAGTTGTAAATAATGTCCTGCAAAATTAATTTACTAATAAAGATTGTGACAATAAATGTATATAATTATTGTATAATAATATTAATAACTTTGTTACAAAAAAATATAATAACAAATCCAAGTAACAAATTATTAAAATATTATCATTTTTTTATTATTTTTATAAAGAGTAATTATTTTATTATTTTATTATTATTAATCAATTATTTTATATATAAATTCGAATAACTTAATATAAAATTCAGAGGCAATAAAATTAAACCTGATTAAAATTAAACCTGAAATAAGTACTGCATGCTGAAAGTATAGCTCGATGAATTGGAAAGACACCACCATCTTCTAATCTTAATATTGCATCGCAAAGCAGATTATTCTGTCGGAAATCATAAAGCGATTGCATTGCTTGTGTGCTCATACAACGGCCACCACTTTCGGCTATCAAACGTTGATTATTTGTATTATATTTTTCGTTTTTTTTGTTACTGGTAGTAGGCTCTGCATCCATATCAAAATTTGAATAATTGAAGGATTTAGCTCCCGCAAAGATAGCGATATGATTTATCACAACATTTAAATAGTTTAATTAATTGATTTCTTCAAGAGGAACCTACAAAAAAACAGCTATTAAATATTAAATATAAGGTGTTGCAATATTGCGAAAGATATAAAAAGAATAGAAATTTTAAATAATAATTAAATATACTAATTAAAATTAAATTATCTTACTGATAATTTGAAATTTCATGCTAATGTTGGAAGTAAAATAATATAGGAAGATAATATTACTCAATAAATTATTAATAAATTACTAAATTGTATTGGTTAAATATACAAGTACAATATTATAAATATAAATTTAAACTACTTCAAAATTTATCTATAAAACGTTTACTAAAACGTTTTTTCAAAAACTTTATCCTATATTTATTAATTTAACTTGCATACTTACCCAGTAAGAATATTTCCTAAAAATTTAAAGCAATCGCAGGAGGTTAACAAATTGTATTAATCGTGTAGATTTAGTGACAATAGTTTAAAACTTGATAATTTTTTGATTTGGAATAAAAACGTAGTTACAACAAAGTCTTGTTTGCGATCAATTGCTGAGAACAATTAGCAATGATTGAAAGTACTGCCGTGTGTGTTCATATGTGCTGAGAATTTGGAATGTGTCAAAATTTTGACACGTGGGCGGGGGAGGATTGAAGACCAATTCGTAAACTGAAGAAATGCAGAAGAATGTGAAAGAGAAACGAGATTGGTAAGGGGATTGTAAGAGAAATACAAACTATTTTGTAATGATTTTAAAAGCGAATAAATATCGCGCTGGCAGTGACATGTGGTCTTACATGTCCGCCAATCAATCAAAGACTGCTGCTTGACAAAAGAGATCCTTCTATTCCTGTTTCATAGCGAGCTTGTGCAAGTATAAATTGTGTTAACTCATTTTAAGGATACAAATCGATAAATCGAGAAATTATAAAAATTTATAAAGCATGTCAGTCTTAATGTATCGATTAAATCAAGCAGCTATAATAAAACAATAGAAAAAAGAGGATTAAAATACATTTTACAAATTTCATTATAAGTGTCTACGCCTAGTATCAAATATATGTGTATATATATATATATGTATATGTATATATATATATATATATATATATATATATAATATCATATTCAAATTTATAGTCATTTCTTTGCTTACTCAATTATTTCAATTGTTGAATTACAGATATGCACACTTTTCTAGCAAGTTTCTAACTTTAATCCAACTTGACATTCTTAACGTAAGAACATACTTCAATTAAATTATCTAGGTTGGGACTTACAAGTGGCCCAGTATCAGAATTTTAATATTGGCAAGCTACTATATGTCAATATTATCATAATATTATCATAATATTGGGATGCTATATCTGGTCCAATATTAATCATCAACGTTATATCTATATTAGAAATTCGGTATTGCTTTAATATTAAATATATGCTAGCTCAATATCAATTAACAATGTAAAACCAGTATGACTTTTAACAGTACTATCCTAGATAGGACAGAGAATAATTTTTTTTATTCTCTTTGAATTATGAAATCTTTTCCATTCTTTGCCATTTCTGATTCAGAAATATTAAGAGTTCCAAAAGACTTTCATTTTTGTATTGTCAATTCTAGGTTCATATTTTGTATACAACAGTTGTCAGTGTCGATAACTAACGACACTCAATAATAAGGGCTATCCTAGAAAAAAAGCATGATTCTCGTTGGTTATACTTAACGACACTTAACAAACAACTGTCTACAAAATATGGGCCCTGAACTCTTTTACAAATAGAAAAGGAAATTTTTTAAATTTATATGAATAGATTATATGTCAATTAACATTTTATTTACTTTTATAATATCTCGGAGCCCAATTTTGAGGGCCTTCAAAACATCTTATTATCATTTTATTAAAACGTAATAATTATTACATAATACTGTGTCTTTTTATGTTGTGTTCTATCTTGTATAGTTTATATTTACAGAAAATAAAAAACTCTGTTGCATTCATATGATAAGTATTATATATAGTACTGCTCGCGCAAGATTCGTTACTAGTATTAAGCTAATACATATTCGATCAAACAATTACTGTAAAATAGTATTATTAATATCTGATGAATATTCGACAAACAGAATTGTCAGTTACACCGGTATCATTCATGAGTGGCAGTCCAACATGCTGTCTTTTTTTTGATGTTTGTAAATCCTATTTAAGAACTCATTTTACGCTCCATTTTATCTTGTGTATATATGTACATCCAATCAGAAATGATAACAGAAACGTCGATTCCATTATCATTTCTGATTAGGCATATCATTCCCATATTTCAAAAATGACACAACTCAAAGAATAAGTTTCCTAGAAAAAAGGAATTATTATTTTTCAACTTGATAGAAAGTTATTGAGTAATCAAATAATATATTCTTAACATGATTAAATCATTGTATCATTCATTTCATAATACTTAAAAAATAATCCTTTTTAATAACGTTTTAATTTTTTATGAAATTAATTAATTAAGTTAATTTACTTTTGATGATTGACAAGGTAAGGTTTATCTAACTTATTCAATGTAATAACTCAAAAATCATTTTTTTTGTTGTGTCACTTTTTAGATAAGGGAACGATATATATATGCATTCGTCATTAATTAAATTAATTATAAGAGAAAAATCTATTTAAATAGATATTATATATTCCTTTTTTACACATATTACACTAAAAATACACATCACGTGCTAGACTTTGTCAACTGCAATAACATCAAATATTATCCAGATTCGAGACATCGAGTACGTGTTGCAGATTACAAGTACACGTGTTTATAACTATCTTAACGTTGCCATAGTCTTTTCTTTCGTCAACATAGTCATCCTCCTCAATTCCTTCATCGTTTCTCGATTTTCTCTTTCTTTCCTCCCAACCTTCGGATATATTCTTCTGCTTCAACGCATTCTCGTACTTACAACCCGATCGTCTGCAGTTGTGGACCAAGCAGGCACTATTATCTGGCAGTAATTGCCTGTTAATCGGCAACATAGATCCGACGGAGTATGATGGAGTAACAAAACCATTACTTCTTGAAATACTATCAAAGAATACGTTCCATTTACTAGCGAAGGATTCGTATCCTTTTGTGGCATGGTTTTTCGATTGCATTGTTCTTGACATGACATCTTCCCTCTTCGATACCTCATTTGGTTGTTCACCAAATAATCGGAATGTCCATGTAACTACAGCGAAAGTCGCCGCGTTCGTCGGAAACGCTCGAAGAATCGTCGAATTTAAGCCTCGATACAAGCAGCTATATCCTTCAGCACGTATAGATTTCTTAAGACAATCTAAAGCTCCCGAATAACGATTACTACTTTCCGCTTGTATGCGCGATTTGATGACATCGATAGGATAAGAAATCACCCAAGAAGCTGTACCAGCAAGTCCTCCGGCCAACATCATATGAAACGTCGAGATCGGTTGCTTTGAGGATGTTTTGGATAGCATTTCATAGGTCACGAAATACACACCATAACTCGGTCCTTCCCTAAGGAATGTAATACCTAGTCCTTTAAAGATGCCACGATAACCATCCTGCTTATAGATGTTCTTCAAGCACTGCATTGGTCCTTGAAAATTACCTTGACCCGTGGATTGCAATTGCAGACGTGTTTTTGCTAACTCTATTGGGCTTGAAACAGGAGTTTGAGCAAATCCGGCAGATGCACCAGCCAAGAAATACGATGACAATCGATCAGGTTCAGACAAGTTCCGCTGAGTATATCCGTAAACACCGAAGACGATAGCATTTACCACAGCTACCCCTGCGATTGGCGAAGTCATTCCTTTATAAAGACCAGTCACCTACATAAAAAGATATAAATAACAATATTGATAGGTTTTACTTACAAATGTGAAAACGATTAAACTTTAAATCCAATTTGATGTAATAAATTACCGATTCTTTCGCGAGTATGGTTCGCAAACAATCCCAGGTGCCTCGATATTTTGGATTGCAGTAGTCTTGAGTCTGCATGTGGACCTTGACCGTATCCAAAGGATATCCCACCATAATACCGGCACATCCTGAAAAATTTATAAGATAAATTTTATTATGTGATATGTTTTCCAGCAAACATGTCTCAAAAACATCTTTAGATAGAGTAATTTAAGTATATATATGCCGTATTTTATATCAAAAATTTATCAAGTATTATTTATTATGTTTAAAATAAATATATTAATAAAATATATCAATAACATCTTTATACTGTTACTACTATAAAAAAGATTGGAAATTCAAATAATATATCTCATGGGAATGGGAGTACAGCTACTTATGAATGAAATGTATTACTCATAAAAAATTACAAATAATGTTTATAAATAAGACGTAAAATGACACAATCACTTATAAAATGTGTTTTTACAAAGTTTTATTAGAAAATAAGAATAATAAATATACATATACATATATAAAATAATAGATAATACCTTATTCTAAAATTTGTTGCATATATTACAAATGTTAAGATATAAAGTAATAGATAATACCTTATTCTAAAATTTGTTGCATATATTACAAATGTTAAGATATAAGATATTAAGACCTAACAATTTAAATTAATAGCAATTTGCATTTGTTATTAAACTTTTCACTAAGGTGATTCAGCCAGGAACAATACGCAACACGACGGATATATTTTCTATATTTCTCGTAAGTTAAATACTTGGATACAGCAAAAACTCTCACTTCTTTTTTTCTGTTA